>SDBT01016373.1_pt1 | contig 11734 bp, 10 predicted proteins | sample 2277101 | NCBI WGS metagenome assembly SDBT01 (sample SAMN10404973, study PRJNA504765) | marine sediment metagenome | isolation source: marine sediment core GS10_PC15, 103 cmbsf | place: Arctic Ocean: Southern Knipovich Ridge | collected 2010
TAATGAGATCTCGCAGATCGTGCTATTGTCCGGCTGCTCGAAAGCGAAACGGATCGAGCGGGCAACATCTTCAGGATCGAGAGGAAGCACAGTTTTTTTCAGCTCAGCTGCAACCGGATTGTCAATAAACGGCGTCTCAACCATTCCGGGTTCAATGATTGTCACCTTTATGCCTCTCGGCGTGGCCTCTTTACGTAAACATTCCGTGAATGCAACCTGGGCGTGTTTGCTGGTTATATAAACAGGCTCTCCGACATAAGTTATTCTGCCGGAAAGCGAAGAGACGGTGATAATATGTCCCTCTCCCTGGATGTACATCTGGGGCAGGAAAGCCCTGACCGTGTTGAGATAACCTGCGACATTGATCGTGATAACTGTACGCCACCATTCCGGGTCGCCGCCGTCGATGCTCGAGGCATCGTGAACAGCCGCGTTTGGTACAAGCAGATCGATATGCCCGAACCGGTCCACCGTTTTTTTTACGAGCCCTTCCATCGCGGAAAAGTCCGAGATGTCTGCCGGATGCGCAACCGCTTCACCGCCCGCACTGGTTATCAGGGATACAACCTCTTCAAGAGGTTTGGGGCGGCGGCCAACCACAACCACGCTCACACCGGTACCTGCGAGCTCTTTTGCGGTGGCGGCACCGATCCCGGTTCCACCGCCGGTAATAACTGCCACTTTATTGTTATTTTTTTTCATTGGAATTCCCTTAAAAAAATAACCTGCATTGTTATCTCACATCATAGAAATTAATCCTGTGGAGGTTCCGGAAGCATTTTTGACCAGGGGTGGTCGGCACTTGATGAAGGGCAAAAAGGCAGCCGGTAACCCGGAACGTCAACTTTTATGGTCACAATTGTACCAGGATCGTCAATAGTAACAAATAAAGTGTCGAAATCCGGACCACCGAAACAGACATTTGTCGGCCTGGTACCGCCGGTCGGGATACCCTCTATAAGTTTTCCTGCCCTGTCGAAAACATAAACAAAGCCAACCCCATAGGTTGCAACGTATATGTTACCTTCCTCGTCGAATGCCATCCCGTCAGGACCTGTCAGGTTCTTGACCTTTAGGTCCGGAAGCCTGCAGAACTCGACTGGATTCCGGGCCTTGCCCGGACCCACAATGTCGTATGCCCAGATCTTGTTGGTCAAAGTTTCGGCAGCGTATACACGGCCGTCCCTGACAAGGATACCGTTCGGGAAAGCCAGACCGGTATGGATCTGGTACAGCGAACCGGTGGACCATTCGTATCCGTAAACAGACCCTATCGGTTTTTTCAGTGAACTGCCCCAGGGGTCGGTGAAAAAAAGGTTGCCGTCCTGATCGAAACATAAATCATTGGGACCGTTGATCTGTTTGCCACGGTACTGATAAATGAAATCGGATTTCTCCCCTTCGGGTGTGACGCGTACTATCGACCTGCGGCCTTCATCTGTTACGTAGAGGCATCCATCCGGACCGAAAGCTAATGCTGCCGGGATCCCTTCGATTTTTTCGGTTGAAGTGTTAAAGACTGTGTGAGTGACCATGGGTCTTGAAAGGTGGGTTGCTGTGATGTCGCCGCCCAACCTCGGCCAGTCCCGATCTTTCAGGGTTAAACTGCAGACATTGAGCATCCATCCGTTTGGAGCTACTACGGGCCCTTCGGGCGCGCTCAGTTTTTCCGCAAATAAAACAGGTGTTCGCATTTCTCATTTCCTTTTACTAATGGGTCATATGTAATCATACCCGGCATCCGGAGACGTGCATCGTCAGATAAAAGCTGTTTATTTCAGGAGATATACAATTTTGTTTCCGCCATTACCCTACTATTTCCACCCAGGGCGGCGGGTCCGGTATCTCGAGAGGTTTTAATATTCTCCCTTCGTTGATAGTCATAATGTTTCGGACCCTCTTTTTACCCAACCGCTTGTTTCCATGAATATCCTGAAGTTCAAAGTTGCCTTTATCGATCACAAATGTAGCAATATCTGCGAGGGCGCCGGGCTTCAGTGTCCCGGTTTCCCCTTTCAATCCTAATATCTCTGCGGGCCGACTCGTTGTTGCCTTTATTAGATCCGGGAGCGGCATCCCGAGAAAAAGCATCTTGTCCATGCATGTCAGCAGGTTAAAAACCGGCTTACCGTCGCCTTTTATCTGGACTATCATGCTGCGGACGTCAGAACTTTCGGAGAGGTCACCGAAGGCGCTTCCCTTGAGCGGGTCCATGAGATTCGGACCGAATATGCTCATCCAGTGAAGATCAGTAGAAATAACATCCGGCCAGTATCCCTGGTTCACGAGTGATTCAGAAACATCAAAGGAGAACGACCCTGCGCCGTGCCCAAGATCCATAATCAGCCCTTCGTCCCAGACTTTTTTTGCAATGTCCAGAATTTTTCCTTTTTTATCGACAAGCCCCATGTTTTGGCCGGTAAAACAGTGGGTTACAATATCGCCGGGTTTCAGAAAACCAAGCACTGTTTCGAGGCCCGGAGGCGCGGTCGAAAGGTGGACCATGATCGGGAGTTCCAGATCGTCGGCGGCTTTTCGAGTGCGGTGATAAGGCTCAAGGTCCATAGAGCCGCCGCTGCGCCCGGCGCGCAGTTTGATACCGGCCACGATATCGCGGTTAAGATTTACCACTCGTTTGAGGATCTCAACATTGCAGTACTCGCCAACGGCAAGCTCGTAATCCTGGGCAACAAGACCGATACAGGTAATGTTTACAAAAGCAAAAATTTTCATTCTGGATGGTACTATTACATGCTCACGAAAACCACCGAGTGTTATTGCCCCTGCCGACCCCGCGTCGGCCCATGTTGTTACGCCGGTTTGGGACCCGATTGCGTCGGCGTCAACACCCCAGTATGTCACATCTTTGTAGACATGAGCGTGCATGTCGATGAGGCCTGGAGTGACGTATTGACCGGCGGCATCGATTACACGAAAAGCGGATTTTGCCGGGATTTCGTGATCTACGGCCGCGATCCGGTTACGCTTTACGGCTACATCCATTCTGCCGGTGTAACCGGCGTCCGGATCAATAACCTCTCCGCCCTTTATAAGAAGATCAAAACGCACAGTTTTCTCCATATGGTTGTGATTTTTGATGGTTTATCCGGATCGAATGCCGGACTATTTTTTCGTGCTCATGATACGTGTGCCACCCGAATCAAAAAGGTGGATTTTATCCGGTTGAATATTGAGCTTTATGTGCTCACCTTCCCGGATTTCAAACGACTCGGGAACACGGACTTTGCAGAACACTTTATCTGCAATTTCAACATTGACGAGGGTGTCAGAACCGATCGGTTCGACAAGACCGACTTCGCCGGCGATGCTGTCAGGCCCGCCGTTTTTTTCAACGTTGATATCTTCGGGGCGTATCCCCAGCGCTACTGTCGGTCTTTCCCCGGGGTAAGTGAAACGGCTTTTAAGATCAAGTTTAAAAGGTCCGGAAAAAACAAGCCCGCTGCCCTCCTGGTTTAGAGTACCGTGCATGATGTTCATCTGCGGGCTCCCTATAAAAGTAGCCACAAACAAGTTCACGGGGTTCCTGTAAACTTCATGCGGTTTTCCGATCTGCTGAATAACGCCTTTGTTGAGAATAACTATCCGATCGGCCATTGTCATCGCCTCGACCTGGTCGTGAGTTACATAAATGGTAGTTTTTTTGAGACGCCTGTGGAGCTTTAAAAGTTCATCGCGCATCTGCACTCGCAGTAAAGCATCGAGATTTGAAAGCGGTTCATCAAAAAGAAAAGCAATCGGTTCGCGAATGAGCGCGCGTCCAAGGGCGACACGCTGCCTTTGACCGCCGGAAAGTTGTTCGGGGTATTTATCAAGAAATTCCTCGATTTCAAGCAAAGAGGCTACATCCACGACTTTTTTATGTATTTCGTTTTTTTGCACTTTCCGCATCTTGAGCGGATATCCGATGTTTCGCTCTACCGTCATGTGAGGGTAAAGCGCATAGTTCTGGAATACCATGGCCACATCCCGGTCTTTCGGCGCAACATAGTTCACAAGGCGGTCATTGATATAGACCTCGCCCCCGGTAGCGTCCTCGAGACCGGATATGATCTTCAACATGGTGCTCTTACCGCAGCCGGATGGGCCGAGCAAAACAAAAAATTCACCATCGAGGATGTCAAGATTTATATCACGAAGCACGGTGGTATCTCCGAATTTTTTGGTTACTTCAACCAGTTCTATGGCCAGGTCCTGTCCGCTGTTTGAATTCTTTATGTTGTCAACCATTATTTATCATTACCTCTTGTGCTGAATATTATCTTTTATTGCTTTAGCGCTCCCGCGAGAGAAGCGGAAATCCATTGTTTCTGCAGCAGTAAAAAGAAAATTGTGATCGGTATTATTGCCAAAAAAGCACCGGCCGAAAATATTCCGTAGTCGAGATGCGTTACACCCCTCTGTGTCGCGATACCCACCGTTAATACATACATTTTGGTGCTCGATACCGCAACGAGCGGCCACAGAAAGCTTGTGTATTGCAGGTTGAAGGTCAGTACGCCGAGTACCACAATCGCAGGCCTGACGAGGGGTAGAATGATGGTCCGGTAGATGCCAAACTCGGAGGTCCCGTCGAGACGGGCGGCATTTTCGAGGTCACTCGGCAGAGATTCGATGAAACTCCGCATCAGAAAGATGCCGATGGGGTTGGCAAGCGGGGGTAGGATAAGGGCCCAATAGGTATTGTAAAGCCCCATTCCGCGGATAATAAAAAAAAGCGGTATCAGGATCGCGGAAAAAGGGATCATAAGTGTGGCGATCACGAAAACAAAAAGAACATTCTTGCCCGGGAAATCCATCTTAGCAAAGGCGTAGCCTGCCATCGAGTCGAACAATAGTTTTAGACCAGTCACTATAAGAGAGACGAACAGCGTGTTAAAAACCCACCTTGGAAATGAGGTTTTGAAAAGCAGGTGCGCGAAGTTCCCCAGATACACTTCTCTGGGTATCCATTGAGGCGGATATTCGAACAATAATTTTGAATGCTTGATCGCGGTTGTGATGATATAAAAGAAAGGGAGCATGGCGATAAGCGATGCGACAACCACAACCGCGTAAGAAACGGCCATCAGAAGCGGCCCGGCTTCCCCGAAACGGCGCATACCGAACATCCGGCGCAGTGATTGTTTACTCAAAACAGCTGTTGGATTTACATTTTTTCCGGGCATTTTAGGTCACCTTTCTCCCGCGTAATAAGCGCATCTGGATGAGAGTCAGTATCAAAATAACGATCAAAAGCACAAACGACAGGGTGGCCCCGTAACCTACGTTGCTGTAGGTGAAAAGGTTCCTGTAGATGTACCACACGATCGTAGTGGTGGCGTTGGCAGGGCCGCCATCTGTCATCACAAAGACACTGTCAAAGATCTGCAGGGTATAGATGGTCACTAGAACAAGCGCGAAGAGTATTGTAGGACGAAGCAGCGGGAGCGTTAGATTGAAAAAGCGCTGCCGGCTGCTGGCGCCATCGAGCTGGGCAGCCTGATAGAGCTCGGATGGTAAGGCGATCAAGGCAGCAAGGAAATAAACTGCCCAGAACCCGATACCGCGCCAGATTTCAACTGACGCTACCACAGGCAGCGCCAGGCTGCTGGTACCGAGAAAATTCAAAGGTTTTCCTCCGAATGCCCGTATGATCAGGTTGAATGCGCCGAAATCGGGATGGACCATGAATAACCAGATCAATCCGGCTACCACAAGCGGGACTAAAACAGGAAAATATACAGCCGCGCGAAATACTGTCTGGCCCTTTCTGATATTCCGCAGGAAAAGAGCCACGATCATACCAAATATTAACGCTCCGGGTATGATGAGAATAGCGTACATCGCTGAATTCCTGATAGAACGCAGCGCTAATGGGTCGGTGAATGCCTCTTTCCAATTACTTAACCCAACAAACTCGGTCGGTCCTATAACACCGCCGCTTCTCATCGAAAACCAGAAAACCCACACCACCGGCACAAGTAAAAACATTACGAAAAAGACCAGGTTCGGCGTAAGGAAGGCATAGCCTGTTATTATCCGCTTGCGCCTGTACTTTCGGGCCAGTTTGCGATGCTCTTCACCGGTCAGGCGCCGCCTCGGGGTCCGCAGGTTTTTACCCGCGGACCCCGAGGCGAACCTGTTTTCAAAATTCGTGTCTGCTGTTTTATTCATTTGGGCGTCAAGCCTCCGGTTACACTGGCCGGGGAATCCTCTGCCCGGGCTTTGATCATTTGAGTCTCGAGTTGATCTGCTCGCTTGCCTTATCTATTAACTCCTGAGGAGTGATTTTTCCCTGCATCATCTCATCAAAGAGCGGTGAAACCAAATTCTGGAACTCCACCGCCTGCGGGTGGAATTGAGGACCTTGAGCATACTTTAACAGATCCATGCCGTCGCGAAGCACCTTGTCATCCGGGAAAATTTCGATCCCGTGTGTATCGTGAAGTGCCGGGTAAAGACCGGCAGTACTGTTTAAGTAGGTTACCTCATTCTCAGGTAAAGTCCAGAACTTGATCACTTCCCAGGCAGCCTCTTTGTTCTTGCTTGTCTTCGGAATTGAATAAAACCCGCGGAAAGTCAAAAGAACATCTTTAACGTTTCCGGGGATCGGGAAGAATTTATACTCGAAGTCGGGAGGGTTGCTTTTAAGAGGCCCTGTGATCGGCGGCTCGTCATGTAAAATCCCGATCCTGCCTGCCTGGAACAGACCCCGCAGGCCGTCCCAGGTGTAGGCGCCAAAGTCGGGCGTCACTTTATCCTTGTTCTGAAGATCAACGAGCCATTGAAAGGTTTCAACAAGCTCGGGTTTATTCATACCGCTCGCTGTAAAGTCTTCGTTTAGAAAGTCTGCACCCGACCTGAGCATGTAGCCGTACCAGTCAAAGTGGGAAAAGTTGATCATACCTCCGGTACGGAACGCAAATCCGTATTTTCCGTCTTTTGTCATCTTAATCGCTGCGTCCCGGACTTTGTCCATTGAAGTGTACCAGTCGTCGGGCACACCGGCTTCCTTCAGCATGTCGAGGTTTGCTACAAAGTGAGATTCAGGTATCCAGACGTTGGGAACACCGCCCAAATAACCATCGGGCGCGGTAGCAGCATCCCAGAAGGCCACATTTTTGCGTTCCTCCTGCCAGGTCGGGTCGGTTACATACGAGGATAGTTCTTCCAGCGGGCCACCCTGGTAACAGAATTTCGAATACATGTGTTCCGGGAAATATATCACGTCGTGTGTTCCGCCTGCTAAAGCAGCAGTAAGCTGCGCCTCCATGGTCGGCCAGTCAAATGTCTCGAAGGTTACCTTTATATTTGGGTAAATCTTGTTGAATTCAACAATAATTTTATTGTGCAGTTCGACCTCATTCGGCCCGAACGGTCCTTTATACATCAAGACGGTTCCTTTCATATCTTCCGGACGCTTGGAAGTTTCCCCTACGGCCGCATCCTCTTCACCGCCTTTTTTCTTCTTACCGCCGCTGAACGATATTGCAAAAACAGCGATGAGAAGCACACAAAAAACAATCATCGTAAATCGATTTTTAAACATGTAATCCTCCTTGTAAGCCTGACGGCTTCTAAAAAATTTTGCTAAAATAAAACTTATATGACTTATATGATTGTATGATCACTAATCTCGTTTGGTGGATCCCGAGTCACTATCTGATCATAAAATCAATAATTTGAAATCGTTTTCTGTTAAAAAACTGTCTAATTCTACAATATAATAAAATCCTGTCAAGATTTTTTCTTAAGAAATGTGTTTTTTTGTACTATATTAATTTTATCAACGTTTTTTTACGAATAATTCTTTTTAACGGGAATATATTTTGAAAAGTGCAGAATCATCTGAGATATCAATATGATATATTATTACTTCACGCCCTGAATCTATAGATTTATTAATTAAAGCAAAAGCACACATGAAATTCGGTAAAGTTATTGACATAATATTAGTATGTGAATAGGCTGTGCGTTAAAGGAGGAAGTTCAATATGAATGGTGCAGGTCACAGAGTCGATGGTAAGGTGGCAATTGTAACCGGGGCCAGTCGGGGCATTGGGAAAGCTGTAGCCCTGGCTCTGGCTGAAGCCGGTGCGGATGTCACAGTCATTGCCCGCACAAAAGACCAGGTTGAACAAACCGCAGAAGATATCAGTAAAATGGGCCGCAAAGCCCTGGCAATACCGATGGATGTAAGCCGGGAAGATCTGGTGCAAAGCGCCGTAAAGCGGACAGTTTCAGAACTTGGCAGAATTGACATTCTCTCCCACAATGCGGCTATATTGATATTCAAGCCGGTTGCTGTCATACCCGGCGCCAGGTTCCCGGGATTGGACACAGCCGATGATATGGAGGCCCAAACACTTGCAGAGTGGCAACGGGTAATGGATGTTAATTTGACGAGCGCGTTTCTCCTGACCCAGGCTGTCGGACCCCACATGTTAAAGCAGAAGAGCGGGAAGGTAATCATCATGAGCTCGAATGGTGCTGAGCAGGGCCAGAGCCTTCAGACCGCATATAATACCAGCAAAGCAGGGTTATGTATGTTTATCAGATGTCTTGCAACAGAGTGGGGAGCTTACAATATAAATGTAAACGCCATTTCCCCCGGAGTTATAAACACCGAGATGGTAGCGCCTCTTATCTCTGACCCCGAAACAATGAAGACTATTCTTGAAGCTACGCCGCTCGGTCGAGTGGGTGAACCGGAAGAAGTGGCGATGCTTGCACTTTTTCTTGCTTCTGATGCTTCCAACTATATTACGGGACAGACTGTCACAATCGACGGCGGTGCTATTGGAAGAGGGCCGGGTGTATAGCTGCTGAAAGGGAGACTGTAAGGCTGGTTGACCGCATAAATAGGGTGATGAGGTTAGCGTGCAAAAAAAATGGGTTCGGCGGCCTTCATGTTCTTTGCTTTCTGGTCAGTTTCTGCATGGATCGAAGTTCCCTGGGAGGTTTCATTAGCATCCCAAACTCGGTGTATGAGACTTCTGCAACATATATGTCCCCTCTGGAATCTGCAGCTACCGCATGGGGAGCGTAAAATCTGCCGGGTTCATCTCCAAAAGGTTTGTCTCCAAGCCTCGTGAGAAGGTTGCCTTTTGTGTCAAGGATTGAAATACGTGGTCCCAGTCTCATCCCGGTCTGGTAAGCCTCGGGCCCCCCGCCAAAGTATTCTCCTACACAAACAAATGGCGCCTCACTTTCACAGATTTGTATACAAGCGGTCCGGGAAAAGTTACCCCACTGCGTCTCAAACGTGCCTTCCGGGGAGAAAATTTGAATACGTCGATTCTCACGGTCACCGATATATATCCAGCCATCCCTGTCTATAGCGATATCGTGGACTATGTTAAACTGCCCCGGGTCAGTGCCTGACTCGCCCCAGGAGTTGAGGAGCTTTTTCCCATCAGGTGTGAACCTGTGCACTCTCGCGTTTCCGTAGCCGTCAGCCACAAGAATTTCTTCATTGCGGGGGTCGACTGCAACGCGGGTAGGGCCGTTGAAGGGTGTCCCGCTCATGGCAGGGGAGTGCTTGTTTCTCTCGGAGAGCGTAAAAAGGAGCCTGCCCTCATTTGTGAACTTTCGGATTGAGTGATCTTTATTATCGACACACCACACTGTATCGTCAGGGCCGATGGTGACTCCGTGCGGGTTGGTGAATAAACCCTCACCCCATGACCTCAGGAAATGACCGTCGGAGTCGAATATTATCATAGGGTGGTTGCCGCGGTTGAAGATATAGACGTTGTCGATGGAATCAACGTCTACTGCTGTAGCTTCCCGGTAGGACCAGCCCTCCGGAAGCTCGCCCCAGTTTTTTCCGGAAACCTCATATAAGAAATTGCCACTGCCCAATGTAGCCATTTATTATTCAACCTTCCTTTCCATGTTTCTTAACCGGTTTGAGAATCTCAATCCCGCGAACAGTAAATCCCCGGGGACCAGAGTCTCTGTCAATCAGGGCTGTTATTAAACCCCGGTAAACCGGAACAACCTTTTCGGGTTCTCCACCAATATTGTGCTTATCTGCTCCTCACTCATACCTTTCATTTTCATTCCCGGAACAATTTCACGAATGATATGCGCGTACCCGTATCCGCCGTACGCGACATATGTGTGCTTGTAGCAGTGATCGCAGGAGATAAGGATATGTTCCAGATATCCCTTGGCGATAAGTTCAATGATCGCGTTGACACGCTGTGCATCACTCGGTGTTTCTATTAGGCGGTCTTGAAAGGAGAAGAAAACCCCCGCAGGCTGCCCGAAATTATCAAGCTCGATGAAGCATCCTGCCTCCACGAATTTGTCCAGCGTGCGCTGCGCAAGGCTGAATATATCGCAGTGGCACATAACGGTGTGAGACAGGTCGGCACCGGCGTCCTTCAGTATATCGATAATCTCAAGCGCCAGTTCATCATCCGGGCTGGTGTGTATACTGAGCGGCGCCCCGGTTTGCTGCTGTGCGATCGCGGAAGCACGGAGCACTTTTTTTTCATTTTCTTCCAGAGGCTTTGAGCATCCTATTTCGCCGATAAGACCTGCCCGTATCCCTGTATCCCCGACACCTTCTTTTATGTCTCTGATGATCCCGCGGGCAACTTCTTCGTCTGTCATGCCGGACAGCTCGTCAGGGTGAGATGGCGCCACATAATATCCTGACCCCATGATTATGTTAAGACCGGTTGCTCTCGCAATGTTGGCCAGCCCAATAGGGTCGCGGGACATGCCGATATTTGTCACTTCGACTATCGTACCGCCTCCTGCCCGTTTGTAAAACATGGCCTCATCGATTGCCAATTTTTGGTCCATCAACTGCATATTGTCAATGTTATTTATCCAGTGGGTTTTTATCCAGTAGAGATTGTCCATGCGGACAGGCTGATGCGCAAAGAATCTATCACTTGCTGCGTCCGGCTCGATGTAGCAGCCTTTTGTTAAATCCATCAAGAGGTGCTCGTGAGGAAGTGTTATGCCTAAAGATTCAGATTCGATCAGGCCAAGCACGGTCTGTGCTTTCCCTGCCAATTCAGATTTGTTCATCGAACATTTACCTCCGGTAAAATTGAGAGCAGATTCGAAATATCCGTCAAAAGACTATTCGTCTGCTTTTGTTCCCTTTGCAAATAACATTACAATGGGTTGTGAAAGCATGTCAAGAAAATTCTAAAAGTCGGGCAAGCCCGAAGTTGCAAGAATGCGGCTTGTCCGCATTAGTACCTTGTGCAGCTGTAATCAACATTTGTGTATTTCATTTATCAAGCGCAAGCAGGCGTTTTGGATTTTCAACCAGCAGCGTGTTAATTTGTTTTTCAGTCATACCGAGAGTTTTCATCAACGGCACATCATTCCGCAATATATGTTCATACCCTCCTCCCCCGTAAGAGGTTAGAAGGTATTTATTGCAACGGTCAGTGGCTATGGTGATCTGCTCTATATAGCCCCCGTTTATAAGGCGCATTATGTCCTGTATTCTCTGTTTATCCGTTGGTGTGTTCTGATGTAGACCAAAGTAGGGTGTGTATATTCCTTCTATTCCGAAGGTGTCGTACTCCACACAGCAGCCCATGTCCAATAACTTATGGATGATCTCACTGCTGAATTCCATACAGTCCATATGACTTATAACGACCCGGGTAAGATCCGCGCCGGTTTCTTTTAATATCCCGACATTCTCCAGAACTAATTCTTCTTTTACGATAGGATGGCTTGGATGAACGTTTATCAT
>SDBT01016374.1_pt1 | contig 11734 bp, 16 predicted proteins | sample 2277101 | NCBI WGS metagenome assembly SDBT01 (sample SAMN10404973, study PRJNA504765) | marine sediment metagenome | isolation source: marine sediment core GS10_PC15, 103 cmbsf | place: Arctic Ocean: Southern Knipovich Ridge | collected 2010
TGATATAACAACCACAAAAACAACTATAGATATAATTGCAGAAGAAAACGTACGAGAGGTTGAGCAAGCCTTGTTAAAGAAAATTAAGATTATCGATAAGAAAGGTGCGCTTGAATTGATTGGCAGGCATTTAGCGATGTTTACAGACAGAAGTATTCTTGTAGATGAACGAGAAGATTTTGAAGGCAACGATCCCGAAGCCTATGTAAAAGATGCAATATCCCGCCAGAGCTAATGATAATTTTGTTTTCCGGGCCGAAATCCTATCAAGAGTAAAGGGCGATAAACAATTTCAAGCTGCAATTCGGAACATTATAAAAGATGATATTTTATTCTGGATTAATACTTTTTGTTGGATTTATGATGCAAAGGGGGACATTTATGAAAAATTGGGGTTTTCTAATCAGAACATGGCGTTCCTTACTTTTGATTATCAAGATGAATATATAATGAAAGTAATTGATCATATACAAAACGGTAAGGATTTATTAACTGAGAAATCCCGGGACATGGGTGCAAGTTGGATAATATTAACAATCTTCTTATGGTTTTTCTTATTTGGTGGAGTAGGTAATGATTTCTTATTAGGATCGCGCAAAGAAGAATATGTTGACAAGCAGGGAATAATGTCTGCTTTATATCCGAAACTTCGCTATCAATTATATAGGCAACCATCCTGGTTAATGCCGTTGGGTTTTAATAGAAGGGCGCATGATAATTATATGCGACTAATTAATCCCGAAACTAAAAGCTTTATTCAGGGCGAGGCTAACAATGATGTGTTTGGTTCCGGCGGTCGTGCAAAAGCAGTATTATACGATGAATTTGCAAAATGGAAAAACACAGACAAAATGGCATGGCAATCTACTTCCGATGTTACTAATTGTCGATTAGCGTTAAGTTCTGCTTGGGGCCGTAACAATCAGTTCTTTAGACTTAGATCGGGTAAAGCAGGTAAAATAGAAATAGTTAGATTGCATTGGAAGCTTCATCCACTAAAAGACAATCTATGGTATGAAGAACAAAAAAAACGTAGACCTCCTGAAGATGTAGCAGCAGAAATTGACATTGACTATACAGCTTCTATTTCGGACAAAGCATATAGTTCTTTTAAGTACGATATACATTGCGCCAAGCCGTACCCGCAACATAATACCGATCTACCGATTTCACTTGAATGTGATTTTAATATTTCACCTATGAGCTGGGCGTTAAGCCACGAAAATGAAGGCGAAGATGATTATTTTGATGAAATCGTTGTTAATGAAACGAGGACGGAATATGCTGCAATAAAGTTTAGAGACGCATATAAAAATCATAAAAACAAAGAATTGATTATTTATGGAGATGCAACAGGAAGGTCGAGGTCGGCAAACTCAAAAGAAACTAACTATCAAATCATTGAAAGGATCTTGGGAATTGAAGACAATCCTAAAAACGGATGGCAAATAGTGAAGCAAGTTAAAAGCGCGAACCCTTCGGTCGTGGGTAGACTTAATGCAACGAATAAAAGGTTGAGTGACTGGGCAACCAAAGACAATAAAAACTGGATTCATATAAATCCTGTGAAATGTCCAACGATAGTAGATTCATTTGAACAAACCCAAAGAAAGGGCGATGGAATAGACAAGACCGGAAACGTCGAACATATAACAGACGCAATAGGCTACAAACAAGAATATAAATACCCAATTAGAAACGATTATGTAGGATACAGAGAATTATGAAAAAAGAACAAAAGATACGCTGGAAAAATTTTAACAAAAAAGAAAATAAGAAAGTCCGAGGCATTCAACAAAAAGCCCTCAATGAAATACCTTTGTTAGTACAAAATTCAGTCAAAGCAACCAGAGACAGTAGGGACTAATTATGATAGATATTAACGCACCAATAATTGACAAGATTAAACATACCAGGCTATTAGCGAAACAAACCGCAAAAACAGAATGGGACACGATGCGCGATAAAGCGGATGATTATTTTAAAGGCAGAACGGACAAAAACAAGAACTATACAAGAAAATACCTAAACAGTCAAACGATTAAAGAAGTTCCCATTGACAACAACAATGTGACCAAGAGAATCATTGAGCGTATTAGCTTAGTGTATTCCGTTGAACCGTTGAGGACGTTCTTTGATGATAAAGGTAAAGAGCAACAGCCTTCGACTGAATATATTGATGCAACTAAGTTTAAAGATGAAATGATGCACGATTCCGAAAAGCAGACCAATCTATTAAGACTCATCGGAATAAAGCCTACGCTTAGAAAAAAGACTTTAAAAGACACCGAAACTAACGTATTCGATTATGACATCTTGGTAGATTTTGAACCTGCATTTGGGAAAGACCCAATGGTTCCGATTGGTGTATCATATCCGTTAGCGGCAAGAGCAGAAGTAAGAAATAACGTTCCTGAATTGTGGATTTATATTGACGCGATTGATTATGTGGTTTATGATAGAAAAACACAAAAACCAGCGCACGCTGACTTTCAAGTATATGAAGACATGAAAAATCCATATGATGGAGTTTTGCCAATAGTTTGGGTCTTTGAAGAAAAACCCACACTTTCGTTTATAGACATCGATCCTGCGAATGATATTATCTCAATGAATGAGTCTATTAACGTATTAGGAACTGCTCAGAGTGCTAACGTTATATATCAAAGCTATGGGGATCGTGTAATCACTGGACTTGACAAGAAAGATATAAATAAAGTAAAGGTTGGTCCAAACGTAGACACTTTTATTCCCGACGGTGCAACGTATGAAATTCACTCGCCCCCCGACACATTAGCGTCTGTTACTGAAGTGTGTAAATACAAACAACGATCAGTATCTTTAAATTATCACTTACCACATGGGTTTTTAGAAGATGATACTAATCCGGAAAGTGGAGTTGCTAAAAAGGAACGCAACAAGGAACTCCAAGACGAAAGAAAAGGTGATGTTGTAAGATGGCGTAATACTGAAGACAATATATACGACATAGAAAAGATCGTTTGGGCAACGGATATGAAAAAAGACTTGCCTGCAAAACAGGTAATTGACTATAGTGAGACAGAAGAAATTTTAACAGTATCAGAACAAAGAGACAAAGACGAATACGAACTTAAGCACGGACTAATTAGTGAAGCCGAGATTTACTTACGAGAAAATCCAGACTATGCGATTAACATTAAAGACTTTGAAAAACGTCTTGAAGAAGTACAAGAAAAAGTAATTGATAAAAACAAAGCGATGGGGACAACAGAGACTCCCGAAGATTTATTAACGGCGCTTTTGGCAACACCGCCACCAACCACACCATAAGGAGCGAAAATGAAGTACATAGCAAATGAAGACATATTTAACTTAGAACGAGGAGGCATAACAAAAGGAACTATATTTGAAATAGGTAGAATAGTTTTTAACGCAATAGACGGTTCTTACGTTCAGTTCAAAGATTCGATTGAGGGTTTAGAAGAAATTCCACTTGATGTATTTAAGGAGTTTTGTTCTGAAGTTAAACCTAAAACTAAAAAATGAGCAATCATCCAGATTGTGCTCCTCCTCCAACACAAACCGAGATAATTAACACTTGGGTCGATTACCATATCAAACAATACTATTATCTAAGAAGTCGTGGAATCGTGCCAGGCAAAAAGAGCAAGATAATTAGATTGAAGCCAAATATAGGAAGATTATGATAACATCATTTTCATTAGGTCATAAGATAACATTTAAAAGCGGGTCATGGTTATATAAAGATGGTAGATTGATTAATGATACTCCAAAAATGTGTGTTAGATGTAATAAATATCCAACAAATGAGGGATATGATGATTGTTTATCGAAATTTGCAGGGATGGCAAAAATAAACAGTGCTTGTTGTGGACATGGAATAGAAAAGGGTTATATAATATTAAACAAGAACCATGCCTGATTTACCATTCACAGATGCAGCGTCAAAAGCGTTTTTATTAGAAATAGATAGAATACGCTTAGAGGCGGTGAAGCTTTTTAGCAAGTTAAAAGACAATCTTACAGCTGAACAGCTACAAGCAATCCTTGCTTCGCCTCGTATGGAAATTCTTGTAATGGAAGAACTTGGATTTAATAAGAACATAGATAAATTAATGTTGAATTATAATAAGATTTTATTAGGAACAACTAAATTTGCACCCATAAATGAGGTTACACTAAGAGCATTAAAAGCAGTTAAACGCGCTGAATGGGTTGCGGTTGCTAAGTTTGAGATAGGAGCAATACAAAATGAAATCTTTAATGCTTCAATTACAAGACAATGGAATCAGAAAACTATCATTAACAATCTAATGACAGGAGTACAAAGCAATTTATCAGAAGGGCAAATTAATACTTTAATCGATACTTCATTAAGTACGTTTGAAAGAGGCGTGAAAACTTCTATGATGAATGAAATGTCTGAAGATACTTTATATGTTTATGTCGGACCTCAAGATGCAAAGACTCGTGATATTTGTAATGAACAGATTGGAGCCGGTGAACTTACAAGAGACGAGATAATTTCTCGGTTTGGTCCTGGAGTTTTACAAGTAGGTGGTGGTTTTAATTGCCGTCATTCGTGGGATTTAGCATGAGAATAAAAAAGACTAAAATTCCAATATATAAAACTCCATTAATCTTGATAGAATCTAATAACTTGGCTAAAGTCAAAACTTATTTCAAAAAGATTGATTATGTTTTTGAAGATGATTCTATTTTTGGACATACTATACAACATTATTTAATTAAAGAGAATAAAAAATATAATTGTATTTATGTTCTTTTTAATCGCAAAAACGATTATAGCAAATTAAAACATAGTATTATTGCTCATGAATGTAATCATATTGCAAACTTTGTCTTTGAATATATTGGAGCAGATTCATATTCAGATGAACCATATACATATTTAGTAGAATATTTAGTTAAAGAGATTTGTAATTTTTTAGAGATTAAAGATGAATTATAATGGCTAAATCAAAACCAATAGCACAAACAGTACACATCGGCAGAGTTAATTTAATTCGATTAGCTAACAGGGTTATTGACAAAGTATTCGAGAACACGGTATTTAGAAGTAAAGATGTAAATGATAAGCCTTTTAACTCGGAAGGATATTACGAAAAAGTATCACAAAGCGGAAAAGGCAGAGTGGATTTGTTTTTAACGGGCAAAATGATGCACAGTTTATTAATTCGCAGAGGTGAAGCAACTGATGATACAATTCCGGTTGGATGGATAAATCCTAAATCAGCCCAAAAATTAGTTTGGAATGCTTCGGAGCGTGGCAAGAACCGAGAAGTTGCAAACGATAAGGGAACGTTTCCTTTTGCACCATCGGTTGAAAGGATATTTTTTAGAGACATTAATAAGATTTTAGATAAAAAAGTTAAAAAGACTTCAAGCAAAGTTGTATTCAAAATAAATATGTAAAATAGTTTTACATTTATAAAAGATTTGTTTAAATTCGTATAAGATTTAAGTTTGTATTGTATAGGGAGCGGGGGAACGCTGGCTATCCCTATTATAATTCATATTACAGAGGCATTATGGCTAAAAAGGTAGATAGGGTTTCGTTTAGAAAGGTAGGTGACAAAGGGTTTATTGTTAACGTATCTTCTGTTGAAAACGAAGGTAAACCAAATGCAAAGTGGTGGGATGAAGAAGAAATATTTTTAGATAAAGCAAAAATGGTTGCGTCTATAACCAAAACAGCCAATAAACTTTAATAATAAAACGAAGGACTTCAGATGAAGCAAGAAATAGCTCAGATACGAGCAGCGTATGACCAAGAAGATAATAAAATACCGGTCAAGGTTGAATCCGCCTTAAAAGGGATTGAGAAGGCGTTTGAAAAACACGAAACCACAGTAAGCGGTCTTGAAAAAACGATCGAAGAAAAGGAAATCTCGGTTAATGATTTATTTAAAGAATCAAAGAAACGCCAGACTAAAAACCAAGAGCTTGAACGAGAAGTGGAAACGATTAAAGCTGAAAAGGATAAAATCCTCACAGACACGAAGCACGAAGATTATGATGAGTTAGTCAAATACAAAACAGATAATGAGAAATTGTTAGCTGATGGTAAAAAGATAACTCGACAAAAGTTCATAGAGTGGCATGGCAAAAACAAAGATCACGTTGATTTCGGAAAGTGCAAATCAGGATATACAATACCTGAAGAAAAAGATGGTAAGATTGATTGGGATTCTGTAGATGATGACGTTATGGTTGCTAATGACACTAAGCTCAAGGAACATGAAGAACTGGGATTTTTCGGAGATGGAACGGGTGGAAAAGAAGAAATAAAAGGTGGAAAGGGTGGGAAAGCCGGAAAGGACAGTTATTTTGGTGATCAATTTAATTAAAATTTAGAGGCGAATTATGGCAACAGCAAATTTAAGAAAATTAGCTGAACAATGGGCTTCTCCTGCACAGGCAAGTATTGAATCTCTGACAAATTTGTCGGGGTTCTTGCGAGTTGCGGAGACAATAGAAGCTTCCAATGATCTGTGGCACAAGCATAAAAACGTTAATGCTTTACCATCGTTTTCTGTTGTACCCCCGGGTGGATCTATTGGAGACACGACTGTAAGTGCTGATGTACTTCAGACCGACCTAAAAACAATCAAAGCACACCAATCTGAATCTGCTGACATTGTTGAGAACTGGAAAGCTGGAAAGGCTGCATATTTTGACGCACAAAGACCGTCATATTTAGAAGCATACGGACAAAAAATATCTAACTTGGTATTTTACGGTAATAACGCAACATTTGGTGACGTTGCTGGTTTTAGAGGACTTCATCAGTTTGCAAAGGCATACGGCAATGATATTGCGGGTTCAGGGACTTCGGGTTCAACAACCACAATATTTGTGGTTAAATTCCGTAGTGGTGTAAATGGTTGTGGAATGCTCTTTGATGCTCAAGTCATGGGCGGTGCTGATATAATGAAGTCTACTGTTTTAAATCCAGACAAACCGGTATTAGAAACAACCAATACAACCGGCAATTTGAAGAAAGAAGTATATCAAGTAGTTCATAAGGGGACTGGTTCATTTTTAACCACTTCCACTTATGATGTTGCTCGTTATCATTCTTTACAAGACGATACAAGTGATAGACCAACTGCAAGAAATTTAAACGCTTTAATAGATTTGGTAAGAGGTGAATCTAGCAATACGTTTTTGTTTATGAATCGTTTAGGTCGCAGATTAGTTAATGATTTAAAAACGACCGATCTTCAAACTAACGTAGTGGACACTGATTACAACATTGTTGTTGATATGTTTAACGGTATTAGAATCATTCTTGATGACAATATTTCTTCGGTTGAAACCGACGCATTGGACTAGGAGGATATTATGGCAAGTAAATACGGAAAAATTATAGTTGGTGCTATGTTAAGCGATGCGCAAGTGCTCGGATATAGTGCAGCACAAACAGATTCAAGTGCTATGGTAAATGTTGGTGGACAATTAGATGGTCGATTGTGGATAGATGTTTATGCACAAACTGCTATTTCGATTGCTACTGGCGAATACTGGTATATTGAGTTTGAAAGTTTCTCAGCTGATACTGCTGCGAGTGCAATAGCTCCTTTTTCTGCTGACAATCAAGGTGGAATTAACGGTGCTTCAGGTACTGCTGAAACAAATGCACATATTTATTTACTACACAAAACAAGTGCAGATGGACAGCTTGATTTTAGTGCTGGTGATTTAATATGTCAAATGGCAGTTCCTGAGGATCTAATGAGGCTATTGTCTCACGATTTTGTTCAGTTGACACAAATTACTGACAAAACAGATCCCGGTACGGATGAAACTATTGATGCATTCGTTTATGTTAAACCATAAATAAAATAACTCAAGGGGCGGGGGTGGTGTACTATCATCCCGCCCCGTTACATAGGAGATTTAAAATGAGAAAATTATTAATTCTCGCTTTATTGATTGGTTTATCGTTTGCTCAAAAACCCACTCAACGAAAAATAGTTGATAGCGACTGGATAAAGGTATTAACTAACAACGGGAAAAGTTTAGACTACACACGGTGACAATTCTTAAATTCTAATATTACCAAAACTAACACCTATGCTGTGGGTGCTTTTTCATTAAAAATTATAGACACTTTTACTGAATTAGGCGCATCTGCACATAAGTCGATTAATGTTGATTTAACATATACACCAAAGATTGCAGGGGTGTCTTCAGCCGGAGCAGCAGCTCCCGTTGGAATAGCCTCTAAGGTAACATTAACAACCGGAATGACTCGTAACGCTGCTTCAAGTAATTATCAAGGATTGGCATGGGCTGTTCAAGGACAAATACACCTTCCTACAGGTGGAACTTATGCGGGACAAGCTGCAACTGATCCGGGAATGATACTTGCTGGACTACGTGGTGTTTTAACCGATGCCGGAACTTCAACATATACGAATGGAACCCTTACTGCTGCTTACTTAGAATCTCAAGTTTCACAAGATGTAACTGCGGGAGATTTTAGGCACTTCTTGTTATGGTTAAGGAATCAAGGAAGCGGAACAGCTACAAACATTGATGCTGCAATCTATATTGATGAAGGCGATGCTTGGGGGAATACAATCCAAAAAGGGATTGACATGGAAGACACAGTTGTTGGAATTGAGATTAACTCAACAACTACGGGTATTGACTTTCAGGGCGCTTATTCAAATGCTGCGATTGATTTAACTGATGTTGCTTTAAATTATGGTGGTTCAAGTGGTCCTGTAATGATACGAGCAGGAACTTACGGAAGCCCTGTTTCTTCATCGGATTCAGGTCAAAGTGGTATGATAAGACTTTATGGATTGAGTACTGCTACTTCTGATACCGAATCAAGCGGATATTATGATAGAGGTATATTTTCGTATTTAAGAACTGATGGATCAAAAGGTATATTTCCAATAGCAGGATTGGCAGAAGTTAGAACTGTATCAGGTGATGGACCGCTTTCTGTTCAGGCAGGACAGTTTATTGCCGGATTGCATACTTCTGGGGCTAAATTAGCCGCAACTGCAGGTACTACTGATGGAATGTTTGCATTGTGGGCTAAGGTATATTCTGTTTCTGGTTCTGTTGCAGCCGCAACCTCAAGAACTGCCGCAATATGGTTAGACAATTCAATGGGCGGAACGGTAGATGGTGAGCATTATTCAGCCTTTATAACAAGTGGAGGAATAAAAGCAGATGCCGTTTTTGGTTTGGAAACTGGTGCAGGTTGGGAAGCTTTGTTTTATTTTGATGAAACTGCTTACGACCAAGCTCCAATATCAAACTTAGGTGCGAAAAATGAAGTGAATAGCGATAAATCAATCGTGATTGACTTAAATGGTACTGCCTATTACATCCCGATCTTTGTTGTAGCAAACATGGAATAACAATGAAGATACTCTTGGTTATATTGATGGTTGGGTTCTGTTATGCTCAGGATTCTACTGCGATTCAATCAAAAATAGATGAACAGATAGAACTTCGTAACACAATTCAATCTCAAGTAATGCAAGGACAATTAGATTTGCAAAAAATAGATTATGCAGTTTTTGTTTTGCAAGAAATGTTAAAACCTCCAGAGAAGGAGAAGGAAGAAGATGAATAAAATAATTATTTTAGGAGGCTTATATGGCACGATCTGATTTAGGTAGAAGCGACGGACAAATTAAAATGCAGAATCAATTAATTGATGGTTATGATCCAGTATCAGGTTCAGTAGGAACGATTACCAATGCCCATCGGAAAATACATGAGAAAGCAGCCTTTACTACACATTATGAGAATGAAGTAACCAACATTAATGAGCAGACTGTAATTGCTTTTAATTCTCCGGCAACTAAACAAGTGCATTTATTAATAACAGTAGAAAGCACTCATGCTACAGATATTTTCTTGTATAGAGATACAAGCATTGATGCCGGTGATGGGTCTGAATTAGCGATAACTTGTAGAAACCAGATTGCTACACTTGGAACTTCTTTAGTTACATCTATTGTAAGCACCCCGGTTGTTAATAAAATGACATCGTTTAATGAAACTCAAGCAAGCGGAGCGAATATTACAACAAGTACAGAATTGGATCATATTCCGCTTTTAGGTGGAGAAGGACCAAAAGCAGTTGGCGCTGTTGATCGAGGTTCCGAGGAATTTGTTTTTAGTGGTGCAGTTCAGGTCGCTATTGTAATGAATGCCGGAACGAATGATACGGCAACGCATAAAATTAGACTCGACTGGTACGAAGTTACAAGTTTAGAAGGATAGTCCTATAATGAGTAATTTTGATGTAAGCTATTGTGTTGAAGCCGATTTAAGAACTATACTTCCAAACATTGCTGATTATGATAAAAAACGCGTTGTAAGCGGATGGAGTTCTGATTCTGCTTTAGTGGACAGATATAAGGCAGGTTCGACGGGAACTATTGATGTGTTGTATAAAGACGGTTTTGAACTTGGGACTGCTGAAGCAAGTTTGGCAGCAGTAACTGCAGACGATGAATGGTTTTATGATTCCGCTGCGGATGCGGTTTATTATTTCAACGACGGTGACGATCCGAATGGATTGAATATGGAATCGGGAACAGATTGGGCTACATTGGTAGCTTCTGCTATATCTAAATCAAGCGAAATCACAAGGGCAATAGTAGGTAAATCAATCTATAGACATAGGTTTGGGTCTCGTGATTATGATGAAGTTATAGTTTCAAGTGCTGCTGCGATTGCGGTTGGTAGATTAGTAAGACCCCACGATGAGGATTTATCAAACAGATTAGAAAGATACTACAATAATGATTTTGACGAGTTTCCCAAGGGGATGCTTCAAAAAGTTCGTGATGGACAAATAAGCCTAAGCAATGAAATTACTCCTGATTTAGGCAGTGGTGTTTTAGTTGAGAATGCTCTTGATTCTACAACGACAGGCGGAATAGATGACATTCGCGGAAGCGCAGTAGAAAACGATACTTTAGAAATATCCATTGTAACTGGTGGCACTTTCAGCTATGGGTCTGATTCAACTGTAACGTATCAAGTTAAAGGAAAAACTTCTGTAGGATTAATGACTGCGACTCTTGTTTCGGCTACTATCATTAATGGAGACTACCAAACATTGGCTAATAATATGCAATTAAGATTTGTTCCGGGTGTTTATGTAGCAAATGACAGTTGGTATGTTAAGATTTCTCGCGAGGAAGTAGAAACCCACGAAGCCGTTCATTCAGTTATAGCAACTTCGGCGTGGTAAATGAGTTTAACTTTTACAAATGTCTTTAGTTCGTTTATTTTAGATCCGCTAAAGTTTCTAATCAAAAGCGAGTTTAAAATGCCGGTAGGTACTGATAAACATACAGGGCATCAATCGTTCCTAATAAAACCACTGATTGACAGTTTAGAAGATTTGAGAGGTCGCTCACAACTGCGTAAATACACTATTGAGATTGAATACAGCTACGAGAAGGCTAAGTTTAAATATGATGTGACCGAACATTTATCGACTATTGCAGAACGATTAAAAAGAAAAATCGATGATAACAGAAATTACAGCATTAAAAGATATTGGGTTGATATAGGCGAAGTCTGGTCTAGTGTTGTTATAGGTGTTTGGAGCAGGAATAGAGATTCTTATTTGTGGCACAGTGCTAATATAATTGAAATAAATTACGAACAAGACGATGAAGTTGAAGATAATACTGTTATAATGACGTTTGAATGTTTT
>SDBT01016375.1_pt1 | contig 11734 bp, 10 predicted proteins | sample 2277101 | NCBI WGS metagenome assembly SDBT01 (sample SAMN10404973, study PRJNA504765) | marine sediment metagenome | isolation source: marine sediment core GS10_PC15, 103 cmbsf | place: Arctic Ocean: Southern Knipovich Ridge | collected 2010
AAAAATGACGGAAAAGAATATAAGAAAAATCACCAAAATGGCCGGTGGCGGAAGTTTTGGTATTACCTTGCCGATTGAGATGGTGCGCAAGTTAAAGTGGAGAGAAAAGCAGAAGGTGGTTGTAAAATTGAGAGGTAAGAAAATCACAGTGGAGGATTGGCCTGCCTCGCCGAAGCGCAGCACAGGCGGGAAGAAGTAATATGGAACAAATAACGATAACGAAAGATTTCTATTTAAAATTAGGCGTTTCTGCAAACGAGCTTAAGATAGTAAACAAAGGATTAGCCTTGTCAGCTGGACTAAAATTAAGCCCTTTTGCTAGACCCCGTCGGGTTGAAATGTTGCAAGAAGCAATAAGTTGGCCGAAAGGTAAGAATCAAGAAGATCGCAAAATCACAAAACTATATAAAGCCGGCGGTTTTGAAGTTGTTGTTGGTAAACCTGGCAAAGAAGCTGCCCCCGATTTTAGAGGAAGACATTATATAACAGGTGAGGTGACGAACAATGCGAACGATATGAATCCTTCAATTTTAAAAAGAGGTAAGAAGATTGAAGGTGATTTAACTTTTAGTGATATGTTTGAGAAAATCGAACATCTTATGCATGCCGATGTTTTCGGATTAGAAATTCTTGGTATGTTAATTTTCCGTATGGCATTTATGTTAGATCATCAAAAAGACAAAAAAGAACACTGGCGATATATTCCTCCAGAGACCTCGCTACGTTCACTCAAAAAACGAATACTTAAAATCAATGATGTCCCAATAGAGATATTTTTGTATTTCTTGGATGTTTTAGCACTAAACGAGGATGTTAAAATGCATACTCTAGGTTATGAGAATGCACGGCATGACTACGGACGAATAAATACTCTTCTAACCTTTGTTAATTTAATAGCTGTTCTATTGAATCGGCGTTCTCTCGCTAAATTTGCTGGTGCATTTGCTAGGCCACCTTCTGGTATGGCGCCCTTGCCTAAAATTAAAGATCTTTTTGATACTTTTCCTCTTTTGTCGCCTAACTTCTTAAAATCTTAAATTCGTTTTCGTCCTCGAATTAGCTTATATTTTGGAGTAATATAACCGTTAGCTAAACGGTCGTTTATTATATTGCAATAATTTTTATCAATTTCAGCTGAGATAAATCGTCGGTTTAGTTTTTTGCAGACATCTATTTCTGCTCCACTACCTCCAAAAAGAACAAAAACAACGTTTTTAGGTCTTGTCGATGCTTTTATCAGCACTTCAGTTAGTTTTTGAGGAATTTGACAAGCGTGATAGGTTTTTTCCTTGCTGACATTTTTGACGAGGTTGAATTCGAGCCACGAATACGGCATTCGACCCGCCGAGCCATTTGCTAAATTCCGTTTAATTCTTCGGTCGTTAGGATTTTTATAAGGAAGAGCAACGGCGTTTTTGAAGAATTTATTTTTTGCATTTTTTCGAACATGTAGAATGCTGCGGTGTGCCGTTGTGAATCGTTTTGGTGTATGTCCTACATTGGTGTTATAAACCCAAACATATTCGTTAATATTTGGAAAATGTGAGTCTAAATATTTAACACGAAGGTGAGCGTTTTGTTGAGGATAATTCATCGTAAAAAAATTGCCGTCTTTTTTAAGTACACGCATTGATTCTCTTGTGAGTTCTATATACCAATTAATATAATCATCAAATTTCTTCTTGTAATTATTTTCACCATATCTTACGCCAACGTTATAATCCGGGTCACCAAAAATCATATCAATGCTGTTGTCTGGCAAGTCTCTAAGAACGTTCATCACATCGCCATTATAAACTTTGTTAACGTAGTCTGATATTTTACCTCGTTGTTTTTCACTTTTCTTTGAAGACAAGACAAAAGTATTAACTGGTTGTTCTGTTTCGTTACTTCTTATTACATCAATTAATATCCCTTGGATTTTAATATCTCTTTCACCTCTCTTTATAATTATCGGTTCAAAGTTTTTATTCGCTGACTGCAAGCGGATGTGGCCGCGTTCTTTGTAGAATTTTTTTAAAGTCGCTTCGGAGTTATCAATCAACGCGACTACTTTTTGGCCATTCTCAGCGGTTCGTTGGTGTCGGACTAAAATGATGTCGCCGTCTTTTACACCTTCTTCAATCATGCTTTCACCCTCTACTCGCAGGGCATAGATTTCTGATGAGGGAGGTATTTTATTCTTTGGAACCGCGATGGTTTCGCTTGGAACGTCAAATAAAGTTAGTGGCCGGCCGGCGGCGATTGTACCGAGTAAGGGAACTTGAATCATGGGCACTGATTCTACTATTTCAATTCCTCTTTTATGATTTCTATTTAGTTTGATTTGCCCTTTCTTTTCTATCTTTTGCAGGTGTTCTTGAACAGTCCCTAAAGATTTTAGCCGGAAGTTTTTGGCTATCTCCTCAAAGGTGGGGGAGTAGCTATTTTTTTTGATATAGCTTTTTACGAAATCAAAAACCTCTTTTTGTCGGACTGTAAGCATTTTATAGTTATCCACAACCTACGGCTTTTCTACGGTATAAATATATTATAATCAAAGATGACCCGTAGATAAACCGTAGGTTGTCCACAGGGTAAAGGTCGTAGAAGTAATTAAATTCAATAAAATGGCTATTTCTGAAGAGACTAAAAAAGCTTTACGTAAGCGTGCCGGTGGTAGATGCGAATGTACTATGCTTGTCTGTGATCATCGTGGTAGAAGATGTCAGCGTGGCCTTTCTACTGAATATTGGGATGCCCATCGTCGTGATGCTGGTGGCCTTTATATTCTAAGTAACCTTATCGCTATGTGCGCAACCTGTCACAAGAATACTCGTACTTACGGTTGATGAGGTAAAATAAAGGTACCAACCCGCCGCGGGGTGGAGGAGTAAGTCTGATCACGGATTTGTTAAAAATGAGCCTCGTTTTGGTGTTTTTGTTAGAATAAACTTATGCCCGAAGATCCTGTACATAGGAATCTTAAAAATAAGCTGAAAGAAGTTTTGGACAGATGCGGCTTTATTAATGACCGGGAATTGTCGTTTAACTTTGACGGCGCGACTGATCAAGATGGTAAGTTGATTGAAAATACTAGTATAGATGTAGCTTCATTAATTAATTACAATGCACGAAAGTGCTTAATTTTGTTTGAGGTAAAGAAGAGTAGACCTAGTCAAATCACCAGGATTTTCTCGGCTTGGCAAAGTCATATCAGTGATATTAAGAAAGGGAATTTTGCAGTCTTAAACTCAGACGATAAAAGGATAAGAAAAGCCGACTTAGGGAACTTAGACTATATTGTATTTTGTTTAGTCGTTGGAGAAAAAAACGTTCCAAGGTCTAGCAGGAAGAATTTTTATTCGTGGAGTATAGACGCGTTGAAATATTACGATAAAGTATCGTCAGTCCTGGGGGAATGGACTAGGTATGAAATTTTCAAAGATTTTGATTTGTTTTTAGAATCTAGTGGCACTTACACGGAGGACGCTTTAAAAATTAGTCAGGGCAATAATAAGTTATATATATTTGGAATGCATCCAGATGCTTTGTTGAAGATATGTTATGTGTCTCGTAGGTCTTCTACTAAGAGTTTGGCGTATCAGAGGCTACTGAGCAAGAACAGGGTTAGAGAGATACACGACTATTTACTAAACTCGAACGTTCTATTACCCAACGCAATTATTTTAGCGTTCGATAACACTTCCACAATCAAGTTTGACCACACTAATAAAAAAATAGACTTGCCCAAGGTTTATTGTTCTGCCTGGATAGTTGATGGACAGCATCGCGTTTTTGGTTTCTTGAAGAATAAAAAGTATTACGGTGTACCAGAGAACCAATATAAGTATTTCCAATTACCGGTGATAGCTTTTAAAGATGCTGACGAAAAAACGCAGAGTAAAGTTTTTATTGATATCAACTATTACCAAAAGAAAATTGATCCATCTTTATTATGTGATTTATCAACGGTTATAAAGAATCTCAAGAGCGAATTAACGTGGGCGAGTTTATTAGTCAAAGAACTTAATAGTAGGAGTGACGTTTTGCAAGATAGAATAAAGGTGTCTGAGTTAGATAGTAGAGGAAAAAAGATTTCATTATCCAGCGCTGTTAAATATGGGTTGTTAGAATCGCTGTTGGGCTACAATAAGAAAACTAAAAGATACGATGGTGCCCTGTACAAATATGCGCCTTTTAATGTTAACGCTAAGTTTGAAAACGAGAATAATCAGAGAATGTTCGAAAAACAATGCAAGTTGTTAGATAGATTTTTTAAGGCAATCTACCTGAACACTAAACCTCGTAGATCTACACCAAAGGATCCTTGGGAAAATGTAAGGCACTATTCTTTACTGAAGCCAACTGGTGTCAATGCGTTATATCTAGTTCTAAACAGAATTTTAGAAAAATATCCCAGCGCCGGACTCAATTTGGATACATATTTACAACCTATTAATAAGGATATGTTTGAAAGAAAAAAAGTCGCAAAATACGGTGGGGGATGGAAGGGTTTTCGTGGCTTGGCAGATAAGATGTTGGAAGTAATCAATCGGAAAAATAACGATAGTCTGAGATTATATAGTTAAAGTAATAGAAAAAACTGGAAACTAACCCATCGCGCCCCGGAGGAGGTGGAGATTTATAAAAATTAAATGTCTGTGAAAATTACTTATTTTGTGCATGGTACTACGACGGATAATGAAAAGGGAATCTCGTCGGGGTGGCATGATGTTGAACTTTCTGAATTGGGCGTAAAGCAATCAATAGAGCTTAGAGGTAAGATAAAGGACAAGAAATTTGACGTTGTGTTTTGCTCTGATTTAAAAAGAGCGGTTGATTCTGCGAAACTGGCTTTTGAAGGAGTGGCGCCGATTGCGGCGGATAAAAGATTGCGGGAATGCAATTATGGAAAATATAATGCGCAGCCATCAGGTGTTGTTGAGCCGATGCAGGAGAAACGCACAACGGAAAGGTTTCCGGAAGGGGAGAGTTATGAAGACGTAAAAGCGCGAATGGCTGATTTCTTGAAGTTTTTGAAAGAAAATTATGACGGGAAAAGCATTGTGATAGTGGCGCATAAAGCACCCCAGCTTTCGCTTGATGTGCTTTTAAGAGGTAAAACGTGGGAAGAGGCATTCGCGGAGGACTGGAGAAAAACAAAATCATGGCAACCCGGATGGGAATATGAGTTGAAATAGTGGTTTATAAGGAGGTTAAGATTGTTAAAGAGTAGGTATATAATTTAAATAACCCACCGCGGGGTGGAGGAGAAAAAAGAGGTCGAAAATGATATAACTTAAAAATTAGTTACATCTTTCGAAGGAAATTGGTAATATTAAAAATATGGCTGACGTCCTGACCCCGACGCAACGTTCCTATAACATGTCGATGATCCGGTCGCGGAATACCGGTCCCGAGGCTTTACTTGCGGAGATGCTTATCCGGAATGGTTTTTGTGTCTATGAATTCAGTCCGGGGGATATTCCGGGGAAACCTGATTTTTACTTTCGCAAGCAAAAAGTAGCTGTGTTTGTCGACGGCTGTTTCTGGCATCGATGCAAGCGATGTTTCAAGGCTCCTGAAACCAACACTGAATTTTGGAACAGGAAAATAACTGCGAACATTGCAAGAGACCGGAAAACCAACCGTATTTTGAGCAGGGAAAACATCCGGGTAGTCAGGATCAAGGAACACGAACTAAAAAAGGATCAGAAAAAGGTTTTACAGAAACTCAAAGCTGTTTTAGTAGAGACCCGCCAGCTCAAAACACTCGATTTATTTGCAGGCGCTGGGGGTTTCTCGGAAGGTTTTATACATGCCGGATGTGATATGGTCGCACACGTCGAAATGGATAAAGATGCGTGTAATACCATTCGCACAAGAATGATCTATCATGCACTTAAGAAAAAAGGGTTGATACGCGAATACAAAAAGTATCTGCTCAGCCGAATAAGTATCGCCGAACTTGTGGCAAAATACGGTTTGCAAAAAGAATATGACTCAGTCATTCAGGCAAGGATTGACAAGGGTAACTATGCGGAACTTATAAATCAAGTGAGGGAACGTCTCGGAAATCATGACCTCGATATAATAATCGGCGGTCCCCCTTGTCAGGCCTACTCGCATATCGGTCGCTCATCAGATAAAAAGCGGATGAGGAGAGATAAACGAAAGTTCCTGTACGAATATTATATTGAGTTTTTAAAAGCATTTCGACCGAAGGTGTTTGTGTTTGAAAATGTGCCGGGACTCCTGAGTGCGGGCGGGGGTATTTATCTGAGTAAAATGCGGAAACTTATGCGTGAAGCCGGATATCGCACAGACTATCAGGTATTGAATGCAGCTGACTTCGGTGTACCTCAAGACAGGAAACGGATTATTCTGATCGGCTGGAATAAAAAATCAGGTATTGATAAATACCCCAATTTTGAGTCGGTAAACAGAAGTTATACGGCCGAGGATTTCCTGAAAGATCTTCCGGTACTGAAAAGCGGCGACGGGGAGAGCGCTCTTGAATTTAAAAGCAGGTCATCTCTTTTACACAGACTCGGAATTATTCAGCAGAATATACCTGTCCTACTTGGTCATGTTGCTCGTCCTCACACTAAACAGGACCTGGAAATATACCGGCTGGCAGTAAAACATAAAAATAAAGGCAAAAATATCAAATACAATGAACTACCGGAACGATTAAAGACACATAAAAATCAGACCGGCTTCCTTGACCGCTTCAAGGTGGTTGATGCTACTGCGGTAACGAGTCATACTGTCATCGCCCATATTTCGAAGGACGGTCATTATTATATTCACCCAGATATCAGACAGAATAGATCATTAACGCCACGTGAGGCAGCCCGTCTCCAGACGTTTCCTGACAATTTTAAGTTTGAGGGTAGTAGAACCTCCCAGTTTAGACAAATCGGGAACGCCGTGCCCCCTATGCTTTCCAAAATAATCGCCAAAACGATACTTAACTTCACATAATATGGCTCGAGAAAAAAATAAAACAGGTGTTTTTAAAATCAAACCGGCAGCCAGACATATATTGACTATCGGTCGTGACTTGATAAAAGATAACGCAACCGCTCTTTTAGAGCTGGTTAAAAACAGTTATGACGCCGATGCAACGCAGGTGACCATTGAATTTTCTTCCGTAAAAAGTAGGCGGGGGGCGGGTATAAAGATTAGCGTGCAGGATAATGGTCTTGGCATGAATTATCAGACAGTGACTACAGTGTGGATGGTTCCATCAACTCTCTACAAACAACAGAAGGAGTTTTTGAGCGAAATAAAACAGCGTCCGTTACAAGGAAGGAAAGGTATCGGAAGATATGCCGCTTCTATTTTAGGAGATGAGCTTCATCTTAAAACAACTCAAGAAAGAGAAGTAACTACTCTTTCGATATATTGGAAAGATTTTGAAGAAAAAGAATATCTTGATGATATTGAAATCTCAATTAACAGGGGAAAAACAAGTGACCCCGCCGGTACATGTATTGAAATTATCGGTAGTACTGACAAATTAAGAGAGTGGGATAAGCCTCAAATCGAGAGCTTTATAAAAGAATTGCGGCGCCTTATTTCTCCTATACACGAAAAGGATATAAAAACCGATTTTGAAATAAAACTCCTTTTTAAAGATTTTCCGGTTGATGCATATAAGAACGAAACAATAACCATCGAACCATTTCCAATTCTGGAGGTATTCGATTATCGCATATCGGGAGAAGTATCAGGGACCGGTGAAGCAAATCTTGTATTTGAAAATGGGACCGCCGGAACTGTTAGTGAAAAGTTTAAAATTCACATTCTCCTTGATGACGGAGCAAAATACTGCGGTAAGTTAAGCGTGGATTTTAAAATATATGACAAGGACGCTGACTCTATAGAGAATCTTATAGAAAAAATTGGAGACCGGACGAATGGTTCTAAATCTGGCGAAAAACTCAGTAAGAATGAAGCAAGAAGCCTCCTAAAACAAATTTGTGGTATTGCTGTTTATCGGGGTGGCTTTCGCATCCGTCCGCACGGAGATCCGGGATATGATTGGCTCCAACTTGACCGCCGGCGCGTTCAAAAACCAGGAGTGCGCGTAGGCAGTGACCGAGTAAGCGGATTCATTGAAATAGAACCCGAGGAAAGATCTTGTCTGGAAGAGAAAGCAAGTCGTGACGGCTTAAAAGAAAATAAGTACTTCCTTGGTCTTACTCAGATTGCCACCCGTATCCTTCTTGAGGCGGAAAATAAGCGTTATCAATTTAAGCTGAAAACAGGTCAGGAAAACTCACAGCGTAATCTTATTAGGAAACTCGAGAATCTCTTTGATTTTTCAGATGTTACCCAGAGTATAGAAAAAAAACTCGCGGATCATGAGATGCCGAAATCGGAGCGTAAAAAGATTGTCGGTTTAATTGATGCGCGTGTCGAGGAAAGTAACAAGGTTGTTGAAGATGTAAAACGCATCATTGCCATCTATCAAGGACAAGCTACACTCGGAAAGATTGTCAGGGTAGTCCTACACGAAGGCAGGAATCCCTTAAGCTATTTTCAGAATCAAATACCCGTCATTAAAAAGTGGGTTGATGAGTTAAAAACGGAATTTAATAAAAATCTTCTAAATCAACTCGTTGACCGCCTCGACGCTATTAAACGACAGGCTGAGTTGCTAATTAATCTTTTTAGAAAAATCAGTCCCCTGGCCGCCCAACGCAAGGCAAACCCCGCTACTTTTTATTTGAAGAAAAACCTGGAGGAGATCATCGATATTTTCTCGCAAGAATTCAAAGAGAAAAAGATCAAAATTAGACTGGATTGTGATCCTGATATACAAGTTACTGCGTGGCCTGAAGATATAAGCCAGACAATAGTAAATCTCCTTGACAACAGTTTGTACTGGCTTGCACAGAATAAAAATAGCGCCAGGAAAGTTACAATAACCGGAACGATTATGGGTGACACGTTTCAGTTGACTTACAAAGACAATGGCCCAGGAATTGAAAAAAAGTTTATACGGGATGAACTCATATTTGAGCCGGGATTTACAACAAAACCTGATGGAACTGGTCTCGGGTTGGCAATTGCGGGAGAGGCTATGGAAAGGAGCGGGGGTAAGTTGACCGCTGTTTATTCAGAATCTGGTGCACATTTTGAGATAGATTTTCCTTTACAATCAAAAAAGTAAAGAATTCAATTATATGAAACTTATAATTGTTGAGGACGATAAAGATCAAATCATTTCCTATCTGGATACAATCACAGTCGTAAATTCATCTGGTGGTGGTCATAATATAGAAAACCCTAAGGTAGTGGGAACTTTAACAGAAGCACTCGAGGCGATAGAAAACAAGCACTTTGACGGAGCAATAGTCGATCTGAAACTTTCTCGTAGTAACCGAGACAAGACCGACGGAAACGAAATCATCGGGCAGATTGTAAATTTAAAAAGGTTTCCTGTTTTTGTTTACTCATCTTTTCTTGAAGATATTGACCCCGCCATAGAGAATTCTTTTTTCTTTCAGCAATTTGAAAGGACTACTGTCCCGTTTCGGGATGTTGTAATAAAACTTCATGATATTTATAAAACCGGAGTAACAAAAATTCTTGGTCGAGACGGTGCCATAGAAAGCCATCTGACTAAAATCTTCTGGAAGCATGTGGCTGAGTCATTTGAGGGTTTATGTCAAAAAGGGATTACCGAGAAGCAACTCCTTCGATATATTACTGGGCATTTATATGAATATCTTGAACTCGATGATATGGCTGAGTCATTTAAAAAATATTTACCGGAAGAGGTTTATATTAAACCCTCTATAAAACTTAATTTTTTTACGGGGGGTATCATTAAAGACAAAAACTCCCAGAGAAACTTTATAATTCTCACACCATCCTGCGACATCGTCCAAAACAAAGCTAAAAGTATGCTTCTGGCGTCTGTCCGTAGCCTTACAGATGATCCTGTACGCGATCTCAAAACCAAATCTACAAACAGAATTCCTGCTGATCTTCGGGGAGCACAGAGGCAAGTTGCGGAGGAAGAAAAAAAGACGGCTAAAAAACAGCTTGAAGATTTAATACGAAATAATTATTCTCACAAATATTATTTCCTGCCCAGAAGCAAGAATTTCGAGGGAGGTTTAATTAATTTCCAGGATTTGGAATCCGTAGAACCAGCCGCAATGAACGGGAGATTTGATATTATTGCAACTATAAATAATCAATTTCTGAAAGACATCGTCGCAAAGTTTTCGTTTTATTATTCCCGTCAGGGCGCACCGGAAGTCGACTTTTCTGTTGCTGATCTCCCGTAGATATGACGAGCACACAAATCCAAAAAAATTAGGATAAATCCCACATCCTCCACCGGTATAATGAAAAGAGATAAAAATTGCGGTTTATGTAAAGAGGGACATAATTTTGATGACCACTTAGTAATGCTTGCGATGGGACACCTGTTGATTGAGCACCATCCTAAAAATGGATTTACGGAAGACGAAATATTTGAAAAGTGTAATGCGCTCTCAGCGAATGTTGCACATGAAAATATTCACAGCAACATCGAGCTGATTTCCGCGCAATTCAATGAATTAGGAGTAGAAAAATAACCCTCCACCGGCGGGGCGGGAAATTAGATTCATGGAATACAAAGGCGTAATAATTGAGGAAAGCTTGGAGAATAAAGACGTTTTGGGTAACGTGAAAATTTTGAGTACTAAAATCGAGCCAGTGACGGAAAACCACAAAACGCCTTGGATAAAGCAATGGACGCTTCATACGGTTGAGGTTTCGAAAAGTGATGCCGAAGAAATTGCCGAAAAAATAAGCAAATCGCTGGATAGTGAGCATAACTGGTACGCCGATTTTAAAAACGAAGAAACTCATTTCATTATCTTTCGCGGCAGAGTTTTTAAGGTGAACAGGACTAAAAAAGAGGAATACGACACCGCGACAAAATACGGCCTTACTCTCGGCATCCCAGATTACCAACTTGACTTCTCGTCGCATATCAAGAAGTGGGAAAGATAATTCTACCCCCTCCACCGGCGGGGTATAGAGAAATAGATTAATGGATATTATTTTTCAGTATGCTTATGCGGTGTTAGTCGTGCCTTTTGCGGTGGCGTGGGTTTTGATTTTTATTTTCAGCAAGAATACCAGGAAGGAACAACTTATCATGAGCATTTTGCTGATTCCTGTTGGTCCGATTAGTGAATTGATTTATTTTCAGGATTATTGGACCCCCGGCAGTATTTTTTCTTTTTCCATCGGTCCGGTACTCATATTGATTGAGGATATCCTCTTTCTTTTTTTCATAGGCGGCATCGGGGGAGTTATATATGAAGCGTTGGTCGGCAGGCGGGCGCGAAAAATAAAAAAGTCTCCTCATTACCTCATCAGCGTTCCTATTGTAATAGCGGTTGTAGTGATTGTTTCTTTAGGGCTTTGGTTTTTAGGGGTTAACTCTATTTTCTCAACATCACTTGGGTTTATTGCCGGTGCACTTCTTGTAGTAAGTCAGCGGAAAGACCTATTTATTAATTCATTATTGAGTGGTTTGGGCGTAATGGCGATTATGTTTGTTTCTTATTTTATTCTTTTTAGCTTCGTTACTAACTCCGAAGAAATTTTACAGCAGGGATGGCTGATCTACGGCACCCGGCTTGATATGAGAATTCTTGGTTTGCCCCTTACGGAAATGTTTTGGGGATTTTCCTGGGGATTGCTCGTCGGCCCCATTTACGAATTCGCCCGC
>SDBT01016376.1_pt1 | contig 11734 bp, 8 predicted proteins | sample 2277101 | NCBI WGS metagenome assembly SDBT01 (sample SAMN10404973, study PRJNA504765) | marine sediment metagenome | isolation source: marine sediment core GS10_PC15, 103 cmbsf | place: Arctic Ocean: Southern Knipovich Ridge | collected 2010
ATGTAAAGGGCATCCAGGAACAGGATATGGTCCAGCACCAGATCTTCTCCGCCAATGCTGATGGTGGCAGGATTGGCCTTGAGTCCCTCAACAACAGCGTAAAATTCATTTTCCAGATCAGGGTACTGGGTGGAGCATTTTTCCTGGGCAGCGCAGGCGGCAAAAAGGTTATCAACGGAGACCACAAAGCTGGTAATGGCGTCGCTGGGAAAATCTATCTGGGGTGGAAGGACCCCATCGAGGATGGCGCTTCGAATGACATCAGGATGATGGCGCATGAGCGTCAATCCCAGGCGGGTGCCGTAGGATGTGCCGTAAATATTGGCTTGTTGGTAACCCAGTAAATGGATCAGGTCTGCCAGGTCAGCGGCATGGGTGACGCTGTCATACAGATCAAGATTAATGCCCTGAGCTTGTAAATGATCCCGGCAGCCCATCAGGAATTCATATTCGAGCTGATCTTCTTCAGCCCGGCTGATATCCCGGGAAAATATATCACTCCAGAACTCATCCTCACCAGGGCAGGCCAGGTAGGGCTCGTTGCGTTTGACACCGCGCTGATTATAAAGGATAAAATCGCGCTCAACCCGGATGCGGTTGCCGGCTGCTCCCAGGTAATAATCGGCCGCTGCCAGGGCATCACCGCCTCCGCCGCCCATCAGATAAATCACCGGATCTGGTAAAGGTTCGCTGGAATAACTGGGAAAAATAGCCACATGCAGGGTGACAACAGCGCCATCGGGGTTGGTCCGGTCTTCCAGGACATACAAATCGCCGCAGATCACTTTGCCGGGAGGGGTGTCGAAGCGGCAGTCGCTTTCTTTAAAACGCGGCAAATCCTCCACAACAGAGGTGGTCCGAAATTGTGACTTTGTGACTGTGGGACTTTGTGATCGTGTGAAGGCACAGCCGGATATTACGAATAGTGTTAAAAGGAAAAGGCTAAGAATTATTCGGGAGGGGGAAGGTCGAGATGTCATTGCTCTTCATTAAACAACTCTTTCTTGCCGATGTAAATACCAAATCCGAAAAAATCTTCCAAATGGGGTGGTGTGATGCCCTCTTCGCGGATCGATCCCACAAATTCCCGGTAGGCGGAGGAGCGAAGATAGAGGCTGAAAGCTCGCCCCACCGATCCCAGGAATCCGCCCCATCCATAGCGGTCCAGTATTCCCCGGGATTCATCCCGGGTGCTAATGGAGCTGGTGCGGTAGAAGATGTCTATCAGGCCGGCTTCTTTTAAAAGTAAAACCCATTCTTCTGGCAGCAGAGGAGAGACATTGGTACCCAGGTCCTGGCAAACCCAGTCCTGGATCTCCCGGGGCACGAGAGTTTGCAGCCAGGTAGCCTCATTGAGGCCAATAAATCCGCCCGGTTTGGTGACCCGGGCATATTCCCTGACAGCCAGCCCTTTGTCAGGAGGAAAAGCAGTTACGGACTCAGTAATAACGACGTTAAATGTATCATCTTGGAAAGGTAAATCCATGGCGTCGGCAGTTTGAAATTCCACCAGGTCTGTCAGTATAAGTTTCTTGGCTCTTTCCTGCGCCCGGTAAACCATGTGGGGATTGATATCCACGCCCACCACCCGGCAGCCCATAGATTTGGCCAGGTAGCAGGATGTCACACCCACACCGGCGCCCACATCCAGCACATAACTAAGAGGATTGATATGGGTGCGGTCAATTATCTCCTTGGTGGCGTCCTGTCCGCCGAGGTGTTTGGTAAGCCCGATCTGAGCCGCAAAATCGAAAAATGATTCAGTGTGTTTCATGTGGGTTTATGATAGAAGATTGAGGTGCTTTCAGCAAGGTCCGGTAGGGGGGTTTCTAGATAGGAAGTGAGTAGCGTTATACCAGTACTGGTGTTGGAGAAGCGGGTTTGTGAAGGGAAATGGGTGTGGGGATCTGGTAAAGTAATTAGTATGGGCTATGCGGTGCGTCGCCTGCTTCTATCCCCTCGATGTTTATGTAGCCCAGCGGATGAATCCGCGGGCTGGGTTCTCTGCGATGATAAGCGTTAGAAGGTGATTGCCATCATAATTGAATTCGAATTCAGTATGGGAAAAGCCGCCTAGCGGCGGCTCGAATTACTCGATCGGGAGGGCAGCGCTCACCGGTCATATTCTCCAATCTTCAATTTTCAATGTGATATTTTCAATTGTTTTTCCGGTCCTCAGTCAGGAAGCGAAGCTTTCTCCTGTTTTCAGACTCCGGTCACTTTCCTAAGATCCCTTTCATCTGCTCTTTGTAGACCTTGAAGTTTTCTTTACCCTTCATTGTTAACTGACAGAGCGTGCGGGGGATTTTGCCCTGGAAAGTTTTCTGGATTTCGATCAGCCCGGCGTCCTCTAGTTTGCCGAGGTGCACGGAGAGGTTGCCTTTAGTGAGCCCGGCGGCGCGCTGCAGGTAAAGGAAGTCAGCGCTTTCGACGGCGTCAAGGATGGTGATCACAGCCAGGCGGGCAGGTTCGTGGATCAGTTTATCGACCGAAGTTAGTTTGGACCAGCTGTCCTGAATGGGAGGATCTTTATCAGTCATCAAGCACCTCCGCATTTCCGTCTGGGAGGGGATTGACAGAGAGATATGAACGCAAAGCCAGTCCGCCGACCAGGGTCAGGATCAGACCGGTGACAGAGATGGTGGCTGCCAGGCCGGCATTGTCGCTGAAGGGTAAAAAGGCGAAGAATACTCCCAGAACCAGACCGAGCCCTCCGATAGCGATCAAGCGTTTTAGATCTACTTGAGCGCCAATCGAGGCTAGAATGACACACAAAAGAGCTCCCCCTGTGACTGATCCCTTGGTGAGCCATTCATAAGGTAGGACCAGGATCGAGACTGCCAGGGCCAGGGCGAAGCCGATCACCAGCCAGCGGAAGCGGTTGGGTTTTGCCTCGTAAACAATGTAGCCAGTGCGGGGATAGACCAAGCGCTCTTTAAGATTTTTAACGAACCGCTGGACCCCAAAGATCCCGCCGAAAGTCAAGAGTGGCAATAGGATCCAGGCCGCGGTGGCCAGGGTGGTCCCCCGGGGGGCGCTGCTGATCAGCCAGATATTGAGGCCGATCACTGCAAATAGGATCCCGACCGCCATCTCCACCACACCGTCCTCGTAGTAGTATCGAAAAGTTTGTTTTTGTACTTCAGCTATATTTTCAGACATAATATTGCTCCTTTATTTGTTACCGTAGACTGGTTTGTAATGTAGACTAGTCTGTGTAAATTATACATGATCTGGAGTGGTTGTCAAGACCTTTGATTTGCGCAATAGGGGACGGAGCCAGGTGTCTTTGCGAGGAGGGATCGAAGATCCTGACGCGGCAATCTCCTTTTAATTCCAGTGCTCCGGCCGGATTGAATTCCTCTCTTTTGGCACAGCCGACCTTCCCCTGGTCATTTTTATGATCACCCAACGATTAAAATCGTGGGCTGAATCGATAAAAGAGAAGGGTGGTTGGTAAGTTGCTAACACTTGAAATAATATTTCATTCTGTATAGGAAAAACCGCCTTGCCTTTTGAGATATTATTGCTTCGTTTCAGCTACTCAGGGCAAGTGGTGTCTTTTGTGTCATTGTGATGAGCAGGCAGGATAACAAAATGACGAACGTACAATATTTATGACGTTTTCCAAAAATATTCCCCACTTATTGAGAATTATTACTATAATGGAAAATATTCTGTGATCTACTGACCTGAAAGATCAGGTTATTTTACTGGCAAAAAAAGACTCCAAATATTCGTTTCAGATCAAAGGAGAGAACATGTCTATCATTTCCCCTACAAAAAAAACCTCATATTTGAGCCTGGCAGTAAGTGTCCTGGTACTGGCCTTGATGGCTTGCAGTCTGGGAGGTACTACCGGGATTGGACCTGGTACTACTCCAGCTGCGAATCCAGCCAACCAGTTGAAGCCGGGAGATTACGGCGATGCCCCGGACGGTGACCACAATATGGATACCGGCTACTATGCCCCCACAGGTGGTCCGTGGATATTCACTTACGAATCAGCCGGGATTGGGGCCAATTTCCCCACTATGGGCGATGATCCTATCCCCGGGGCCTTCACGGTGGATGTGGATGAATTCTGGATCGGACCGTTATTTGAGGGATCTTCCTCGGCCGACATTCCTAGTATTGAAGATGACGCCGATGATCCCAACGACCCGGATAACGTCCCCAACCTGCAGATCCAGGGCGGGGGAGCGGACTGCGACGCTGAAAACGGTTCCCACAATCCGGCCGGCAACGGCTGTGCCCCCGTGCCAGCCTATTCATTGCCAATGAATGCTCGCTTGATGATCTTTTTTGGCTCTCCGCCCCTGGGAGTTTGGATCACCTCGGTGCATGCCTCGGAAACCATGAGCTACAGCGGACCGGTCTACTGGAACCTGCTTTATGACCTCAACCAGGATGGCAGCTGGAGTGGCTCTGATGAGTGGATCGCCCAGGATATCGTTGTCAATCTTGCCCCGGGTGAGAGCAAGACTTTAATATCACCGGCTTTCCGATTGTCCACCTCAGGTACACCCTGGGGTCGATTAAACTTCCCCAACTGGGTACGCAGCATGGTCAGTTCAGAAAGCATTAAAGACAAACTAGGCTCCAATTCATGGGATGGCAGGGGTCCTGAAGACGGATTTGCGGTGGGCGAAGTTGAGGACTACTTCGTTGAATGGCAGCCTATTGGCCAAATATTACCCAATAAAGAACCCCAGCAGGCCGCTGGCTGCGCCGCTGTATCGAGTGAGTTGTTGGAAGCAATTCCCTCTTCCCGGAATTCTTTAGACCTATTAGAACTCATTCCTGGTGCGGATGTTGACCATATCCTGGTAACAGGTTATGAGAATACAAGCCCTGGAGGGGTAGGTATTCCGATTGAGATAGTAGAGTTAAAACTCAGCTCAGTTACTCCTATAAAAATTGGCGATAGCGAAGTAACCATAACCGTCGATGAAAATAGGAAGATAAGTGTAGAGCCGAGAATTCACGCTGTGAGAGGATTTAATATCCTTTTAATACCTGTATTGGTAAACAACATCATTTGCTCGGGAATTGCTCCTGTGTTTGTCTCTCCCGGCTTTGAAGCCCATTATGACGAAAGGACCGGTGAGACGGCATTTACCCAGTGGGGACCCTATGGGATGGCTCTAACCGTCATTATCGACAAGGCTGGACATGTGACATTCGTTGGAATGCCTAAGGAACTGATCGTTGATATATTTTCCGGTAGCATCTCGATCGAGGGTCCTGCTCCCTGGGTCAATGTATATGGAGAATATGATGAGGATACCGGCAGCTTCAGCGCTGAGGGGACAGGAACCGTGGCTGGTTTTCCGAACATCAAAGTGACCTACGTGGGTACGTTGGATGAAAGCGGAGTCACTGGTGAGTATACGATGGGAGCAGATGGCGGATTGCCAGCCAATGAGCCTATAGTTTACAAAGCTGAAGGAACCCGTCTCGAAGAAGCGGTTGAGGTAGAGTCGGTTGAAGGCCCGATTGCCCTCTCCCCGGGAGTAACGGATGCGATCGGATCATTTGTGACTGTCTTTAATACCGCCTTCCAGGATAAAAATGTGGACCATCTTTACCAGCTCCTGCATCCCGAAGTCATCGATCTCTATGGAGAGGAAAGCTGTCGGGCTTATTTAGCAGGCATCGTCGAGATGCCCACCTCGTTGGAGTATATTGATGCTTATTATGTGGGGGGATGGAATTTCGAGCGTGACGCCGCCGTAATCCCGGTGGACTTCGCTTATGCGGTCTTTGTCAATTTCACTTCCAATGAGCAGACCATCCAGCAGGAGCTGCATTTGACCCTGCCGGGGGATGACTCAGTAAGGTTGTTCACCGATTGTGGGGATCCGCTGGAAAGCGAGTAAGAGTAATCAGTAAGTAGTAAGTAGTGAGTTGTAAATAGCAGGAGCGATGCGAACAGAAAGTAAGTAGTATTCAGTAATCAGTAGGGGCGACCCACCGGGTCGCCCTTTCTGAATACACTGTCATTGCGAGGAGGCCACAGGCCGACGAAGCAATCTCCTAGCCATTCCTGTTGCCCAACGATTGGCGCCTACGGCGTCCTTCGGAAAACCGTGGGCTGGAATCTTCAATTTCAAGAATGGCCAGTTGAACTTTAGTACTTGAAGTAATGGCACATCCATTACGGGAAAAACCGCTCTGGGGATCGGTTCGTGTTTCGGATCACCTTTCCAGGAGATTGCTTCGAGCTGAATCAGCTCTCGCAATGACAGTGATATTAGAATCAGAAAATCCCTCTTGCAAGGGATCTCTGGTTCAAATATTGGTGACAGTCTCTCCAACCTTTAAACCTTCCAACCTTCAACTTTTAACGTTTTTTCCGTCTTTACTCATAGTAACTTTTTTTTCAAGTCTTCCGTTATACTGATAGAGGATCGAATCCTACCGACAAGGAGGCTCTCAATGCTCACCCGCTCAAAGTCACTCATTCTCATATTGATCACCCTCATGGTTTTCCTCAGCGCTTGCGGCCCGGATGCCAACGCCTCACCGGCCGGGGATGATGTGGATGGTGAGCTCTCAGAATCGGACGCTGCTTCTCTGGCAGAGGAAGGATCTGCGGTGATCTATTATCATTATCTGGCAAAACACCCGCATGTGAAGATCATATCAGAGCCTGTGTTGGCGGTGACGATCGCTGAAAGTAATACTCCGGGCAGTTTTAATGTTCAGGGTATTGGCCAGACTTATGCGACCCTGGAGATGGCGGCGGGAGCGAATGGAGTCCAGTGTTGGATCCAGTGTGAAATGCTGCTGCGTTATTCATTTGAAAGCAAAGTGGAATTGGATGAGGTTAATAGTGACTGTAAAATTCCCATATCCTTCAAATTCGTGGCCACCGATGATGAAAGCATTCTTACCGGCGATTGTCCAGAACAATTGACGGCGGTGACGAGTTGTGCTGCTCTCAGTGCAGTGATAGTAGATCCCAGCGTGTACACCTTCACCAAAGAGATCCGGGATCTGGACCTGCCGGCAGGAGACGGAGTGACTCTGCGGGCGGAGATTCGGGATGTCAATATGCCGCGGGGATTGGTGGGGATTTGTAATTGGTGATTCTGTGAGGGGGAAAGATTGAGACTTTGAGGTTGCGTGAGATATGGGGAAGGAAAAAAACGGAGGACCGAGGACCGGTTCTTCGCTGTGCCCAGGACGAGTAGGGTATCCCCCCGTTTGTCATTCTGAGTGAAACGAAGAATCCCAGCGGCGATCATCATTCCCGTAAGAATGTATGAAAACACAGAGTCTCAATTTATTATTCGCCCAGCGAATGAATTCGCGGGCTAATATGTGGAGAATACGGGGGTATCGAGTGATGGTCAGGTTCCATTATATAACCTGTCCGCTGGAAAGGGAAAAAACCGCCCCGTAGGGCGGTTCGAGTTTCGGATCACCTTTCCAGAAGATTGCCACGCAAGCTTTCAGCTGGCTCGCAATGACAGTAATTAATGGATCAGAAAATCACTCTCAAATAATCACTCCATCACAAAATCTCCCAGTATCTCTGCTTCCGTCTTCGGTCATTTTGGATCAGTGGTACTATATTGAAAATGACCACTGGTTTAATCTTCGACATTAAACGTTTCTCGATCCACGATGGCCCGGGCATACGCTCGACAGTCTTCCTGAAAGGCTGCCCGCTGTCCTGTCAGTGGTGCCACAACCCCGAAAGCCAATCTTTTAAACCAGAATTTATATTTCGCCCCGAACGCTGCCTGGCCTGCGGAGAATGTGTGGACGCCTGCCCCCACGAGGCAGTCCGGCTGATAGATGGTAGGATTCAACAAAATTGGGGCCTCTGCCAGCTAGGTGGCTCCTGTATTTTGGTTTGCTTCCCCGCTGCAAGGGAAATCGTCGGCCGGGAGGTGACAGCTGAAAAGGTGGTTGAGGAGCTCGTCCGTGATCGGGTTTTTTATGAGGAATCCGCTGGTGGGGTGACTTTTTCCGGGGGTGAACCCCTTGCCCAACCTGACTTCCTGGAGCAGTGTCTCCGTTTAAGTAAAGAAGCCGATTTAAGCACTGCCCTGGATACCTGTGGCAGTGGACCCTGGGAAAACCTGGAGCGCCAACTACCCTATCTGGACCTGGTCCTGTATGATCTTAAAATCATCGATGATGATCTGCATCAGTTTTACACCGGGTTTTCCAACCGGGAGATCCTGGAGAATTTCAAGCGGTTGTTGGAGAGTGAGATTAAAGTCAAGATCCGCCGCCCTGTGATCCCAGGAGTGAACGACTCCGACGAGGAAATTGAACGCCTAGGGGCCTTCCTGTCCAAAATCAATGGAGAGAGTAAAATAGATCTACTTCCCTATCATGCCCTCAGCGCCGATAAATACAAAAGGTTGGGAAGAAAGGGGAGAGAATGGCAGATTCCATCCCAGGACCTGCTGGATCGGATCAGCCAGCGGCTTGTTGAAAAGGGATTTATGGTAGGTTTGAGAGGTTGAGCATGGATTTATCGAAGAGAGTACTAACACTGCAAAAAGCCAGCAAGGCCGCCGTCCCCACCCTGGATCCGGAACGAGCTCAGCTGCTGACCCGCTTCTCCCAGGAAACCGACCTGGAGGGTATGTCAATCCCCGTTCAGCGAGCCAGGGCATTTGAATATATCTTGCTTAATAAGGAAATCTCTATCGCTGAAGGAGAATTAATAGTAGGCGAAAAAGGTTCCGGACCCCGCCAGGCGCCCACTTATCCGGAGCTGTGCACCCACACTCTGAAAGACCTCGAAATTCTTCATAATCGCCCAAAAGTTGCTTTCCGAGTTGAAGACCAAACCCGGGAGATCTATAGAGATGAAATCATTCCCTTCTGGCAAAGTAAATCCACTCGCGAGCAGCTATTAAAACAAATGACCCCGGAATGGCTGACAGCATTTAATGCTGGAATTTTCACCGAATTCATGGAGCAGCGCTCCCCCGGCCATACTGTGTTGGATGACAAGATCTATCACAAAGGCATGGAAGTTTTTCTTAGGGATATAAAAAAATCCAGAGAGGCACATCATCAACGCAATCCGGCAGCCAGGGCTAAGATTGAAGAGTTAAATGCGATAGAAATCACTGCCAGGGCACTGATCGTTTATGCCCAACGCTACGCTGATTTAGCCCGTGATTTGGCTGGCAAGGAAAAAGACCAGACTCGAAAAGCCGAACTGGAGAACATCTCGCAGGTTTGCAAACGGGTACCTGCCCAGAAGCCGGGCTCATTCCAGGAAGCCCTGCAGTATTACTGGTTTGTGCACCTGGGAGTGACCCTGGAGCTGAATCCCTGGGATGCTTATTGCCCCGGACACCTGGACCAGCATCTGGAACCGTTTTATGTAGATGACCTGAATAAGGGGCTGATAACAAAAGAAGATGCTGAAGAGCTGCTGGCTTGCCTGTGGATCAAGTTCGACAATCAGCCCGCGCCGCCCAAAGTAGGTGTGACAGCCCAGGAAAGCGGCACTTACACAGATTTTGTGCAGATCAACCTGGGTGGGATTAAGGCTGATGGGTCCAGCGGGGCCAACCAGGTCTCGTATTTGATGCTGGACACTATCCAGGCCATGAAACAGGTTCAACCCAACCCATCTGTGCATCTCAGCGATAAAACCCCGGATGAGTTTTTAACCCGCACCGCGGAGGTAATTCGCGAGGGCATGGGCAAACCTGACCTGTTCAATAGCGAAGTAGTGGTGCAGGAAATGCTGCGGGTTGGCAAGAGCCTGGAAGATGCCAGATTGGGCGGCACCAGCGGATGCGTGGAAACGGGAGCGTTTGGAAAAGAGGCTTATATATTAACTGGCTATTTTAATATCCCCAAGGTGCTGGAGATAACCCTGAATAATGGCCTGGACCCTGTAACCGGTGAGACTTTGGGACTGAAGACCGGGGATCCCAGAGATTTCAAAAATTATGAAGAATTATTCAACGCCTTTAAGGAACAGCTGGGTTATTTCATCGACATCAAGATTGAAGGCAACCTGACCATCGAGAAGCTTTTCGCAGAGCAGATGCCGGCGCCCTTTTTATCACTATTGACTGATGACTGCATCAAAACCGGGAAAGATTATCACGACGGGGGCGCTCGTTACAATACCAGCTATATCCAGGGTGTGGGTTTGGGAACAATGACAGATGCCCTTTCGTCAATCAAAACCCATGTTTATGATGAAAAGAACATCTCAATCTCGGAAATGCTGACTATTCTCGAGAATGATTTTAAGGGTGAGGAGCGAAAACGCCAGCTGCTGGTCAACCGCACACCCAGGTTTGGCAACGATGATGATCGGGCTGACGATATCATGCTGGAGGTCTTTGAGACTTTCCAGCAGCTGATTGACGGTCGGCCCAACTACCGGGGAGGGACACACCGGGTCAATATGCTGCCCACCACCTGCCACGTTTATTTTGGATCCAAGATGGGCGCTACGCCAGATGGACGGCGCAGTGGGAAACCGCTCTCGGAAGGTATCTCCCCTGTCCAGGGCGCTGATCTAAAAGGACCCACAGCGGTTTTAAACTCAACTGCCAAAATGGACCACACCCTCACAGGCGGTACATTGCTGAACCAGAAGATCAACCCGGGTTTGATCGACAATCCAGCTGGGATCAAAAAACTCACTCAACTGGTCCGGTCTTACTTCAAAATGGGTGGACATCACATTCAGTTTAATGTCGTGGATCGAGCTACGCTGGAAGCTGCCCGGGAAGACCCGGAAGCCATCGGGATCTGATAGTTAGGGTGGCGGGATATTCGGATTATTTTTGTGACCTGAGTGAAGCGCTGCAGGAAGAGATCATTTCCAGAACAGAACATCAAGAATTGTAGTGAAGATCATAAAATGAGGGACCGGAGATCAAAGAAGTGGAATTGCCGCGGGGTACGGAAGGGATTTGTAATTGGTGATTGAAGGAAGCTTTGCTTCCGACCGAAGACGGAGGACCGGTTCTTCGCTGCGCTCAGGACGGGGGACAGGAATTAGTAGTGAGTAGTTTTAAGGGGTAATCGTAATATGTATGGCGTAGAGGCGACCCTGTGGGTCGCCATTTTTGTATTGGCATTGCGATATATCAACTCTCAGAGCGGAGGCAGAGCCGAAGTCGAAGAGAGGTTTGCATATAAATCCCCATTTCGACTGCATTCAGCCCTCCAGGCTTCATTCCTCTCAATGAGCTGGGACTTTCTTGTGTTTACCAGGAGATTGCCTCCCCTTCGGCTAGGCTCAGGAGAGCCGAAACGAAGAATCCCAGCGGCGATCCTAAAGAAAAACATAGGTGGATTAATCAAGTTTTCAAAATCTTGGATGTCCATATATATGGAAAAGGATCTTTCTGATGGATTCCTCACTGCGTTCGGAAAGACAAAATGAAGCTGGATGGGAGATATGGAAAAAACCGCCCCGGAGGGCGGTTCGAGTTTTGGATCACCTTTCCAGGAGATTGCCACGCCAGCTTTCAGCTGGCTCGCAATGACAGTAATTAATGGATCAGAAAATCCCTCTTGCGAGGGATCTCTGGTTCTAAAATTCTAGACAATCTCTTCAACTTTTTAACCTTCAACTTAAAACTTTTAACTCGATTTTCTGTGCCGTCCTGAATAACGTTTACAGTTAATTAGACTAAATTATTACCATATCATGAACTTGAGCAGTGTGCACCTTTACCGGAATTTGATACTCCAAGGAAAGATGAGGCCGCTCAAAATT
>SDBT01016377.1_pt1 | contig 11734 bp, 28 predicted proteins | sample 2277101 | NCBI WGS metagenome assembly SDBT01 (sample SAMN10404973, study PRJNA504765) | marine sediment metagenome | isolation source: marine sediment core GS10_PC15, 103 cmbsf | place: Arctic Ocean: Southern Knipovich Ridge | collected 2010
ATCGTCGGGCTGCACCAATAGTGCCCGGCTGGGAATCATCTCTTTCTAGTGTTGCCATGTAATGTACGATGCCTTTTTGAAAGTTTGCATCTGCGAAGTTCACTGCAAATTGTACTGGTCCGACTAGTGTCCAACCATCTTCAATATGTTTGTTGATGTCTTCACGCATTGGGCCTCTGCCCTGACCTTGTAGTATCTTAATCTCTATCATCTTGGTCTCCTACTACAATCATATACTCTGTATATCTTACCTTTGACGATGACATGATCAATTGATTCTCTGCAACGCTCTTTAAGTCTTGTAGCACGTTCGCTTTCAACTGTTGCACAACCAAACAATGACAATAGTAGTATCGTTACTACCAATGCGACTACAATACTCTTCCATGGCCTGAAGTTGGTCATTGGATTCATCTCGTGTCCAGCCTAGCTTCTAAGGGCGATGACATAGGGTCTGGGACCCAACATGTCTTGTATACCTATTATACATGGTTCCCATAACGTTATCAACCATTACTTACAGTGGAAAGGGGTGACAGAGTTATATCTCTTAGCGCCTGAGGGAAGATATGCGAGAGCTCGCATAGATAGTAGGACATAGTGGGTCACAATAGTTAGTCATCGGGACGACACTCTGGCTTATGGGTAATGGCTTAGGCGAAATTTACACATAGCGCGCGATCAATGTCGGGTCATGTGTAGGAATGCAATGGGGCAGTAGCTTATAGTTGGCATTGGGATCTTATAGTGTCGGCCGATAACCTTGAATTGTTCCAATAGTTTTCAAGGTTAGTTGCTTAACCTTTACTAACGATGCTAATGGCAATGCGCGATCGTGGCGTATGTGTGACGATTACCCATTGGAAGAAGGTTTGTCCATTGCTTACTATGCCTATTATGTTAGTGACTGAACGTATGTTTATAAATACGTGCATGGTATTAAAAAGGGGATCGCAATGAGCGAGATCCAGAGGGTACGTTCCAATGAAGACAGAAAGGTTACTAGAGCTAGCAGGGGTTGTTACTGAGGCGGCTGGATTGTCAGCAGATGAGACGGCGGCACTTAAAGATGCGGTACTGAATACTCATCAAGAGCTTGAGAGTTCAGGTGAGGATCAAGACGCTAAGGTTTTAAAGAGCGCAGCAAAGAAAGCAGGCCTCTGGGGTTAAGCAATAATGTGTAATGACCTAACAGCTAAAGTGTTAAAGCAAATCATGGGAGAGTTGGAAGAGGCCAGGGATGCCATCCGACATACCATTACCAATCGTCACAGAGTTGTTATTGGTCAGTCCGATCAACGGGCGGCCGATCGTCTGGCTCAAGTGGCTCGCTCAAACTAATCAGCTTAGTACTATCCTGCTGATTCAATATCTCATTCAGTAAGGCCGTTCGGCTATTCACTGACAACGAAAAGAATCCAACCAAGTTCATCTTCAGAGTATCCTGAAGTATATGCAATAGCAATTGTGCCTGGCGCTCAGTCAGCTTCATTAGCCACCTCGATTGGGACGACGCTTAGGAGCTTCAGCTTCAGCAGCGAGGGCTCGTTGAGCGGCAGCCTTGCCAATCTCATCAAGGCGTCGAGTAAATTGTTCGTCCCTGGCTTTCTTCTTTGATCGATAGTGGGCAATGGGGATGCCAATAAAGGCAGCGACGGTAGCGGCTGCGGCAATGTAGCCGGCAATGGTCAATAGTTCATCCATACGCTTCTCCTTAATCTTATTATGCGCACCTCTATTATACTACGGCAAGGGAAGGCCATCAACGGTCACGCCTTCAGTAACAATCCCAATACAATCAGAGGGTTAGTGGGAGCGGGGTCCATGGCTGAAGGGACTCCACCCCGTCCCGGCAACGGCTAGGCATCCCTACTATAATCAATGAGTTACATTTACCTGGACACCTGGGACGCCAACGGGACACCCCAGGGCGTTCCCTTCAGCCCGCATAGCTATGCCGATCTCCGACCCCTCTCGCCATGGGTCCACCGGGACGGGACACTTCCCCAGCCCGGATGCTTCAGGTCCACTAACGTGTTGATTGTAGTGGAGGTTACGCCGTGGACTTCCACGCGGGGTTGTAGTAGACTTGTCGGGTGGGCTCATGGAGATGCCCGCTCCCCGATACACTGCTCCAGCTAACTCCTTGATTTATATAGAGGGCTCGGATCGCCCTCTCCGCAATGCATTGCCAATAGAGCTTCCCGCTCTACACGATACGATGCCATACTCCACTAAGCTCTCCATACCTTAGTGCGCGTCCGATTGCCATTAGAGCTTCCCGCTTGGCATAAATATATCACATGCGCATCCCACTAATCAAAACAGTACATGAGAATGTTCTCGATAGACCTGGCTGGCCTAAGTCGACACGGTACATTGTCTTCGCTCGCAGTGATGACTTCGAGGACATCCTCGGTAGAGATCTTAGTCGCAATGAGGCACTCCATGTTGCTCAAGAGGCAGTCAAGAAGATGGTACTCAATCATCCAGGCGAGGAGTCAATTGATAGTAGAGAGGACGACACATGGACAGTCCGCTTCCCTTCCTCCGACTTCGACACTCGAGTCTCTATCGAAGCAATGAAGGACAGTAGCGTCTACTAGTTAGTCTTGTAAGTCAATAGGCGAGCGTACCGTTCGTCTCCAATAGCATCCTTAGTAATTGTATAACGATCGGGCCGACGGGCACCGTAGCCATCTATGATGACAATGTTAAGAGGAGTAGATATAATTCGTAGGTCGGACGGTAGGCCATCCTTGATGGTGTCGAGGTAGTAGTCAACTACTTCGATCGTCTCATCAATGTCCATTGCTCATCCATTGAAACTATTTATGACTGGGAGCCGGACGCTAGCTCATTGCTGGAGGCGAGCGGCGACGAGTTCGTATTGGTATATAGAGAGGCGGTAAAGTGAGAAGGAGTTGCTGAGAAATCCTTCAGAATGTCCCGCAGCTAGTGTGCGGATGGGAAACGCGCCATTAGTGGGAACGCTAATTCCTCAGCCCATAAAAATTTTCTGGCAGAATTTTTCACCCAATATACGAGGGTGCTACATTCAGTAACGACCGATTGGATTCACTTTTCAAGATGCTGCAGCTTATCGGGAACTCCAATCCAATCATCTGAATCTGATGGGACGTCACCAATCTCTGTTATGACGGGCCACTTCGCTGACAACTCTATATTCAATTCGAGAAAGTTTTCTTGATCAGTAGGGAGTTCATCATCAGGATATATTGCATCAACGGGGCATTCGGGTACACACAATGTACAGTCAATACATTCATCGGGATCGATCACCAACATATTGGGACCTTCATGGAAGCAATCAACGGGGCATACTTCTACGCAATCCATTAACTTGCATTTGATGCATGCTTCTGTTACAACATATGTCATTTCTTTTTAAGCATAGTCAAGACTATTGCAACTATCTCGTCGTGAGACTCTTGCTTCTCTTTCTTGAGCTGCTCAATTTCTTCCTGAGCTTTTGCATACTCAGCGTCAGCACGAACAATGTAATCCTTTAGCTCTTTGTTTTGCGCTTCTAATTTGAAACCCAATCTGTATATATCTGCTCTACTCATATGACCATTATACCACATATACGTTGGAGATGCAACAGATGACCCCAACGAGAAAACCGGTACCTTTATTTCTGCGGTCCTTAAAAAATTTCTACAGAAAATTTACCGCGTATATGCGTTGTGGATAAATACTGATATGAAACTAATACGCGAACTCAATGAGGGCGATTCTGGAACCGCTGACAGGTATGCGGTCAAGCATGAGTCTGGAGCATATGTATCAATCTTCAGCTTTGGAGATAATAAGAGTATTGAAAATGCAAAGTTGTTCCCCACAAAGGCTGGTGCAGAAGATCATGCTAAGAAGATTGGTGATAAGTGGACACCGGTAAAAGTTACGATTACTGTAAGGGAAAAATAACATGAAGCTAGCAAACCTATTATTCGAAGCTACGAAAGTTAATATAAGCAATCTGACGTGGAGACAATTTGTAGCCAAATATACCACTGATCCAAAACATGGTGGTGCAATCAAGAACGGATTTGAATTACAGTGGTATGATGACCACGAAGGTAATTATTTAATCGCAGACGTTGGTGAAGACGAACTTGATGAAAATAAAGTCGCCTTCGGTGCAGAGGCTCATTGGTTTGAAGGCAAATGGCAATATGGTGATTACGAAGCTCCAACAGATGTCAACAATAAACAATATACAGAGGACTGGGACGCGAAGGTTGATTCACTGTTTACTCTAACGCGTAAAAGTTAAATCGGTATTGAGCTGATATGAAATTAGCCGCTCTATTCGAATATACATTTCCTAAGATTGAACGCAGGAATGTATCAAAGCTCCCCAAGCAATATCACCATGGGAGTAGCTCATCAGTTGATGACTATGATCCTGAATTCGAACCTCAAGTTATGAAGCGAGGTGGTGAGCATTTAGGAACTGGACACTTCAGTTCTGTATACTCAGATCCAAAGCGAACCCCACATGATGCTCGTAAGGTATCTCGTCCACGAGACCTTCACGAGATTGATGGATTCTATCATTACATGGTAGAGCTTGAGAAGTGGCCCGATAATGGCAATCCATATTTCCCACGATTCCGTGCTATCAAAATTTATCATGGCCCAGACGACCTGACGGTATACTCTGCACAGATGGAGAAATTGATTCCTGCAAAGTCTGGCGCATCAGAAAGAGAAGTGATATTCCGAAGAATATTTGGTGATGAAGAAGGAAAAGGCTTCGCTAAACGCCATAGTTTGTTTGAGGTTGTAGAGGCTGCAATTCAGAAATATGGTAATTTGGCAGATAAGATTATTGATAAAGACTTACTATCTGCTGCCAATTTCATTCAACGTGTTTCTGAAAAGCATTCAGCCGGTGTTGATATTCACTCTGACAACTTAATGTTTCGTAGGACCCCGTATGGCCTGCAACTTGTTATCACAGATCCACTGAGCTTCAGTCGATCTTAACTAGCTACAGGATCTGCAAGTACTAATTGAACACCTTGTGGAGTTCTTCGGAACATAACATTGCCGTCATGTATATCTGAGAACATACCATGTCTATCTGTCCGACGCATATTCTTAATAAACATTACCGCTTGCTTGAATTGCGGATCCTTGATCTCAACTACCTTATTCTCTTTGTCGGTCCTATGGCCACCAAACGTTTGACGAAGCAATCTCAATAGTGCCCTTTTATATGGTCGTCCTTTTGGTTGCCCGCGACCTGATACCTTATCTGGAATTGATCGAACATGATCAAACTCTATCAGTCTTTCGAAGTTATGATATAGTTGCTTGCCCATTATTAGTGCATCTTCATCTGTTAGTTTATTCCAATCGAATAGACGCTCCATATCAATTGCGTAATCGTACCGCCACGTATCACTCTTGTCAGCCTCAGCATCATCCAAACGGTCTGGTGTCTTGAATACTTTGATATCAAAAATTCTTGGGAAGAATCGGTTTGATTGTATGCGGTTGTTCTTAGATATCAACTTGACGTATGAGAAATACGCATCACCTTCCAAATCGATAACATGACTGACTACTTTACGGACAGTTCCTGGCTCTTTCTTAGACGCAAACGCACTTGCAAAGCTGCCCTGACCAAGCTCATCCGCGCCTTCATAGTCTTTGAACACACGCTTTCCGGTATCTTTCACACCTCTTGTCTTCTGAGGAGTCAGCTTGTCCTTTGTAATTGGGGTGATTTCCATCAATCTCATAGTGCTGATATTTATACCTCATAGGCTACCGGTGTAATAAATACACGTACAAATTGCATTTAAGGATCAACTAAAGAAAGCATTCTCTCTACCATTCAAATTGAAAAGGATATAGGACCACAGTAATGAAACTAGCAGACTTAGATTTAAAGGCTCGCGGCCAAAGAGCAGATGTAAGGAAACTTCGCAAGTTAATTGGGAAGGGCAAGACGACAAGTGAGCGTGGAAGAACAGAAATGATTTTCCCACTAGATAATTGGGATCATGTGTTTAATACATTCAAAGATGAATTTGGTGAGCCGAAGAAACAAAAGCATGATGGTGAAATATTGTCATATAAGTTTGGGCAGTATCGATTAGCAAAACAACGGCGTGCAGGGGAACCTGCTGCAGTCCTCCAATTTGCGTATATGTAATGAGGTATGTAAAATGAATAAAGAACGACTATTAAAACTAGCTGGTATTCTTAATGAAGATTTTTCTGATGCTGAGCATTACAACAAAAAAGATGCTCACAAAGAAAAGTTTGAAGGACGTGCTATTGTAGTTACGGATCTCTACGATGGAGATGTTTTTGGCTTTCTTGGTCATAAACGGTTTGTAGTGAGTTCACCTCTTGATAGAGGTTATGGTGGTGTAGGTCATGTTGATGAAGATGAAGTAGAAGTTAGCGATGTAGACAATTCACTTAGCAGTAAAGAAATAGCATTTCTAAAACGATGGACTCTTAATGAGTTAAATGAGTCTACAAAAATTAACGAAGGTCGCGGTCGCACGATGGATGATTGGCGCACTGCTATTCACACAGGTGTAATGAAGGCTGTTCATCTTGGTATGAAAAATCCAGACAATGTAATGGCTGGTGACATCAAAGATATCGTTGATCAGATTGTACAAGAATTGGATGACGTAGTATGAAAAAGCAAAGACTATTAGAACTAGCAGGAGTTCAACTCAATGAGATGGATGAAAAGTTTGCAGTGAGAATTAGTGTCAAGGCTAGACTGTCTGGTGAAGAACGTAATGAGCTCAGACAGAATATTCAGGATGCCCTTAAAGAGATCAATAGTTCAACTGGGTTGATCGACAGCGAGAAGCTGGGCCTCGACGTACAGGTAATATCTCAAGATGAATAAAGAACGACTATTAGAGCTCGCTGGTGTACAGCTTAATGAGAATGAACCGACCGACCGTGAAGTTCTTGAAGATGTATATAACACACTACATGAAATTGCTGGTGAAGATAATGATGCGGACTACGTTGAAGTTGAAGCTGCACTTGAGCGTGTATTGAAAGTAGTAAAGAATCAGTTGTTGTTAAAAGGAACTGCACCATGAAACTACTACATGAACTATTAGAAAGCAAGTGGGATTATCCTGGTGGTATGAAAGGCAAAGGCGCTGCGACTAAAGAACCTGGAGGCAAAGGCCAAAAAGGATCAAAAAATCGTAAATCACGTAAAGCATTTCGTAAAGCAGAAAAAGCTAAAGCACATGCAGCACGTATGCGCGGTGAAATTACAGAAGATGTATCGAAGACGGTGCAGTCAATCAAAGAATTGAAAGTAAAGAAGGCCGGACTCCGAGCTGACTATGAAGCAGCGGTTACAGAGATTGATGATCAAATTGATGCGATAAGAAATAAGCGTGGTCAGAAGTTAAAAGATCCTGACTGGTCTGGATACAAAGAGCCAGGTCGGGATAGAGATGAAGGACCTCGAGGATCAATGGGATGAAGAAAGAACGACTATTAGAACTAGCTGGTATCACCGAAGCGTATGATCCATACACAGCACTTGATGATGCACTACACAATGTTGCATCTGCACTTGTTAACATTGCTGTTACAGAGGCGAAAGGTGATAAGCGGAAAGTGAAGTCTAACTTCATATCCTTGGTACAAGATGTTCAAGAACAGATTCGTGGGTTCGCTGGTCCAATGCTTGTTGGTGAGTTAAAAGAATCACTAACAGTACAATTAAATGAGGCGGCTGAGGTACTTGCTGCAGCATTTGATGAAGGTGAAACCTTCGTTGGTATTGTTGGACCATTTCCTTCTGCGCGAGCAGCTCGAATATTCTTCAATGATATAGATGGTATCAAAGCTGTGATAGAACATGCAAAGCGACCAGAGGTTTTTGAAAGAGAGAACAACACATGAAACAAGAACGACTATTAAAACTAGCGGGTATCGTTACAGAAGGTGTCATGGATGACGAGAGCAATCCTGATCAACTTATTGGGATAACATTACAGCATGTAATTGATATGCTACAAGATGTTGCCAAGAAAGGTACAGCTTCGAATCCAGAACGCGCTGATGGAATTATTAAGAAGTGTCGTGAACATTTGATTAATGCAAAAGACCTACATATTAAAGAAGCCGCGAAGCGAGCGTAATGAAACTACTACGCGAATTATCTGAAGCTGAAAAGCAGTATGATGATAATGCTCGTGGGGCGATTCAAGCTCTCGGTGATATGTCAGTATGGGATGTTTCAAAAGCTAAAGCAAAACCAGACCCACAAGTTGATGGCGTATGGATGGTAACAAACATTCTTCAAGATGGTACAGGAGGTCGAGCGATTGTATACCTTGCAGGATATAAAGATCCATATGGTGATGTTCGGAGAGAGAATGACTTCGAAGATGAAGAATTTGAATTAACTGAATCAGTTGATTTTGACGAAGAATTTATTCGCTCTGTCGCAAAAGATAGAGGAGTTGATCTTTCTGATCGTTCCCTCGAACAAGTAAAGAAGATGCACGATGACATTCTCAGCAATACTCGTGAGATGTTAGATGATGAAGACCTCAGTGTTGGTGAAGAGAATATTGGTCAAGAGTATTACGATCAAGTGAAACAATACTTCTCAGGATAAATAAGAATATGAGTATGCTAAAAGAAGTTATTAAAGAAATGCAGCAGCAGAATCTTGACTTAGAAGGTCCTACGAATCTATGGGATTTTGTTAGGAAGGCTCGTTGGACAGATGATCACGACTACAAGCGCATTGAAAAACTATTGTTATCAATGCCAAAAAAATCAGCAATGATGCTTCATCATGAATATAAAGGTAAGCTCAAAGCACTGGCCGATCATATTACGGATGTAGAAGGTGTTAGTGATGATGGGTACTCTGATCTTACCAATCACATTGTGGGTATGGGTAGGAAAGCATACGAACGAGCAATGAGTAAAGATGGTGTTAAGTTTGCTCAACAAATTGTTAATCAAAATAAGTACCATGAAAACTTTGGTTACTCATTTCATGGTGTGTTAGGATATTAAAATGAAAAAAGAACGCCTATTAGAACTAGCTGGTGTACAGCTTGATGAAGAATTTGACCATGATGGTAACGAACTTGCTCCACTAGCTAAGAAGGTTGCTGCTGTGCTGAAGAAGCGGGTCGACGCCTACGTGGCGGACTTGCCTGCTGATGAGAAGGCAGAGCTATCAACAGCGCGTGACTTGAAACGATTCAAGGAAGAGATTGCTCAAGAGCAAGGTGAGTTGTTTGCTGATATGATGTACGAAGCAATGGGAGGTCCTTGGTAATGAAACTACTAAAAGAGATTACATTACTAACAGAAGCAGCAGGAGGTGTGGTTGCTTTACCGATGGCTAAAAAAGTTGATGGTGAAAGTATATGGGGCTATGATGGATTTACTCCTTCGACAAAACCTCTTGAAGATCAAGTTAAAACATATGTCAACAAGATGGTTAAAGGTGCGGACGAAGAAGAGCTACAACACTTTTATGATGAGATAGGACGAGTAGTCTTTGTTCCTAAAAAGGTATATGACCATGTTACAAAAGCATATACAAGAGTTAACGTTGGTGGTGATGCACAAGAAGAAGTTATCAATGCATTTCTACAACATCTATTTGTAGATGCAGCATCAAAAATTGTTGCCGTTAGTATAAAACCAAATAAAAAGTAATCAATCTTTGCGACTTAGAGCACCACTTCGCATAATCATATCCAAATTATCTGCATCACCGAATTCATCCCACCCCTTTCCTGAACGAATCTCCATTGACTCAACCAAGTCAATTGACTGAACATGATCAGCTAGCGCTGTTCTGTATTCATCTTCCGTCTCACCAACACTGAGCTTGCGAAAACTGTGTACTTCTGCTGCACTTATTAGTGAGTTTAAATCTGGAAATGACATTGGCATTAGAATTCCCCTAGGGTTATCTGTTATTCAATACTATATTATACGTTATTTGGGGGTGGTAATCAAGGGTAACGATAAATAATATCATGGACAAGAAACGACTATTAGAGCTCGCTGGACTTCGAGAGAACTATGAGGATGATGATGCGGCTGAAGAGGCAATGATGAAGGAGCTCCATCCATTAAAGAAGCAGCTTGATGCTATCATGGCAAAGTATCCACATGCTTCATATGATGATGTTCTTCATTGGTTGAAACAATAATGGATAAGAAACGACTATTGAAGCTCGCTGGTATGGTTACAGAGAAATCTCCAACGTATGGTGTTGCAAATTCTAAAGTAGAAGATATGCTTGAAAGGATTGCTGCTACTCTAGCTGCAGAGGCAAAAGAACTAGCTGGTGAAGTATACGATGAAGAAGGTGCCGGACGAAGTGGTGCTAAGACAAAAAAGGAATATGTTGTATGGGCTGTTAAACGATTCCTAGACAACGAATACAAACGATCAATTATTAAACACCTAGCTGATTCATATAAAGAAGCAATCACTGAAGAGCATGCAGCAAGCGATCCAATCGTAGCAATGGCAAATCAGTTTGAAAAACTTATTTCAAGTATGGTTTCAGATCAGGGCGATGCTGATGCGTGGGCAGAGGCAGGTCAAGAATTAATGGCACAGTTACACGAAGAGCTTAAAAATAGAGGACTGTACGGATGAAATTTCTAAGAACATTACTAGAAGATCACGATGATGATATCTTTGATGATCTTCTTGATGATCTCAGTGTCCAAACATTAATGGGTGATATTGCACAAGCTGTTAATGATGGAACACCTTGGGATCAAATCGCAAAAAGTAAACACAAATATGAAGACGCAGCCCAGACGGACGTTTCCAACGATGAATGGAATGTTATAATTCGTGTACTAAAAGCTGGTGGTCGATATGCTAAGATGGTTGGTCTTAATGAGATGCATCACGAGTATGAAGAAGAAGGTGAGAAGTGCATTCGCTGTCGCAAAGGCACGATGCGTAAAGGCGACACAATGATGGGCCCTGCAAAGCAATGTGATCGCTGCGGCTACCAACAGCAAGTGGAAGAGGAAGAAGAAGGTGAGAAGTGCATTCGCTGTCGCAAAGGCACAATGCATAAAGGCGATACGATGGCAGGACCCGCAAAGCAATGTGATCGCTGTGGATACCAACAGCAAGTGGAAGAAGAAGAAGACGAAGTAAAATGTGATTGTGGATCTAAAGATGTCCACAAATATGATATCGAAGATGAAGATAATCCAGGCCGCGTTGGCTACGAATGTAATAAATGTGGTGAGGGTTGGGAATACTAACTGTTATGCAGGTGATTCGATCACTTGACCGATGACCACTAAAACCGTAAAGCTGATACCAGCAGTCCAGTACCAGATGTTACTCCACTTTACAAAATGAGCACACAACTCATAATATTGATCTTTTGATCCTGTTATCACTTCAACGGTATCGCCATATCTTGTATTACATATGACTCGATTCCGCATCTCTCGGCAGATCCAACCACCAAATAAACCGCCGAATCCAAGAAAAAAACACCCTAGAACTACCCATGCAATGATCATATCCATGTACATATTATACCCGATTTGTGCAGCGTAGGCAACCCAGATAATAAATACACACATGAGTATATTCAATGATGTTAACACCGAAGCTGACAAGGACCCTATTGTTGAAGTGAAGGGTGTGCAGGTTGTAGATGACAACACGATCGTAATA
>SDBT01016378.1_pt1 | contig 11734 bp, 22 predicted proteins | sample 2277101 | NCBI WGS metagenome assembly SDBT01 (sample SAMN10404973, study PRJNA504765) | marine sediment metagenome | isolation source: marine sediment core GS10_PC15, 103 cmbsf | place: Arctic Ocean: Southern Knipovich Ridge | collected 2010
TCGGTGCTCTAAATGAAGATCCGCGGATATTCTACAACGTAGGATTTACCGCGCACGGATTAGGTTTTACCTTTGCTACCGGAGAATTGACTGCGAGATTGATGCTCGAGGGAAAAGATCCTGGTATATTCAGTGGAAGGAGATTTACATGAACAACCTTGATAGTATTGAAAAGATTATACAGATTAGAATAGATTGTTTGTCTGCACATCTGGGGGTTCCGGTGTCGATAAATTTGGAGAAAGATTCAGCCCAAGCTCTTTTTGAAGAGATGAAAAGTAAAGGCATGCTAACAGCACAGACAGTAACGCCGCGAGGTTTTTGGCCCTGGGCAAAACCCAGTTTTAGAATTGGACCAGCCGTAAAAGCAAAAAGTTGGAAAAACTTGGAAGGCTGCCGTTTGTTTGGGATGACTATTCATATAAAAGAAGGAGCTTAGAAATCAATGGGTTTGAGTTTTAAAGAGATGTTAGAAATGACGTCACAAGTTTATAGTTTGATACCAGACGGTAATTCACGAAGTATTTACTTCGACATATCTAAATTAGCGGAGGAGTGTGGAGAAGTAGCACAGGCTTTCAACAAATCTAAATACACTAAGAAGGATAAAGCGGAAGAACTTTCTGATGTAATAGGATGTTGTATCCGATTAGCAGAAAGAGAAGGCATAGATTTAGAAAAGGCTTTTGTAAAGAAGCATAACAAAAGACGAAAGAGGTTTATAGAAAAGTGGCACGGAGGAATTGACCCCCTTTTAGAGGAGAAATAATGGAAAAATGGATTCCTATCTATATGATTATTAAACATGGTAGTACAGCCCTCTTTACTTATCGCGAAGAAGATGCGGTAGATATTGCTAAAAAGAACAAGAGTTCTTATAAGAGAATTGGAGAGGCTCCGTGGATAGGTTGGAAAGATTTGAGAAATTAAATGGGAAAATTGATTGATCTTTCTGGTCAAAGATTTGGAAAACTCTTGGTGTTATACAGAACTAAATCTGAAGTGGGCCGTGGGAAACATGCGATTTGGAAGTGTGTTTGTGATTGTGGAAATACAACAACCGTTCGTAGCAATCTACTTCGTACAAGAAATACACAAAGTTGTGGTTGTTTGGTACGTGCAAATAGTTTAGAGTTCCAAATTTTTGGAAAGTTGAGAGTTCTTAAAAGAGCCGGTACTAATAATACCGGAGAGCCTCTTTGGAAATGTCAATGTAATTGTGGAAATATAACCACTACTCAAGGGCGTCTTCTCAAAAACGGGCAAAGCACTTCTTGTGGGTGCAATAAAAAGTACAACAATCTAAAGCACGGTCTTTCCGGCACTCCAGAATATAACCGGATTGCCCACTCAAAAAGGAAAGCAAGAAAACTTGCTAATGGAGGAAGCCATACGGCACAAGAACTTCTAAAGTTATTTAAAGAACAAAAAAGCAGGTGTTACTACTGCGGAAAGAAACTAACAGATTGGCACCAAGAACATAAAATCCCCCTTTCTCGAGGAGGGTCAGACAATATTAGTAATATTGTGATAAGTTGCCCTCCTTGTAATTGGAGAAAGAAGGATAAAACAGAAGAAGAGTTTAAAACTTTTCACTCTGATACCAAAATCTCTGCTTAAATAAATCGCGGGCGTTGCAGAGGTCCCGTTTGTAGGAGGTAAAGGCAAGCATGATGGCTTATAACGATAAATTTGTATTAGCAGTTTTACACAACGGTAGAGTTTTACGAGAGAGTAATAGTGGCACAGTACATATTCCCTTTAATGCGGAATATAAGGTACGTCTCAAGAATAAACATTCGTTTCTTAGAGCAAAGGCGCGCGTATCTATTGATGGACGAGCAGCCTCCAATTTAGGAGACTTTATACTACAACCCGGAGAAACTCTTGATCTGGAAAGGTTCCTTGATCATTCCATGACTGATGGTAAACGATTTAAGTTTGTCCCTCTGTCCGATGGAAGAGTAGCTGATCCCACCGACCATGAGAATGGTTTCATTAAGGTAGAGTTCTATAGAGAACTTGAGCGTAGACCATTACCGAAGCCCCAACCGCGAGTATCGCGATGCCGGCCGAGTTGGAACTACGATGTAAATGAACATCTTACATGGAATAATCCTTCAAGTTATACTCACACAATTGTTGATGTAGAAATTCCGACCAAAGGAAGCTTCCTTAATAACACAACCCTGGTTTCTAATAGTGTAGTTCCCACCACTGGAGAAGCAGGAGCAACTATTGAGGGGAGTCGTTCTGGACAACAGTTTGTTTATGGTGATACTTTTCAAACAGAAGCGTATCCTGTGACATTAACTTTGCGTTTGAGAGGCATTGAACGGTCTCGATGGGAATATGATGTCGATGGAAGACCTCGTCCCCAGAAGAGGAAGATCAAATTCTGCCCTGGCTGCGGAGCTCATAGAAGAAAGTCTAAGAAGTTTTGTGGAGAGTGTGGTACCGCGTACCATCCTCGATATGAAAGAGAGCGAGGGCGTCTAGCCAGGTAGTTAAAGACTCTTTACCCTTTATGTAAGTTGTATTGTGAAAATAGCCTAGGCACGTGGTGCTGGGTAAAGGGTCTTACAAGGAGTAGATATGTCAGAACCTTGGAAAGCTATTTATTGTGATTCCGATACGTGTCTGGAAGAGTTGAATCAAGATACGGTAGAGGAACTCAAGATATATCCTGACGTAGACAATGAGACAGTAACGCAGTTCACTTGCCCACGGTGCGGTAAAGTGGAAACGTGGGGCGTGACGAGGCGAGATGTTGCCCGTATTCTCCACGAGAGATTTAAGTCATGGTAGAGTGGGTCCAATCGTGGCCCGAGTGGCTTCAAGGCCTTTGGTTAGGGTATGTAACTTTCCACGATTTAATCCAGTGGGCTATCGTGGCCCTTCTTGCGAAAAGCGCTTGGGGCCAGCGACAAAAGAAAAAAGAACTAGAGTCCCTGATAAAACACATACACGAAGAATTACATCTTCATATAGATGAAGACGCTTTGCGCCACGACGAGCTTGGGCAGAGCGGCATGACTAAAGGAACATAATATGGCCTTAATATCCCAAGAAAATGTAGTTACAGGCTTGGAAATGCTTCGTAGACAACTTTTAAACCTCAGGTCTAAATGTAAGTATATCATAAAACATGAACCCGATGGCCCAAATAAAGAAGTTCTCTTGGATGAGATGGAGGAAGAGATAATAGGTTTAACGGATTGTGTAAATCTACTAACCTCTTTAAGAAGGAGTTGATGTGGATCTGAATCTCTACGATTTAAGAGAAGATGATTTTACTAACATTATCAAGTTGGGCGAGAAGGTACATGGTGTGAACTATTTAAATGCTGCGGCATTAGAAGACATTTACCGTAGGAGTTGTGTTAAGGGTCTTTGTTGTAGTAAAGTCATATATGACGGAAACCGAGAGAAAGAGTCTTTGGTCGGATTTAGATTAACTTATGCTCCAGGCACTTGGGAAATAGACGAATGGTGCTCTCCTAAAAAGTGGGAAGTATCGCCAGAAAAAATTTGTTATTTTAAGAGCGGAACCCTTGCCTCAAATTATAGAGGACAGGGTATAGGTGGAGATCTTTTGCGGATATCAGTAGCCGTAGCCCGGCGGCAAGGAGCAGAAGCTGGGGTTACTCATATCTGGATGCAGAGTCCTCACAATAGTGCCTACAAGTATTTTAGTAAGGCAGGAGGTCAGCTCATTCGGAGCTGGCCTTACAGGTGGGTTGAGGATTTAGAAAAGTCCGGTTATAAATGTATTGTATGTTGTAAGGACGGAACAGAGAGGGCTTGTAATTGTGATGGGGCTGAAATGATTTTATACTTTGGAGAAGAAAATGAGTAAGAAACTAGAAGATGGCGTTTGGGTTATTGTTTGTGATTGGGTCGATGAAAATGGGAAAGCTTGTGATTTAGGAGCGTTTGCAGAACCTAAAATGTTTGTAGACCCTGACGGGGGTAGAACCCCAGAAACTCATTTCCAGTGTGGTGCCCATCACGGAATAATTAAACAAGAAGATGACCCCAACTTTGAACTGCCAGAAGACCACAAACTTCAAGAGAGCGCTTTTGTTAAGGGTGGAATTGGCTTTGTCAAAGACGTGGCTGTGAAGTTAGAGGGGTTTAAACCGGATCTTGAAGGTTCCGTACGGGAAACAAATCCTCAGCCCCCCAAGGAGTAACAAATGGAACAGTCAACTTTGACTCATGGTAAATACACAATAGATATTGGCGGTGGAGGATGTTCTGTATATTCTCTTGATGAAAATAATCAAAAGATTTTCCTATGTGGTGGGATTGGGGATCCCGAACTCGCTATGACTCTAGTAGAAGGATTGCTTTTAGTAGAGGCCAAAAGATTCTACGCTCCGGACGCAGAACGAACTGTCTCCTCTGACGTAGTAGAAAAGAAATTTCCTAAGCCAAATTTTTTAAAGAGAGCTTAACAAAATGAATACTTGCCCATACTGCTCTGGCCGGGGCGAACTACATATTGGCCCTCCCGACGACCACCATCCCCCTGACTGGGGATTCGAACACGGGAAACTAGGACACAACACCCAGGAGGCGTACAATGAAACTCGGAGAAGCAATAGCACGGCTCGAACAACTAGAGCAGCACTTAGAGCGTCTAGGATCGCGCCTAGCAAACGATGATGGAGAAGGACGTCCCCTGTATCCTATTTTACAAGAAATCGAGTCTACAGCGAATCGCGCTCGAGATATCAAAGCTTCCGTTGAATGGACTAGGCAGCAAATAGCGATAGACGGAATTCCTATAGGGACCTATGTAGCCAGACGAGAATACTTATTGAAAATGGCGGATATTATCTTTGAAGTAAGTTCTGTAGATGTTAGAGCCAAAGTTGATGAGTTGGTATCAGCTGCAAATGAAGTGGATATAATTATTCAAACCGTAAATTGGTCGGTGGATTTACAGGTACCAGAAGTAACGGTGCCCACCAAAGAACCCACACCAAAGGAGGAATAACTATGGCATTCTTCATAAGACCAAAGGATACTAATAAAGGTACTGTAAACGATAGCAAGACGAAACACAACGCCGAGGCAATTGGCGTGGTACAGGAATACGAAGATGAGTATATTGGCGTAGATAATTTCGATCCGTCTACTGACGGACAGGGAGCCGCACGTCACAACAGGGACCCGCGTCGGCGAGAGGCCAATCCAGGTGATCCACTACCTACCGGAGGTCGAAGCGCTGGAATCAGCAGCCCGGGCGTGCGCGGTTGGAGAACTCCATCCGCACGTCGAACATCAATGCCAAGAAAGGGACGTTAAATGGCCGATCATAGGCTTGTACAATGTTTTGGAGTTAAGGTAAGGCCTAGAAAAGAAACAAAGGTTTGTAGAAGGCGTTATCTTTGGACTGCCAAAGGACTTGCAGGAAACTTTGGGGGTAAAGGAGTTCAGGCTTGCCCGTATTGTGGCACTATGCCTGACTTCCAGCACCCCTACAACAGATTCCTCAGCGGCGCTGCAACAGAAGAACAAGCGAAGGCAGAAATGCCGGCATATATAGAAAAATTGAAAAACAGAAAATAGTTCTTGACAAAGTTAGGATTTTGACTTATTCTTAGTACGTAACATGAGGGAGCAAGGTATAGAAGAGATCTCTTCTAAATCTTTCTATATATTAATTTCCCATTATATTAATTTAGATTACTATAGTTATTTACTCGGTCGGCAGGCCACAAATTACGAAAGGAAACAGCTGTGAGGAATTACTTGGATTTACTTTCCCATGTACTGGAAACAGGAACAGAGCATAACGACCGGACAGGCGTGGGCACAATTCGTACTTTTGGCAATGAGATAAGATTTGATCTGACCGAGAGCTTTCCATTAATCACCACCAGGGAGATACATTTCAAATCTGCTGTTGGTGAACTCTTATGGTTCATTAGCGGTGATACCAATATCAAATTCCTACAAGACAATGGAGTTAGGATTTGGAACGAGTGGGCTACAGAGGACGGAGACGCAGGGCCAATTTATGGGAAGCAATGGCGGTCTTGGGATACTATAACCGAAGGCCTCTTTGAATACGAGATCAAGCACGTAGACCAATTGGCATCTGTAATTGAACAAATCAAAACAAACCCCGCTTCCCGCCGGCACCTGGTTTCTGCTTGGAACGTGGGAGATATCCCCAAAATGAGCTTGCCCCCTTGCCACGTCATGTACCAGTTTTTTGTTGACGATGGAAAACTCTCTACTTTCGTTTTTATGCGAAGCGTCGATCTTTTCCTAGGTCTGCCCTTTGATGCGATAGACTATGCTCTCTTGACTATGATGGTGGCCCAGGTCACGGACTTGGAACCCCACGAGTTGATTTTCTATATGGGAGATACTCACATCTACAAGAACCATCTTGAGCAGGTTAAACTCCAACTGACGCGAGAGCCTAAGCCTCTCCCGAAAGTTATGCTCAGTCCTGGGATAGATAATATTGATGACTTCACATTTGGTGACATTGTGTTACTAGATTATGAAGCGCACCCTCCCATTCGAGGAAAGGTAGCAGTCTAATGATTAATCTAATAGCAGCCACAATTTACTGCCCTAAGAGAGATAAGTTTATCATTGGGGTAGATAATAAACTTCCTTTCAAAAGCGCTGAGGATATGGCGAGATTTAAGAAGTTGACTATGAACGAGGTAGTTATTATGGGCAGAAAGACTTATAGTTCTATTGGAAGAGCATTGCCCAACAGAATCAATATTCTTTTGACCCGCACCGATGAGCCCGCCGCGGCCGCATTTCATATCGCAAAAAATTGGGAAGAAGCTTTCAAGATTTCTATTTTAGCATACCCCCTTAAGAGAAATGCTAATACTTGGATCATCGGTGGGGGAGAAGTGTACCGTCAGGCTATAGACAGGGATCTCCCCGATCGCCTTTATATTTCCCAAATGAACGATCCCTGGGAGGGAGAGGTGGAGGACGAGAGTACAATCGTTGATTTTCCTATAGTGAACGCGGATAAATATAAGGCGGTGTATGTTGAACAATTTGACGACCATGTGTTTAAGATACTTTCCAAAACCTCTCTGGACGTGCTATAACCATGTCAGAGAATAAAAAGTTTCACGGTATAGTTCGATTAGACCCGGGGACGGGCGAGATCATCTGCTTTTGTTCCTATGATGATTATCTACGAAAACGTTGCGAGTGTCGAGAGAGGTTTAATTGTCCCGAAGCTATGATAGAGATTACAGTCATTCCGGGAACTAGGCCTTCTGATCAAACTTTAGCCCCCCTCAAGGAGGCGAAAAGGAATATACAGAAAGTATCTAAGAGCATGAACAGTATTAAAAAAGGAGTCTCTCGTCTCGAAAGAGAAATGAAACGATTCCCCAGGACATAAAGGATTAATTATGAAGGTATTGGTTTTGGGCCATGGGCGTCACGGTAAGGATACTGTGGGTGAAATTCTGCAGGAGGAGTATGGATTCACTTTCCAGTCATCCTCCCAAGCAGCAGCCGAGATTGTAGTGCGCCCTTATCTGTCTGCTCTCGGGATACATTATGATTCCGCGGAAGAGTGTTACGCAGATAGGGTCAATCACCGAGACCACTGGTATGACGCGATCACTGAGTACAATATACAGGACAGATCGCGTTTGTGTAGAAGGATTCTCAAAACATCTGATATGTACGTGGGAATGCGCAACCGTGAGGAGTTGTTAGTTTCACGGGAACTTTTTGATATCGTTCTCTGGGTCGACGCTTTCGACCGGTGCCCGCCTGAAAATGTGGATAGTTGCACCGTACTTCGTAGTGATGCCGATGTTATCATTGACAACAGCACTACACAAATAGATCTCCGACGCCGAGTGCGGGCGCTATTCGAAACATTGACAGGAGGAGGGCATGGTAGAACATCGAGACAAGACAACCACTGAAGGACGGGGACTCGGCTTTTCTTTTGCTGCTGATAACGTAGTAAGAGGGGAGCCCGGAGCCGACTTCGAGAGAAGGCGGCCTACATATCCTTTAGGAGACGATCCCCGCGGCCGAGAAATACAGTTTAACGATACTTCAGGTAGAGAGTCTTATGGATCTACTAGGAATCAAGTGTTTAGGGCCTATAGAGGAAGTTGGCCGTTAGAGGGACAGTCGTTTGAAATGCCGGCCCGGAGAGGCCAGTTACAAAAACCTTCGGACCTGCGACCTGCTCTGCCTAATAGATCAGTGGCTACGTTAGCTTTAGACGCCGCTAAGGAAGTAGACCGCGCCGCTTTAATAGCTTCTGACTTCTCGATTATTTTTCCGACTACGACTATCAGCAGCCCCGCTCCCGGAAGTGTTTTTTCTCCTGGAGATACTATTTTAGTTCAAGCCCCCTCGTCTGTGTTACGTAGTTTGATGGGAGCAACTCTTTTTATAGATGGCCAGCCCGTGCTACACAAAGAACTTTCTCGGAGCCAGCAGGACTCTACTCCGTCTTTTACTTTTACCTTTTCTTATATTGTACCTGCGGATAGAGTATTAGGTCCTATGGATATTACAGTACAAGCTACGGGTAGAGCAGATAACGCTATGGGAATTATTGCAGACACTTCCATCAACTTTCCTCCTAAGGATAGAGAGATCCAAGGAGCGGTGGGAACTTTAGACGGAAGGAAAGGCCAAAGTACTTCTTCAACGAAGGCTTCCCCGCGATTGAGCGCGTCTCGTTATTTGAGAACACCGCATGGACGGGCCACTATTACAGTAAGTATTGCATAGGATGATTAATGTCTAAGAAAAGCAAACCAAAGACAAGTGTAAATGTAGATGCTGTTCGAAGGGAAGCCTTCAAAATAGCTAAAGATGCCCAGAATAAACCAGCTAGCTCCGGCCCTCTGGGACAGAGCCATGCAGAATTGTCGCCCGGGACCTCAAAAAGAGAATCTCCTCTCGAGCAGTCCATGGGTTCCTCTAAATACAAAAAGATGATTCATGATCACAATGATAAGAACAAACATATTTTGGACCGCCTCCCTTTCACCTTTCCTAAGAAGAGCGTAGTACGGTCTCATCGAAGTAATGTCCTTATCGAGTGTGTGGATTGTGGATACCAGAGTTATGGTTCTGAACATACTTATATGAAAGCTTGCACGGAATGCAAGAAAGTTACCAAAGTTATCAACCCCGAAGCGGAAGCAAGAGAAGAAGATCGAGACTTTACTCCTGGTTTTATGGCTACAGCTTCTGACATTTTAAGAATGAGGGAGGAGCGGGAAAATAAAAAAGACCAATAGAGCTTGCATAAATACCAAAAATGGCTTATAATTGAAATACATAGAAAAGGGGATAAGTATGTCAGACACTAAGCGATGGCACTCTTGGGTAATCAAACGGAACAGGATCTCCTTCGTTATTGACTTTATCCAGGATAAGTGCCCGGAAATAGACAAGTATTTCTATCCTCAAATCAAAAAGGAATATACTAGTAAACGAGGTACCGTTACAAGAGATCGTCCCCTTTACGAGGGTTACCTCTTTCTAAGGTACGATAATCATCCGGTTGTATTCCACAAGCTAAGTGCCTATCCTCAGATAACCACCTATGCTGGGCCTGTAGGCCAGCATGAAATCGACCTCATGCGAGAGGCTCAGGGAAAGTTGCTATCTGAGATCAAGGCCAGCCGGTTTAAGAAGGGAGACAGAGTCACCCTTCTTAAAGGACCGTTCAAGGACTTTGACGCAGAGGTGACGGCTGTAACTGGTGATAAGATAAAGGTAAAAGTAAATGCCACTCTTTTAGGAAGTCCTGTTGAGATGGCTTACACGGAGGACGAGGTGGAGCGTAAAAGCAGCCTCCAAAATATTGAGGTTCAGGATATCTAAAATGGAAGAAAGACCCCCCGGCCGAGCTCCTGGTTATACGCATTCCAAGAAGACCCGGCAGAAAATGAGTAAGTCACATCAAAATAGTACGCAAAGTTTAGAGACGCGTGAGAAGATCAGCGACTCTATGGTTGGTCGAAATAAGGCCAAAGAGCATTTAGAGAATATTATCGCTTACTTTGCTGACCGACAACCGCTGAATCTTGATAGACTGTGTGTAGATAGGTTAGCGGAATTAAAGGCAAATTACCCAGATCAAGCACAATTTTTTGAAGAGAACGAGGCGTCCCTTCTTGTCGCTCTTCGTGACGTTAGATCTGACAAGGAAATAGACGACATCAAAAAGTACATTGAGACGGATGATATTGGTAGATATGCGGGATCTCTCTCGTACCAATATTCGAGTAGTTCCTTTTACGCCCAAGAAGATGCGACTATTTCACTGATAGATACCCTCGCATATCTGCGAAAATTTCATTAATACCAATAGTTAATTAACTTACTGCCTTATTTATGAAGGGTGGCTTAAGCTACACCTTCCCCTATATATTAGTCCCAAAAGGAATAAGGATGTCTGATGACAAGAAGTCTGCGAAAATAGATGAGAAGGTAATTGAAGAGCAGGCCAAAGCTGATCCTAAATCTAAAGGATGGAATAATCCCAACAGCCGTAAGAACTTAAGACAGTACAACAAAAAAGAAGAAGAGTTTGTGGTTCCTGAAGTAGTCGCGACCGAAGGAGACGACGGTACGCTCCAGGCACAAGAAATTGTTAGAGGCCGAAAACTTAGCCCGGACATGGTCAAAAAGCTCATCCCTGAGCGAGATGTATTTACCGCTGCTGAGAAAAGGCGTTTTACAGGCATAGTGGTTCAATACTTATCTGATTTCAAAAATGAAGAACCAACCGCTACCGACGCCGATGATATATTTGAGATCGCCAAATCTGATATTTTGGAAATGCGCATTCTAAAAGCAACCAAAAATGATCCGGCGGCTATGATCCATTCCAACCAAGCGCTTGAGAAAATCTACAAACGAAAACAAAGCGCAAAAGAAAATCTAGCTGCTAGAAGAACCGATCGAAAAGATGACCGCCATTCTCGTGACATCACCATTGTCGACCTTGTAGTCAATTACGATAATGAACAGAGACAACTGGAGAAAGATCGAGTCGAAAGACTTCTCGAACAGAATAGAGCTACAACAGAGAAGCTTGAAAAGGTCATTAAAGAAGATAACTTTTAATGCAGACAGACGATCCAGATTTTCTAAATCAATCACAATTACTAATAGATTTCTATCGTGAATACCCTGAGCTAGCCGCCAAAGACCTTTTGGAAGTCAAACTTTCAGAGATACAAAAGGTAGTCTTGAGGGCTATGTGGACTAAGAACTATGTGATGTCCATCATGTGTCGAGGCGCGGGTAAAACGTTCATCAATGCTGTATTCGCTTGCTTGAAGTGTATGTTATATCCAGGACATCGTGTTGGTCTATTAGCACCTACCTTCAGACAGTCTAAGTTCATGTTTGATGAGTGTGATAGGATTTGGAAAAGCTCGACTATTTTTCAAAGTGCGACGATTAAGAAACCCACCCACCAATCCGACAATTGTTATATAGAGTTCAAATCAGTAGCGGGAAGACCTGGATCAAAAATACAAGCGATTCCATTAGGAGACGGGAGTAAGATTCGAGGTTCCCGCTTTTTTTCTATCATCTGCGACGAGTTTCCTCATATTTCTGAAGAGATCTTTAATATGGTTATCCGCCCGATGGCAGCTACCGTATCTGATCCTATGGAAAACGTAGAAAGAATTGAGAGACAGAAGGAGCTTGCTGCAGCTGGATTGCTTTC
>SDBT01016379.1_pt1 | contig 11734 bp, 10 predicted proteins | sample 2277101 | NCBI WGS metagenome assembly SDBT01 (sample SAMN10404973, study PRJNA504765) | marine sediment metagenome | isolation source: marine sediment core GS10_PC15, 103 cmbsf | place: Arctic Ocean: Southern Knipovich Ridge | collected 2010
ATTTTAAAGAAGGATTTTCCCTTATTAAAAAATCTTCTTTTTTATCTTTTATCCTTTTAATTGTAATCTTCATGCAAATATCCACAGCACTTTTAGATTATCAATTTAACTTTTTTTTAGAAAAAAATATTGTAAATATAGATTTAAGAACACAATTTACCGGTAAGTTAACCAGTATAATTAATGGAATTTCTACATTATTCCAATTTTTAGGAGGATTTTTATTAATCCATTTTATTGGTTTGAGAAGATCTCATTTATTAGTTCCCTCCTTATTAATTTTAAATGTAATTGCAATATTTATATACCCTTCTTTTATTATGGCTACAATGGCATTTGTATCTATTAAATCCTTAGACTACTCTTTCTTTGGAATCATTAGAGAAATGTTATACATACCTCTTAAAAAAGATGAGAAGTATAGAGCAAAAGCAATTATAGATGTATTTGCTTATAGATCTTCTAAAGCCTTAGCTTCACTATTTTTAATATTTATACAAAATTTAACAGGCTTAAATGTTATTTTGTTAATTTCAATAATATCTATGACTATTTACTTTATTTGGATAAATATAATTAGGGTAATGTTTAAAAAAGATATTGCTATCGCTTCAAATAAAGCTGAAGTAAATAATTAATTATTATTTCATTAAATAAAGATGCAGTTTATTGCAATTAAATTTAATTAATTCCATTATTAAAAATCACCTTTAATATATAATAATTATTTCCAACTATCTGATTGCTATCTATTTATATTAATAAATTACTAACACCAATCGTAAACAATAATTAATTATTGAAATAAATATACATATTATTATATTAAGTTAATTAAGGAAGGGGGTAATTAATATGATTAAAAAGTTATTTTTAATAATATTTTTATTAGGATCTTATGTTTATTTAGTTTCAACTGATCCTGAAGGTTCTATGCTAGGAAAAGCCCAAAATTTCTATTCTTACTGTCAACATAAATATAAAGGAATGAATTTGAAGTATGAGGTCAATAAATGGCCAAATGAAGTAAAAACACCTATTAAAACACCTGTAAAAAACCAAAAAAATCCAAGAAAACAAAGAAATTTTTAATTAGTTATTTTTTTTGCTAATTTTTCTAAAATTTTATCATCTACTCTTACAGACTCATGTGAAGATAAATAACCTTCATATTTTTCAAAAAACTTATCCAAATAGGCAGACGCTTTTTCCCATTTAGCAATTGTTTTTGTGCCATGCATTGGAATCAATTTAATATGAGCATGATCAACGCCTATATTCTCAAGAACACATCCTGTTCTTCCAACATCATCTAATTTAGCGTCTAAAATTTTTCCAACATGTTTAGCTGCTATGATAATATTTGCAAGTTCATCATCTGGCATATCAAATACATAAGCAGGGTAATGCTTTTTTGGAATTAGGATTGTAAATCCTTGGGTGTTTGGAAAGATTGATAAAAAGGCTATATGATTTTCATCTTCCCATATTTTATGAGAGGGGGATGATCCGTTTGCAATTTTGCAATATAAACAATCTTCCATATAATAGCCTATTTATCAATCTTTGTAACATGATTATAATTTCCTAGCAATTAATCTTTTTTATAAAAACCGTTTAAAATGTTAGTACCTATAATTGTTGTACCTATCATTAAAAGTAAAGGCATCGGCGCTATAAAGCTAAATGCAGCGTTAGCAATTACAATTGCTCCAATTAATGATTTTGCAATGTTATTGATAACTTTGATTATTTGATGGTGCAGTTTATTTTTTTGTTTATTAGGATCTAGTTTATATATTTCATATCCTTCTAAGTATGCTCTTTCTGCAGATTTAGCAAAATAAGAAGCTCCACCTAAAATACTAATTCTAGTTAAAAAGACTGAGCTTACTGCTATTATTTTAAACTTATCAACCCATTTAGCAATTTTTTGGATATCCCACATAGATCCCATAGTTGCTCTTGCAAATTCTTTAGCGCTTTTTTCATCTCTTTTAAAACTGAAAACTGTAGCTTGATGAAACCATTTAGTTGTACTTACTGCAATATCTTGCCATACAAGTGTTGAATAAGCTTGTTTTACAAGTTTGATTAAATTTGTAACGGGAAACAATTCATCTATATCTTCAAAAGTAATCTTAGCATATTCACCACTAAGTTCCATTACTTTAAATACATCTTTTGTTGAACTTTTTAAAAAATTAGATGCTTTAAGCCATGCTGTTTTAATTTCTTTATCTTTACTTGCTAAGTTATTTTGTGCATCTTTTACCTGAACTGCAACTGACATACATTTCTCCTTGATGATTTTTTTTTAAGAGAAGATCTTACTTAAATGATTAATTTTCTAAAAGAGTAAAATTTTTTATTGAAAAATTAAAAAAAGGCTAGTTGCTATTAATACTACAGCAAATATTTTTTTTAAATTCTTTGTATTTATTTTATCTTCAATTTTAATCCCTAAATAAACAAAAAATATCGAGAAAATTGAAATAATTATAAACGCAGGCAAGAATACATACCCAAGTGAATATTTGTTAATTTTATCATATCCCATAAAAACATATGAAAACATTCCAACAATTGACGTTAAAAAAGTTAAAACAGATGATGTCCCAACTAAAGAATAAGATGGTATTTTAATAAATAAAAAAAAGATAGGTAGGGCAATAAGACCACCACCTACACCTAACATTGTAGCTAAAAAACCTATAACAAAAGAACAAATGAAAATTTCAAATTTCTTTAGATTTTTATGAGATAAAATTCTTTTTTTTAAAAGAAGAAGATATAAACCGATAATAAAAGCTATAATAGCAAAAATATATAGTAAAATTTTGTCTTTTATAAAGTAAGATGCAAGGCTCCCAATAATGGCTCCTAATATTAAAGATGGAAAAAACTTTTTTATTATTGGCCAGTAAATTGCAGTTCTTTTTTGATATAAATATGAACTTTCTAATGAAGCTATAGTAATAATAGCAAGCGATGTACCAATAGCAATATGCATAGGTTGATTTATAAATGGAATATTTTGAAACATTAGATATAGAGCTGGAACTAAAATAATACCTCCACCAATACCTAAAAGACCTGCTAAAAATCCACTAAATACAGCAAGTAGAAGATATATTATTAATTGTGTAATCATTAAAAACTGCCTTTTTTTTTAGATATAAAATAAAGAAGATATTTTATCTATATTAAAAAAGTTTAATATTTTGATTGATAGTAAATATTTAAATCCTTTAAATGTTTGAAAATTAAATTAAAACAGGAAAATATTATGGCAGCAGCAGCTTCAGTTAGTGGATCCAAATTATCTCAACAAATGCAAGAATTAGAAATTCAGGAAGATCGAAAAAAACAAAACACAGTAAGATTAGAATCTACACTTAGTGATTTAGATAAAAAAAAATTTGCAAAAATTGGGGAAGTTGGAATGTCCATTTTTGATATATTAAAAGAAGTTGATATAATAAAAACTCTTAATCCAAAAAAATCTATAATTATCATAATCGAAGAAAGATTCAATCCAAGTTATTGTTGCCAAGAAGGTTCTTTGAGTACAAAAGTTAGACATTTTTCGTATATGGAAGATGCTGATACAATAAGTAATAGACGAATTTTAGGAATATTTAAAAGAAATCTAACAAGAAACTTTCAATCAGTTATTTTGCATTGTGCACCTAAAAATATTTTAAAAGAATATGCTTTTGAAAAAGCTAGGTAATTTTAATTGAAGATCCAATTATCTTTTTATTTAATATGTCCTAATAAAAAAATATATTGCTAATAATTCAATAATTTAATATCAATTTTGTAATATTTTTTTGATAGGTGAAAAATGCCTTTTGTTGCTTTATGTGGAGTAGAAAACTTTTTTAGATGGACATGCTTCGATTGCCTGATTGCTCAATGGAAATGTTGTCCTAAATATACAAATATTATAGTTGCTGATCAAGACGATTTGAAAGGTCAAAGATTTCATGATCTTATAGATCAAGCGGAACTACAAGCCGAAGAAAAAAAGCAAACTAGAGTTATTAAAGTACAACTTGATACTGAAGAAGAAATGGATAAATATAGGCTCGTTATTCAAGCTGGTATATTTGAATTTGCAAAAAACTGTATGTCAAAATTAACTCCAAGCGAAGAAGCAGTAAAAGATAAAGATTTAAAAAAACAAGAAGCTTTAGAAAAATTTAAATTTGCTTGCGAACTTGCTAAAGTAGATATTAATCAAAGATATTATGATGGTGTTTTACTAGAAAAAGAAGAAAAAGCAATTTTAAAAAATGTAACATTAATACGAGAGCGCTCCAATAAAGCTTGCATACTTTGGCAAAAATTTGCGTACTTAGAAATTAGAAATTTATTTGATCTCAAACAATTGAAGAAATTAAATCAAATAACTCAAGTGGAATTTGATGTATTTAAGCCTCTTTTAGGAAAAAAATTTAAAACAGTAGATACATTTAAAGATGTAAATACTGATGATAAAAACGCTTTTTTAAAAGCTGCAAAAAAAACAAAAGCAGTTGCTGATGAAAAGTTCTGCTCATGGCTAAGTGTAAGAAAAACAAAAGAGACAAAACCTCTAGTATCAGGTACACTTTTTAGTGCCGTTATGAAAAGCACAAAAAAAAATTTATCAGAAACTGTAGATTCAGGAGCTGGGGCTTTCGAGTCAAAAGACCACTTAGTGCCCACTGCTGAATCAGTATCCGAAATGCCCATAATTGCTGACTTTCAATCTCCAGATGAAAAGTATGAAAACGCTAAGGTTTTTGTTGAAACACTAGCTGATGATAATTCCTCAGAGGATTATTTAGAATTAGGCTATAAAAAGCTTGAAATTATTTGTAAACTAATAGATTTGAATATAGAAGATCTTAAATCAAAAAAAATAGAAAATAAAAAATTAATCGAAGAAATTCATAAATTCAAAACTGTATCATCTGCAATGTTTCATGTTTTCTTAATCCTAAAACAAATTGAAAAAATAGAAGAAGATCAAAAAACAGCTAAACTTAAAGAAAAATTAACCGATGAAATTTACACACAATATTTGATCTTTACAAAAGGCAAAAGAAAAAGATTTAATGAAACTATTTCAAAAGCTAAAGAATTAATTGATTTAGATATAGACACTTTAATTATCATATTCAATATAGCATCAAAATTTAGTAAAGATAGTAAAATAGCACACTCCAAAACATATCCCAGCAACTTTTGGTTTGAAGGCATAGGACTACAAAAATAATTAAAAAAAAATAATAGGTGAATTATGAACTGCTTTATTCAAAAATTATCAAATTATGATTTTAAAGGCTTATATCAATGCCTGCCTGAAATGCACACTATAAGATCTTATTTACCTACTTTAACTCCTTATATGCCAAATTTAAGGCCTTATGTTGTAAGTTTTTGTAAAAGCTTTCAAGAACCAATAAGCTGTCCACCAACTAATTGCACAAAGTGTTTTGAAGAAAAAACAGTAGAAGACATTACAACTTATTGTTTAAACATAGAAAAAAAACACTACATTGGAGCTGCTATTGCAATTGGTTTTTTAGCAATTCCAACAATTGCATATATTGGCAAAAAATTAATGGGATGTTTTAGATCAAATAATACATCTTCAATTCAAAAAACAACTGAAATAGCAACTCTAGTAACAGATACTAGATCTCAGGAATATTCTCGTCCTTTGCCAGCTGAATATCAAATTCAATATATACCAAATATTATTTCAAGAACTAAACAAGATGTTTTAAATGAAACTCAAGGATTGAGTATTCATTTTGAGGTAGAAAAGGGAAGTAAATTAAAAGTATCAATAAATTGCATTAATTTAACTCCAAATATTTTTGAGCATATTTTAAAAGAGTTATCAGAAAAATATCCACAAACTGAGCACATTGAATTTTATAATTTAACAAAAGGATTTGAAAATATTTTTTCAAAGTTAAGTAAATATTCTAAAATTTCCGCTTTAACTTTTACGAATTGCACAAATCTAAGAAAAAAACATATTGATTTTTTATGTCAGCATATTCCTAGTGTTAAAAGATATATTTTTAAAGAAACTGATATTGAAAAATTAGATGAAATAGAAACTCATAAATTAATTACATATTCAGATAAAACTAGTAATCTAGAAGAAAAAACTGTTTATTTTATAAATGATATACATTCATTGGAAGATCCTGATGCATATCGAACAAGAACCCCTAGTGTTACTGCTGGTGGCGAACCATCAAAAACACCGAGTCTACAGAAAAAGGAGTTAACAAATGAAGATATAAAAACTTTTATTTCATCATTAAAAACTAAAGATTATTACCCTATATTTTTAAGTCCTGATCTTTTTTTGGATTTGTCTCAAATTGAAAATTTAGATGATAAATTTTTAATAGAGCTTTTTAAATTTTTAAAAGAAAATGATTTGTACATATCAGGTCTTGATGTTTCAAGCAATAACTTAAATGGATCTTTTTTAGAGTATGGAAAAGGTCTTGGAATAAAAACTTTGATTCTATCAAATTTACAAAAATTTGATTTTGATAATTTAAAATTTTTAAATGATTATCCAAAACTTAAAAATTTAGACTTATCAAATCTTGGAATTAGAGATGAACATTTACTTTATTTAAACCCATTAAAAACCCTTAAAGTATTAATTTTAAATAGATGCCAGCACTTATCTAAAAATTCATTAAAAACATTCATACTTTCAAAATTACATTCATTAGAATTTTTATCCATTGAAGATTGTAAAATAGAAGATAGAGATGCCCAAGAAATTTTAGAGCACCCTCTGAACAGCTCTTTAATACTAGTTCATAATAACAATAGAGATGATAGAACAGTTTACATCAAAAATTTAAATTCTATTAGAAAAGCTTTATTTCATCATTTAGTAAGAATTACAAAGGATATTCATAAGTTACAGTTCATAGGACATACAACTCTTTATTTAGATGATATTGTTAAATTATCAAACATACCATCATTTGAAAAACTAAAAGAATTAGATTTATCTCATGTTAAAGTTGAAGATTTTGCGTTTGATATTGACTTTGAAAAAAGAAGAAAAAGTTATTGTTTCAGAGAAGAAATAGGAAGTGTAACTGACATAAGCCATCAAAAATATAAAGAAAAACATCCCTTTGCTAGATTTAATAAATGGGAAATTAGAAAAATTTCATTTCCTGCATTTGAATTAACTATTGAACGACGTGGAAAAAAAGTAAATAAAATTGAAATTCAAACAAAAGGTGATTTTAATGAAATAGATTTAAAATATCTTATCGAATTTTTAAAAGGTTTTGAAAATATAGATGAAATTAGTTTTAGAGGATCTACTCATCTCAATCAAAATATTTTAATTGAATTATCTAAAATAGCAGATGCTATTAAATTAAAAACCTTAGATATAAGTCATACTAATTTAAAAGAAGAAAATCTTCAAGAAGACTCAGAAGAAAATCCTCATGCTTTTTTAATTAAATTATTTAAAAGTATTTCAACTTTAAATATTGAAGGTTTAAAAAGCACATTAGGACAAGACATAGACGAATCATCCTTTTTAGCAGGATGGAATATAGCCGCTGGATCTGATGATGACCCTAAAAATATTAGAAGAGGGGATATTAATCCAAATAAGCAAGTTGAAATTATTTTAAATAAAGGTAAGAAAATTACAATTTTACCAACATAAATTTAAAAAGAATTTTGACAAACCATTATATTTTTATGTAATATCTTTTTATAGCAATATTAAATGGATTTTTTATGAAACAATTTATTATTTATTCAATAACATCTTTATTTCTTTTAACATCTTGCGTTAAATCAACAACTCAATATGGAGCAATAGCAGAAAAAAATAGAATTAAAATGTTAAATATTACAAAAGAAATGAGTTCCTGTGATGTTAGTTTAACTATGGGAAGACCTTATAAAACAGAAACAAAAGAGATTGATAACAAAAAATATGAAGTATGGTTTTATGTAACAGAAAATCCAATTCTTGGACAAACAATGTTAATAAAAAGAAACTTTACACCACTTATATTTGAAGATTGTAAATTAATAGGGTGGGGGAAAACTTTTTATAAACACGTATTTGATATAGATAATGCAAAAAATAAAGCAAAAGAAGAAGAAAGACAAAAATATACAAATGATAAAGAAGAATGGCCTAGAAACAAACATCTTGAAGTAAAACCCTTAAATGAAAAAAAGGAAGATGAAGTAACTGATAAAGTTTTAGATGAAAAAAAAGAAGAGATAGAAAATGAAAGTCCTTGCCACACAAAAGATAGTTCAAAAGATTATAATTTTTGGGAATAGTTTTAATGGATCAAATTATAAATGATGCTATTGAAGTTTTAAATGGATATGATTTTCATATATATAATTCTTAAGGGATAAGTTTTTTTGCTTAAATATGTATCTAAGTCATTCTATTATATTTGCTATAAATTACCGAGATTAATGGGAGATTAAGTATTAACTCGGAATTATAATCCAAGGATCTGTTGATTCGAGTCCGGATTCCGCAGGTAAGCCTTAATAAAAAAAATGACATCTGCTATTTGATAAAAAATTAATTTTTTTATTTTAATTTAGCCTATGCCATTTATTATTTCATTAAAACCTTATAAAATCACACAAGACCCTGGTCGTTCATCAGGGGGCAAATATAATAAAATTGCATTGCGAACTTTTTCATTTTCATTATATTTGTATGAATAATACGTGCGAACACCTGTTTCAGAATCCTCGGTGCTATTAGGGCCTCGTCGAACTGTATATGTATAATTCTCATTATAAGGTTGTTTGATATATCGAATTCTTTGTTCAACCGTTAACGGATCTAATAAAGCTTTTACGATTTCAACACTATTAGCATAAAATAACAATGTCTTTTTACCAAAGGAATACATAATATACTCAGATTCTCTCTCTGGAGAAATTTTGGATAATAACAATTTAACATGTCTGTAATCATTATTGCGTACAGCAGTGTGTAAAAAAATTGGATGACTAAAAATTTTATCAGCTATAAGATCTGCTGGATAAGCATTTATCAAAGTCTCTAAAAGATCTGTTTGGTAATATATAGCTAAATTTAGAGGATGAGAATCAGTATTATAAACAACTCCAGTTTTTTCTTCTTCTCTCAAAACGCCCCTTGTTCCACTCCATAACCTTATAGCAAAAAATTTATTTTTATCTTGCGTATAAGATAAATCCAAAAGTCTAACCCTTTCCTCATCTGTTAAATCACGCAACATTAATTCAATTAAGGGGCGATTATTTAATTTAATAGCAAAATGAATAGGAGTTACATTTTCTGATCTTGTTAGTATTGGATCAATTCTTAACATCGCAATTTTTTGAACTTTTGTTGCTGTGGTCAATAATTCCATCGCAACATCAGTTCTTTTTGCCTTTAAAGCTTCATTTAAACTAAACGCTCCAAATTCACTTTTATAGTGCGCTACTACAGTTTGAAAGTCTTCGGGAACAGCACCACCTGCTGGGTGTTGTTCTGCAGAAGAACCTAAACTTACAGAAGAAATTGCCATAAATACCTCCTTATGGAATTTTGATTTGCGAATTTATCTTTTTTAAAAAAATAGATCAAGGAAAAAAGTTTATGAATAGTTTTTTATTTATTTTTTTAGATTTTCTATCTACTACAATTGCTGGATGTTCAATTACTGAGAATTTCTTATATTTTAATTTTTATTAATTTATAAATTAACTATACTTTGAATTATTAACTTTATTTTTAAGGATTTATGAAAAATAAATTAAGTATTTTTTCCCTAGGTCTTGCAATATTTACAATGCTCTTCGGTGCTGGAAATATTGTTTTTCCATTAATTTTAGGTAGAGAAGTAGGATCTCAAATAACACCTTCTATGATTGGTTTTTTAATAACAGCAGTTGTTGTTCCAATTATAGGCCTTTCATCTGCCATTTTATTTGAAGGGGACTATAAGAAATTTTTAGGAAATATTGGACAACTGCCAAGTATTATAATAATTTTTATAATAATGGTTTTTCTAATTGGTCCTCTTGGAGCTACAACTAGATGCTTTATCTTATCATATTCCGCTATGAAATATTACATCCCATTTATACCTATATGGGCCTATACGCTATTTGCTGCTATTTTAATATTCTTTTTAACTTACAAAGAAAATAAAGTTGTAGATATTTTAGGGACAGTTTTAGGTCCTATAAAATTCACTCTTCTATTAGCTATAATAATAGTTGGGATGGCTACACTAATGAAATTTCAAAAATCTGCTGTAACTTCTATCGAAGGATTTAATTTAGGAGTAAAAACCGGATATTTTACATTAGATATGCTAGGCACTATATTTTTTGCTAGATTAATATATGATTCTATTAAAACAAAGTTTGATAAATTGGTTCATCCTAAAAAGATAATTTATCATTGTTTAAAAGCTGGTGTTATTTGTGCATTTTTACTCGGTTTTATTTATTTTTCATTTGGAATCATTTCAGCATCATGGGCATCCAAATTACAGGGGGTTCCAAAAGAACAACTGCTAAGTATTTTATCAATAAAAATATTAGGGCAGGGCACAGGCCTTTTAGCTAACATAGCTGTTGCAGTAGCTACGTTAGTGACTGCTACAGCCCTAACTACGCTTTTTGCAGATTATTTGACATTTACATTGCTTAAAGGAAAAATAAGCTATCATCAAGCTGTTATATTGACGTTAACTATATGTATTGTAATGGTTAACTTGCAATTTGATGGAATAATGAAAATTATTAGTCCAATTGCCGTTACCATTTATCCATCTTTAATTGTTTTATCTATTTTAAATATTTTTAATAAGACTCTAAACCTTAAAGAAAAATATATTAAGCCAACTGTTTGGGCAACATTTATAGTAACAATTATGTTTCTATATATAGTCCCAGCTTTTGTTTAAAAGTTTTTAATAAATCTACCATAGATATAATTACAGAAGAATCAATATTGAAATAGACGATAGATGTGATTATTCAAGTTGGATCATATAATGAAAAAATATCAAAAGCTAAAGAATTAATAGAATTAGATATAGCTTCGTTTAAGTAAAGAGTCTCCAATAGGAAGAGTTGTCAGTTTGTTGTTGTCTAACCAAAGTCTCTCTAAAGATCTAGCATCATCTAAGAAGTTTGCTGGAAGAGCTGTCAGTTTGTTGTCGTTTAAGCAAAGAGTCTCTAAAGCTGTAGCATTATTTAAGAAGCCTATAGGAAGAGCTGTCAGTTGAGTGCCATTTAAGTTTAGATTCTTTAAAGCTGTAGCGTTATTTAAGAAGCCCACAGGAAGAGTTTCCAGTTTGTTGTCCATTAAGGAAAGAGTCTTTAAAACTCTAGCATTGTTTAAGAAGCCTACAGGAAGAGCTGTAAGGTTGTTACGCCATAAACTAAGTGTAGTTAAACCTGTAAATAAGTTTAATTCATCTGGTAGAGTTTTTAGGAACAACCCTGATAAATCTAAATCTTGAATCCTTTGAATCGCTGCTTGATTTGCTTGATCGTTCAAAATATTTCTTAATATAGCAGCTTTTTTAGAATTATTTAATTCGGTGAAATCCTCATTATTCATTAGTTGATTAAGATTAGGTAATTGATTGGCAATTTTTTTACATATTTTAATGAGATCAATATCTATTTGTTTTCTGTT
>SDBT01016380.1_pt1 | contig 11733 bp, 7 predicted proteins | sample 2277101 | NCBI WGS metagenome assembly SDBT01 (sample SAMN10404973, study PRJNA504765) | marine sediment metagenome | isolation source: marine sediment core GS10_PC15, 103 cmbsf | place: Arctic Ocean: Southern Knipovich Ridge | collected 2010
CTGGCGGCTGTAGCCTGACTGGTTCGCAAGCTCCATCACCCTTGCAAAGCCCACATCGGCGTTGAGCCGGTCCACATCCTCGACGACTTCACCTCCGGCCAAGTTGACCAACACCAGGGCCAAAACCACATCCGACACACTCCAACCCTGCATGTCGCCCGGACCAACCAGGCACTGACGCAGATTGGCGATCACCCCCAATCCAGACATCAGGTCCAGAAACAACGGCAGCCCACCCAAGGCCGTCAGCTTGCTGTGGGTGGGGTCAACTTCGTATTGGAACGGCAGTAGAGTCTGTGGCATGCTTGGATCACCTCGTTGGTGAAGGTGGTTGTGTAGCAACTCCGACCTTAACACCCCGGATTCCCGGGAACAACGAGGTACTTTCATTTAATGGGGTGGGAGATCACGGAAGGGTTTTTTTTGGGCCCTCTCGATTCTACGTAAGACTGCGGGTTTCAGCTCGGATAGCTGTCGTGAGGGTGCCTGTCAAGACGCTTCGCTCCGGTCGTTCTGGTGACATGCCCCCTCGCTACGGCTGAAATCTTATCGAATGGCAGCTGACAACCGAATGCTACTTGCTCGTCGCCTGGAACACCAACGGCTTTCAACCCATCCCGTCCAGCAAGGCCTCGGCGGCCTCGGCCAGGCTGTCGGGGTTGTAGCCGCCCTCGAGCACGGCGAAGCGCCGCCCGGAGGCGTGGCGCCCGGCCAACTCGCGGACCCAGCGGCCGACCGTGCGGTAGGCCTCGGTATCGAGCAGGTCTCCCCAGTCGCGCACGTGCCGGTCGAAGCCGGCCGAGACCGCGATCAGGTCGAACCGGCGGGCCGAGAACAGCATGGAGCGGCAGTTGTCCAGCCACTCGTCGTTGGAGCGGCCCTCGGGGTGGAGGTACTCGACCCGGCCGCGGAGGCCGCCGAAGAAGTTCTCGCTGCCGTCGCCGAAGTGCAGATCGATGTCCAGCACCAGGGCCGAGTCGACGGCACCCTCGTCCAGCAGGGCGGCCACAGCCACGGCAGCGTTGTTGAAGAAGCAGAAGCCCCAGCAGTGGTCCGGGCTGGCGTGGTGCCCGGGCGGGCGCACCAAGGCGAAGGCCGGTTCGCCGTCCATGGCGATCCGGGCCGCCTGCAGCGTGCCTCCGGCGGCCAGTAGCGCCATCTTGTATATCCTGTCGTCCCGCTGCACGTCTCGCAGGCGAGCCTTCGTGTGTACCCGGAGTATGTCCTCGTCCCGGGCTGGCTGTGGCTCTTCGAACTCGTGGCCCGCTTCGCGCAGGCGTTTCACGGCCGGCCCCAGCCGGCCCTTCTCGGCGGCAGGATCGCCGGCGTAGACCTCGAAGAAGCGTTCGTCGAAGATCACTTTCATTCTACCTCCCGTGCGCTCGCGTCCAGGCGATCATTCCTCGGGTGCTATGCCGGGCGGCAACGGCGGCAGGTCGGCTTCTCCAGCTGAGGGCTCTGTCGGAACCCCGGCGCCCGGTTCTACGAACACCTGGTCGGGCAAGTTGCCGCGGGCCGTGAAGTTGTACCCGCGCGCCCTGGCCTCGGCCACATACGACCCCCGGGCCAGACGGAGCTCGCCCCGGGGCAAGACCACGATGTCGGACTCGCCTTTGACCGGGCACTTCTCCTCGCACGCGCCGCAGCCCGTGCAGCGCTTGAGGTCGACCACCGGCAAGCCGACCTTGTGGCCCGGCTCTCGGTGGACATAGATGGCGTTGTAGGGACAGACCTCGTCGCAGATCTGGCAGCGGCGGTCCTCGGCCCAGGCGATGCAGGTCTGGCGGCGGATGATCGCGGTGCCCACCTTGGCGTGCTGTTTCTCCGCAAGCGAAAGCGGCCGGATGGCCTCGGTGGGGCAGACCTGTCCGCATGCGTTGCAGCTGTGCTCGCAGTGCGCGTGGCGCAGGTTCATGTGCGGGGCCCACAGACCCTCGATCCCGGCCCGGTACCAGTCGGGCTGCATGGTGTTGGTCAGGCAGGCACGCATGCACTCGCCGCAGCGAACGCAGCGGGCCAGGAACTCCGGTTCGGGCAGGGCGCCCGGTGGCCGGATCAACCGGGCCGGATGGCTGGAATCGATCCGCAGGCCCAGTCCGACCGCCAGGCCGCCGGCCAGCCCGACCGCGAAGCCGCGCCTCGTAAGCGAAGGCCCGGCCGGATCCGGGGCTGAATCCCGGCCTTCGAGGCCAAAACGCACCGCGTCTTCCGGGCACACCCGAACGCACGTCAGGCAGACGATGCACTCGTGTCGGTCGGTGGCCGCGCCGCCGGGATGTATCGCGCCGGTGGGGCACTTGCGGGTGCAGTCATCGCAGCCGTTGCATGCCTGGCCGACCCTCCGCCGGTACGGCGCCCAATGCCCGGCCAGGGCCAGCAGGGCGCCCAGCGGGCACAGGTGCCGGCACCAGAAGCGCGGCTGCATCCTCGACAACAGCAACAGCAGCGCGAGCAGGGCGATCATTCCCACGGCGCCCTCGAAGGAAGGCGGGTGGAGCTCCTCGTAGGCGAGCCCGGTCCACGAAAGCCAGCCGGCCACGGGCCGCAACGCGTCCAGTCCCAGATCCCCGACGGCCACGGTCGCGGGATAGAAGATCACCGCCGAGAACCGGGTGAAGACGACCAGCGGGTCGGCCAGGCCCAGCAGGTTGAATCCGGCCGCTGCCGAGCCCAGCAGCACCAGCAGAACGGCGTACTTCGCGCGGCGGGCGCGGCGGTAGTCCTTCTGGTTGGCCCCGGCCTTGGGCTTCTTGCCCAGCCAGCGGTCGCCGAGGTCGAGAAGCACGCCCAGGGGACACACGTGGCTGCAGAACACCCGTCCCATCAAGGCCGCCAGAGCCAGGAAGGCCAGCGAGACCAGCAGCAGCGGCACCAGGGTCCGCGAGGCGATGGTATGCACCAGGGCCAGGAGCGGATCGGAGAACAGGAACAGATCAACCGGCCAGCCGGGCCGGCCGGCGTACGAGGCCAGCCAGAACAGGGTGACGAACAGGTCGACGGAGAACACCTGGGCGGCCCGCCTGAACCCCACCCGCCACCAGCAAAGCCCGGCGATCGCCAGGCCCAGGGCGAACAGGATGAAAGCAGGGTGGAACCACGTGCCGCTCTCGGAAGTCATCTCCAAAAGAGTATTGAATCATCGGCGGTCCGTCAAAAACCTTCTGACACGGGCGGGCCGGCTGATGTAGACTGGCCCCAGGAGGATCGAATGGGATCGAGACTCAAGGGCAAGCGGACCCGTCAATCCTCGCTACGGGAGCGCAGGGCATTGTTCAAGATGCTGATCTACGGCATTCTCGGGCTTGGAGTGATCGCCTTGTTGTGGTACTTGTGGCTGTCCGACCGGGGATTGAAGATAGTCGAGGACATGAAACGCGACGCACCTGAAGGCCGTCAGACGGGCACGCCATGACGCCCGAAACAACCTAGACGGAGTGAACGGAGAACTGCATGCCAACCCGAGCAAACCGCCTGTTCGTCCCCCTGATCGCCCTATTCACGGGTCTGTTGCTCGCCGCCGCCGGCCCGGCATTCCCGGCCGGCTCCGCGAAGAAGCGCGTCAAGAAGAGCTTCGACCGCCGTCCGATCCTGCTGCGCGCCATGCAGACCGAGCAGGAACGTTCCATGAAGAAGCTGAAGATGGAGGGCTTTCAATCGCCCTACTTCATGGCCTACGAGATGAAGGAGAGCCTGACCAATCGAATCCAGGCCCGCTACGGCTCCATCTACCAGTCCGGCGGGGGCAAGAACCGCCGGCTGCGGGTGGAGGTCCGGGTGGGCGACCACCAGTTGGACAACATCGGCAAGAAGACCTCCGAGTTCGACTTCTCCTGGACCCCGGGATTCCGCGCCTCGCGATGGGGACCCATCGACGACGATCCCGCAGCGCTGCGCAACAGCCTGTGGCTGTTGACCGACGAGACCTACAAGTCGGCGCTCAAGGCCTTTCTCAAGATCAAGGGCCGCAAGGTCACCGAGGTGGACGATGAGGAGTTCGCCGGCAGCTTCACCAGGGAAAAGCCCAACGTCCACGTCGATGAGCCGAAGGATCTCGAGTTCGACAAGGACCGCATCGAGTCGCTGGCCCGCTCGGCCTCGGCCCTGTTCGAGAAGCACCCGCAGATCTTCGACTCGTCGGTCACCTTCGACGGGTCCAAGAGCACACGCTACCTGGTCACCACCGAGGGCACCCGGATCATCACCGAGCGCACCCTGGCGCACCTGAGCGTCCAGGCCAACACGCGGGCCGACGACGGCATGTTGCTGAGCAACCAGTTCTCCCTCTACGCCCCGGGCTCCGAGGGCCTGCCGCCGGATGCGGAGATCTTGCGCCGGGTCGAGAACCTGATCGCCGAGCTCGAGGCGCTGCGGAAGGCCCCGGTGCTCGAGCCATACACCGGCCCGGCCATCCTGGACGGCAAGGCCACAGGCGTGCTGTTCCACGAGGTGATCGGCCACCGCCTGGAGGGCGAGCGCCAGCTGGACGACAAGGAGGGCAAGACCTTCAAGGGCCAGGTGAACCGCAGGATCATCCCCGAATTCCTGTCGGTGGTCGACGACCCCACCATGACCGCGTTGAAGGGCCGCGCGCTCAACGGGTCCTACAGGTACGACGACGAGGGCGTGGCCTCCCGGCGGGTCGTCCTGGTGGAAAAGGGCATCCTGAAAGGATTCCTGATGAGCCGCACCCCGGTCATGGGCTTCTCCCTCTCCAACGGCCACGGCCGCTCGTCCCCGGGGGAGAAGCCGCGGGCTCGCATGGGCAACACCATCGTGACCAGCGACCGCCGGGTTCCCATCGCCGAGTTGAAGCGCATGTTGACAGAAGAGGTCAAGAAGCAGGGCAAGCCTTACGGTCTGTTCATCAAGAACATCATCGGCGGATCCACCCACACCTCGAGCTGGGGTTACCAGGCCTACAAGGGAATACCGCAGCTGGTGTACCGGGTCTTCCCGGACGGGCGCGAGGAGCTCGTGCGCGGGGTGGAGATCGTGGGCACCCCGCTGACCAGCATAAACAAGATCGAGGCCGCCTCCGACCGGGTGTTGGTCTTCAACGGCTTCTGTGGTGCCGAGAGCGGCTACGTACCGGTCTCCGCAGCCGCTCCGGACGTGCTGATGACCGAGATCGAGCTGCAGCGCACCATGAAGAAGTCGGCCAAGCCTCCGGTGATGCAATCTCCCTGGTCCATCACACAATAGCCTACATTTACATACATCCGAAAAAAGATCCAGGCTCTCGCGAATACCTGACAGCAATGTCGCAATGATGCTCTGTTGACCATTACGTCAACCTGTCCAACCAGAGGGCAATTCCGCCCGGTGTCAACCTGTTACGCCTCGGAAAGTACCTGCCCGCCCGCTTGGCACCCCTGTTGCAGCCACTCCGTGCACCGATGAGACTCCCCGCTGCCCGGACGGGGATCGATGATGGGAGCACCGATGGCCAAGAAGGTAATAAAGACCGAAAACAAGCGGGACAAGCTGTACCTGATCGTCGAGAGACTCCAGGCCCAGCCCAAGCAGAATTCCCGGAACAAAAAGATGTACAACTTCTCGGATCCGACCGCCCTGCTCGCCCTGCGGATCCACCGGCACCTGCGGGCCCTGGAGAGCGACATCCTCGAACACGCCAACAAGCGCGCCATCTCGCTGTCGGCCAATAAGGACCGGAACAAGATCGTGATCTCGATCCGCAACGACGAGATCCACTGCTGCCGGGTGGCCTACCTGAGCCAGCGTGAGTTCAAGATGCTGCGCAAGAACCGCAAGGTGGCCAACGTGCTGCGCAAGTGTCCCGCCTACAAGGACGTCGCCTGACCCCATTTCATACGCTACATGTCGATCTCGACGAACCGGTCCGCCGGCACCTCGAGTGAGCCCACGCCCATCTTATCGGACAGCTTCAGGTGCCGGATCCGCCGGGGCTCGATCTTGCGACGGTATAGCGGCGCCAGGGTCACCCCGACGCCGTCCACGGCCACGATGTCGGTGCCGGCCACGATGGTGTTGGTGGTGACCAGCTCGCCCGGGCCGGCCGGGCCGCCCTGGGCCATGACCTGCAGCCCGTCCAGGATCGAGAGTTGGACGGGCAGGATAGTGGCCAGGTCGGCGATGGCCTGGTCGAGCTTGTAGCGCGAATGGAAGTACTCACGGTTCAGGATCAGGCCCATGTGACCCTTGATCCCGCCGCTGAACCCGGCCGCCATGTGCGATTTGGCCACCGGCAAGGCGATGTGCACGTCCGCCTCGAGCGCGTCGCGCAGCACGCGCACTTTCTCGAGCTGCTCGCCCCTGGGCACGCCGGTCTCGACGAAGAAGCGTTTCGAGGTCGGCAGCACCACGCTCACGTCCAGTCCCTTGCAGGCCGCCTGGATGCCATTGTGCCTCAGGCAAGCCTCGGGATGGCGCATGGGGTGATCCGCGATCAGCACACTGGCGGGATTGCAAGCCAGCACCTCGCGGGCCACCGCGGCTACCAGCCCGGGCGAGGTGGTGGCCCGGATCTGCGGCTCGGTGGCGAAGCCCATGTTGGGCTTGAGCAGGACCTTGTGGCCCCTCTTGACGAAGGCTCCCATGCCGCCCAACGGCTCGAGCGCCCGCCTGACCGCGCCAGCCACGTCCCCGGGGACTCCCGGACCGGACACCTTGACCACCCTGACACTGTCGGCCGCGCGAACGCGAACACCTGCCAGAGCCGCGGCGGCCGAGGCGACCGCGGTGCGTTTGAGAAAATCGCGGCGGCTCCAACCGGCGGACATCACCACCTCCCTGGGACCCCTATGATATCGGGATTCGTGCGAGCTGGTCAATCGTAATGGGCCGGCCAAATTGAACGTTGCCCGCCCTGTCGGGAATTGCTACACTCCCAGGAACATTTCCGTCCAATCCGACGAAGTGGAGGTGTGCACATGCAGCGAACGCTCTGGCTCTGGTGTCTTCTTGCCCTGCTGGCCGTGCCGATCGGGTCACGTGCTGCCGGCGATGGCAAGGTCGAGCTGCCCCTGGACGTCTGGGAGCAGATGCAGACCGAGATCGAGCGGGCCGACGAGCCGGACCGGCCGTCGATGCCCTACTGCCCCATCGAACGCACCATCGACGGGTCCTTCCGCAAGGGCCTGTTCTCCGGCACCCTGACCGCGAAGTTCGAGGTGCTCGACGACCGCGGACACATCCGGGTGCCGGTCCTCGACGGCGGCGCCTCGCTGGGCCGGGTGCTGCTCGACGGCAAGCGCACGTCGCTGCTGCGTTCAAGCGGCATGTACACCCTGGGGGTGGACAGGCCCGGCGTTCACACCGTCGTGGTCGAGTTCTTCTGGGGGCGCGAGCAGGGCCGCTTCGCGCGCAAGTTGCGCTTCCGGCTGCCCGAGGCCGGGGTGACCGGCGTGCGGGTGCTGGTGCCCGAGCAGGAGATCGAGGTAAAGCTGCAAAACGGCGCCCTGGTCTCGCAGCAGAAGACAGCGGACGGCACCCGGCTGGAAGGCAACCTGGACGCCAGCGGGCTGCTCGACCTGGCCTGGACCCGCAAGCTGACCCACAGGGCAGGCGAGGCGGTCCGCATGGAGGCCAAGCTCAACACCCTGTTCACCGTCCAGGACGCGCTGATTGCCGGGCTGGCCGTCTTCGACCTGACGATACTCGAGGGCGAGACCGACCGGGTGGACCTGCGCCTGCCCGAGGACATCGAGGTGGTCTCCGTCGAGGGCGACGCGGTGCTGCAGTGGCGTACCGAGACGGGCGACCGGCTGACCGTGCTGCTGCGATACCTGGTAGAGGATCGGGCTCGCCTGGCGGTGCGCTTCCAGTTCCCCACCGAGCCCGACAAACCCGTCAAGCTGCGCATGCCCCTGCCCGCAAAGGACGTGCCCATGTCCGGATCGGTCGGGGTCCAGGGCCCGGCCGGGCTGAACGTACAGGTGGCCAGCATGATGGGCTCGAAGAAACTCGCGCCCCGCGACCTGCCGCCGGAGCTGACCGACCTGACCAGCAGCCCGTTGCAGCACGGCTTCAGCTTCACGAAACCGCCCTCGATCCGGCTGACCATCACCCGCCACCACGAGGTGCAGCTGACGAGCACATTGATCGACGAGCTGCAGGCCTCCAGCGTGGTGATCGAGGACGGGACGGAGACGACCAAGATGAAGCTGCGCATCCGCAACAACACCGCGCAGTACCTGGCCTTGCGCCTGCCCGCGGGCGCCGATCTGACCCACTCGCTGGTCGACGGCCGGCCTATCCGCCCGGCAACCGCGCAGATCGACGGGCGAAAATCCCTGCTGTTCCCGCTGCGCCAGAGCGAACGGATCGGCACCCACCAGGGACGCAAGCACATCGTGCGCTCGGGCGAGACGCTCAGCGACATCGCCAACTTCTACTACTCCGATCCCAGCCAGTGGGAACGGATCCTCCTGGACAACAACGACCAGCTCGCTTCCGAAATGGACATGATGTCCGGACAGACGCTGCGCATTCCCGCCAAACAGGGCGTCAAGGTGGAGGAGAGCAGCTTCGTGATCGAGCTGGCCTACAAGAACCTCCACCAGGGCAAGGGAGCGCTGGGCGCCTTCGGCCGGCGCGAGCTGCGCCTGCCGCAGATCAGCGACGTGGACGTGATGAAGGCGACCTGGCACCTGTACCTGCCCGGGGCGATCGAGCCGCTGTCGTTCGACGCCAACCTGACCCAGTACTCTGCGATCCGCTATGACCCCTTCCGGAGGCTCAGGACCTTCCTGGGGCAGCTCTGGGGGACCCGGGCCTGGGCCGGGGGCAAGTACAAGAGCATCCTGGTCCAGCGAAAGGAAATCTACAAGGCCGACTACGCCCGGCGCGGCACGGGCGAGGCGGTCCTGGCCACATTCCCCCTGGTGGGAGAGCGCTACCGCTTCAGGCGCAACCTGCTCGGCCAGGAGACACCCCGGATCGCCGTCACCTACGCCGCCAGCTGGCTTACGGGGCCGGTGCGCTGGCTGGCATTCCTCCTGGCCTTCGGGCTGACCCTGCTGTTGCTTCGCCGCCGCCACGGGCTGGCTCCCTGGCTCGCCGCCGGGGCCGGCCTGGTTGCGCTGCTCGTCGTGGCCCACTACTTCCTCGGCGTGCACCGCCGAGTACTGTGGGGCGTGGACCTGGCGCTCCTGGTGGGTGTGCTCGGGCTGCGCTTCGGTCCGTTCTGGCGCGGCCTGAAAGAGATCCTCTACTCTCCCTGGCAGATCATGCGGGTGCTTACTTTCCGCAACCTGGCCTTCGTGGTCGGCCTGTGCGCCGTGCTGTGGATCATCTTGACCTGGCCCATGCTGCTGTCGACCATCTCCCTGGTGGTGCTGACCTTGTGGTGGCGGAGAAAGGAACGGCTGGCCCGCCGGGTCGAGATGGAGGTGGCCAATGTGTAATCCGCGAAAAAAAGTCCTTACCCCGGCGTTGGTGTCCTCGGTGGTCGTCTGGCTGGCCTCGGCGGTCGCCCTGGCCCAGCCCGGCATCCAGCGGCAGCAGGTCCAGGGCGCCGACTTCGCCGCCAACAACGCGCCCGGAAGCGTGTTCTTCGACAACGAGATCGACTTCGAGCTCGACGAGCAGGCCCAGGCCGAATACCGCGCCCGCGGGGCCGCGGCCGAGGCCAACTTCGACGCCATCATGCTTCCGCAGAACGTCAAGGCGCAGGTCCAGGCCTCGATGCCCTACCCGGCCAGGAAGAGATCGTACCGCCAGCCGCAGGCTCCCCGTTCTACGAGCGGCGCCGTCCCGGTCGCCCCGGTCGTCGAGGAGCCCGAGGTGGAGATCCCCCTGTCCGACTACGCCTCGCTTCGCAAGCAGCTCCAGGCCATCCGCGAACGGGCCGCGCGCCGGCTGGGGCCGGCCGTGGTGCTGGGCTCGGCCGGGTACACCGGCCGGGCCATCTCCGGAGCTCTCGAGCTCAAGCTCGACCTGCTGGTCACCCTGGGCCGGCCGGGCAAGTGGAAGACCGTGCCGCTGGTCGGCGACGACGTGGTGCTGGTGCGCGCCGCGGTGGACGGCCGGCCGGTGCCGGTCTCGCGCCGCAACGGCTACCACGTCTGGGTCACCAGGCGCACCGGCGAGCTCAGCGTGGCGGTCGATCTGCTGGTGCCGTCGCGCGGTCCGCGCGGGTCGATCGAGTACGACTTCCTGGTCGCCCGCACCCCGGTTACCAGCTTTTCGTGCCTTTTCCCGGTGGCCGGTCTGGAGCCGCGCATCAACGCGGCGGTGCGTTCGAAGTTCGAGCCCGCCGACGACGGCACCCTGGTGACCGCCACCCTGCGGCCCACCACCCGGATCCACCTGCTGGGGCTCAAGGAGATGGGCGAGGCCGAGGGGCAGCAGGCCAAGGTGTACGTCGAGAGCCTCAACCTGCTGTCCGTGGACGAGGGCGCCCTGGAACTGTTCGCGGTCTTCCGGTACACCATCCTGTACGCCGGGACCAAGGAGTTCGACATCCTGCTGCCCCGCGGCATGAGCGTGGTCTCGGCCGACGGGATGGGCGCCTTCCGATTCGCGATCGAGCAGATCGACGGCGAGACCGGGCGGACCCTGCTCAAGGGTGAGACCGCCTTTCCCATCCGAAACAACTACGAGATCTCGCTGCGGCTGCGGCGCGAGCTGAAGAAGAAGGGCGAGGCCTTCGAGGCTCCCCTGCCCCGCTGCCGGGGAGTGGAGCGCGAGTCGGGCTGGCTCGGGGTGGAGGTGCCGGGCAAGCTGCAGCTCGAGGAGAAGAATCGTTCGCAGGTGAGCGAGGTGGACGTGCGCCAGCTGCCCGAGGAGATGGTCACCTCGGCCGTCAGCCCGATCCTGAAGGCCTACCGCTACCACAGCCCGCAGGCGCGGGTGCGGCTGCTGGCCACCCGGCTGCCCGAGATCGAGCCCAAGTCGGCCTCGATCGATCGCATCCGGGCGTTCACCAAGGTAACCCAGGAAGGCGACGTGATCACCGAGATGCGCATCACCCTGCGCAACCGGCTGCGGCCGAACCTGAGCCTGGTCCTGCCGGCCGGAGCCGAGATCAGCTCGGCCCTCCTGGACGGCCAGCCGTTTAACCCCAGCAAGGACGAGCAGGGCCGCATCCTCCTGCCCCTGAAGCGCTCCAGGGGTCGCGACCGGCTGCGGCCGTTCACCGTGTCGGTGGTGTTCGCAAGCCGGATGGACGAGCTGGGCTGGTTCGGCTTTCCCGACCTGGGCCTGCCCGCGGTGGACCTGCCGGTCAGCTCCCTGGCCTGGACGGTCTACCTGCCGGCCCGCAACCTGTACTCGCGGCTGGAAGGCGACATCGAATCGCAGACCTACGTCGGCAGGGCCGGCTGGCACCAGCCGGGCTACCGGCCGCAACAGGCTATGGCCGGACCCGGTGCTGCCGGCTTCGCGCTCGCCCCGGCCGGCTCGCGGCCGTCGGCCACCGCCGACGCGGGCGCCATGCCGGTGCGCTTCAAGATTCCCAAGGAGGGCTTGCAGCTCCAGTACGCCCGCTACTGGATCGACAAGGACGAGAAGATCCGGGTGAGCTTTACGTACCTGCGCTCCTGGCTGCGCTACCCCGCCTGGATGTTCCTGGCGGCCCTGGCGGCCTTCGGCCTGCTGCTGTTCTCAACCCGGTTCCAGTCCATGCCTCGCCGCTTCCTGCACCTCATCGGCGCGGCCCTGTTCGTGCCCGCCGCCTGGGGCGCCTGGAGAGCAGGCGGCATCGAGGCGGTCTTCGTGGGCCTGCTGCTGGGCCTGCTGGCCGTGGCCTTC
>SDBT01016381.1_pt1 | contig 11733 bp, 12 predicted proteins | sample 2277101 | NCBI WGS metagenome assembly SDBT01 (sample SAMN10404973, study PRJNA504765) | marine sediment metagenome | isolation source: marine sediment core GS10_PC15, 103 cmbsf | place: Arctic Ocean: Southern Knipovich Ridge | collected 2010
CATTGAACGCAGATGGCTTAATTGTTGCCGCTTAATCACCGGCGAGCCCTTATTTGCCGGTGAGTGTTAGGTTAGTATGAGTAAATATGGCGTAATAACGCGGTAGTACCTCCAACACTCGGGCTGTGCAGGTAAGGGCTGGCCTTACGGTGGAATTCCGTATGGTTCAGCCCTTATTTGTGTAAGGAGAATACAAAATGTTCACAAATCTCGTTAGAGTAGAATATCCCCCTGAAGCACAAGCTGGAGAGCTTGTCACCATTAGGGTTTTCATAAAGAACGTATACTCTGTAGCTATCTACATAGCCCCTGTGGCTCTTGTGAATGATACTATTCCTGTAGTCTTTTCAGTCACGTCAGGTGTTGCTCAACCGGGCGTGACATATTATTTTGAGGGCACATTCACAATGCCCAGTGAAAACGCTGTAATAACCGCCTATTGTGGGTATTGGGGCGAAGACCAAGCTTGGCACTGGGAAGACACCTTGACCGTGACGGTGAATTTGACTGGCGTGGTGGGTGAACTGGATGCAAGTATCTTCTCCAAGAAACTCAAGATAGGCTACTCTGAGACTGAACTGCCAATACCAAGGTCCGGCGTAGAGCAGGGCCAGAGTGGCTTAATGTTTGTTGAAGTCAGGAACGACTCTTTGGAGAACGCCAAGCTTTTCATCACCTGGACTATATCAGGTGGGCCCAATAACGATATAAAGGAAACCTACGACGACTGGGAAATGGGCACCACCAATCCCGGAAGTACGCACCAGTTTATCGGGGACAGATTTACGTTTGATGAAGTAGGCGCGTACGTGATACACATACAGGTCTATGTTGAAGGAGTAGACGGCCCAGTAGATGACTTCGTGGGTGAAATCGCAACTGTTGAAGCGGCAGTGGATGTGGAAACCCTCGAGGTGGACATTACAATTATTGGAACAGGTCACGTAATCACATTGCCAGCTAGCATAGAGGGAAAAACCACATGGCACCACAACGACACCGGAACGTTTCCTTCTGGCACTGACGTACGAGTAACCGCAGTCCCTAATGCTGGGTATGAATTCGATCACTGGTCTGATGAAATCGTTGGGGGTGTTTCAACCAGTAACCCTGCATACGTGCAGCCCATGACTGAGCGCCGAACAGTAAAAGCACACTTCGTAGAGATAGGAAACGGCAACGGTAATGGTAATGGTGGAGTTTACTCCGGCATTATCGAGAGTCTCAATGTGCTGGTAGGTGCTGGCAGCCTCTTTGGTACCACGCTGAATGAATTCACACCACCTGTAGCTGATATAAAAGAAGGCCAAGAATTCAAGATAAAGATGATTGCCAAGAATACCTCCGATGAAACGGTGAAGATGGGCATCCATTACGTTATTACGAAGCCTGATGGCTCAGTGATTGACAGGACCGAATTTGAAATCATCCCGGATACGGTGGCTGGTGAACTACATGAGTTCATAGAACCGGGAATAGCCGTCATTGGCATAGACCAGATTGGAGACTGGTCACTCATGGTTGAGCTCCTCGCAGAAGACCCCACCAACGTGCTGGATACAAGGTCTATTGTCCTGTTCACAGGGGTAACTGAGAGTACTGGGGGCTTTAGTCAACTTGGTGAAATGATACCAATGCTCATACTTGTGATGATGATGAGCATGATGATGCAGGTAATGGAAGACCCGATGGGAGTTACCATAAAGGTAGTCGAGGGAGCAGGCAAAGCTGTGGCAGCCGTGAAAACAAAGGGTAAAAGCTTATTAGGTTAAGCCAGAGTTAGTTGGTAAAATACTTGCAGGTTGCACTAAAATGCAGCACATTTGCAATTACAGAGCAACCTAATACATTAGTATAAGTAACTTAAGATAGTATTCGAGGACAACAAATAACCTAAGGAGGTTCGCAATGGGAGACTACCTTTCCACTACCATCGCTAGTCCACAGGTGAAGGCTGTAGGGGAAACAGTCGCGGGAGCCCTTAAGGTGACGTCGCCAAGCGCTGGGAACTTCTATCTGTTGATGGAACAGTACACGGGCGCGCTAGTCTTCATCCCTGGTTCTCGTGCCTACCTGTACCAGGCAGTAGTTGATGGCAACTTCGTCAACAACACGACTCTGTATACATCACGACACCGGGCAGCAGCCGGTGTGGCGGAGAACATCAGAGCGTCGATAACTCTACTCAACACAGAGTGCTACCTGTACATATTCCTGAAGCAGAGAGCCTCGAACGTGGTTGCAGGAGCGTTCGTTGTCGGTACTACCTACGAGATTATGTCGATTGGCACAACCGACTTCACACTGATAGGCGCGGCAGCTAACACCGTTGGGGCAACATTCGTAGCAACAGGTGTAGGTGCAGGAACAGGTACTGCAGCCGAGCTACCTGACCCAGACACCGACGACACAGTGGACTCTGTGGTCATCACCATCGAGTCAACCACCGACGTAACACTCGGCGGAATCGACATGGGCTCCATCATGAACCTAATGATTACGATGATGATCGTCGTCATGATGATGAAGATGATGGCTGGCGCAGTACAGACGAAGCCAACATACCTTGGATAATGACGCACAAGGAGGCGAGCAATGGTAACACCTGTAGCACCTCCCACTATTGGTGATATACTCTCCCTAGCGATCGAAGTCGGGGCTGTGATGTCACCAGTTGCGGCTGGGGGGAATTCCCTGACCGACAGCACGAAAGCTTGGGTAGCCAACGTCCATAGGAATAGAGTAGTCAAGATCTTCAAAGGACCAGGCGCAGGACAGACTGCCATCGTTCAAGCAAATGTCGGAGACAGCCTGATAATTCGTGGGGCGTGGACTCAGCCGATCGGCGTCGGCGCAGGGTACATGATACTAGACATGGACGTTGCTGAAGCCCTGAGGGACGTGCTTGGTGGTGGAGCCAACATCAGTGCTGCCAACCCTCTGCCAGTTGACATATCCCCAGGACTCAAGACGGCAACGCAAATCATAACATTGGCCAATCTTGCGCTGGGAGCAACTTCAACGCTTGCTAACTGTACTGCTCTCGATTTGAGGGGTGGTCCAGAAACCCTTGCACTTACTGTGGTCGCAACGTACAACGCTGCGGCAACATTAGGACTTCGGGTCCACGTGAGGACGTCTCCAGACAACGTCAACTGGGATAGTGATGATTGGGATGTATGGACTGCCGGTTTCACTGCAGGGGCAACTTTAAGAGAAACTGTGAACTATGACGCAAGCCCGATGTTTCTGAAAATACTGATAGAAAATCTTGACGCAGCACAAGCCATAACAGGCATTGGCGTGATTGCATCGGTTGGAGCATAACATGACTACAGGTGGAAGAAGACCGCCGCTAAGAGAACTATTATCACTATTCCAGTCAACAATGGCTAGAGAAGGCATTACCACCGGTGCAGGTAATGCCGCAGGCAACACGATCATAGATGCTGGTTTGATTGGTATTGGCGCCGATAGCTTTCTCACCATGCTTATGATTGTTTACCCAGGTGATTTTAACCTCGTTGACTCTTTCGACATTACTGCCTTCAACAATGTCACCGGTGAAATTACCCTCGACCACGCTTATAAGAGTGTGGCAGCTGCAATTCCAGCAGGTGTTCGCTACAAGGTTGTCACATTCAGGTTTGTGCCGGCGGAAGTTGCAGCATTGGTAGCACTTGTCACCGCACTAATGGCTGATGTTGGTGACCCAACCGGCGAAACCTTACCGAGCTTGGCGACTAAATGGGGTGACATAGCTCGATCACTAGACCTTATCCTTGGAGCAAGGTGGGATGTTGGTGGTGACTTGGGCACTGATATTCTCGCGATCATTACTGCGCTTGGCGCCCTTGTCGGCGTAACTGGCATCTTCCATGAACAGGTAGATGCACCAATTAACGCAACTGTTGTTGTCGCCGAACAGTTCATTGTTACACTGAATGTCGCTGATACTCGCTACATACTGAGGGATTTGAGAATAAAGAGTGCAGACCCGGGCGCAGCTGACACAATCACTGTCAAGCTCTACACTTTTATCAACGACGGAGAAGTCAACGTCGACAGCTTTATTATCACCAACGCCAACTTCGGGACACATTTCTCACTCATGGATATGTTCGGCGTTCCCCATGTCGCCGGGGACTCAATACGAGTTAGCCTCACGGGTACTCTTGCCGGCGGGGTTGTTGTAACTGGGCAGTATTCACACGGTAAGACCAATGTGTAAGGAGTAGCTAAATGACTATAGAAAATGATGTCGCACAGGTGAGAAAAAAGCTTGACATGATAAGCCAGTATAACAACATGGTTGTTAGCAGCAACTTCGAGCCCGATACCGTTGCTGACATGAAAAGCAAAGCCAAAGACGTTTGTGATGCAATCAGGTCTGAGGTTAATAACATCAAGAGCGAAATCAGTCACTGGGGGTAGTTATGGTTTGGCAACAGGTACCGCTAGATAGAATATACTACGACGATGTAACTGGTGTCCCCGGAACACTCTGGCCAATAGGCACTCCCGAAGTTCCTAGCGATGTTATAGCAGACATCATAACCATGTGTGCTGCTCGTAATCTTCGTAAGATTGAGGTTCATGGTGCAGTAACCCTCGGCGACTTGATGGAGCACTACTGCTTCTTTGGGCATGAGCATGAAGATGTAGCCGACCAAGTTTCTTTGGGTGGCCAAGATGTAGATGGTAGTCACATGGAGGGGCTGGTCGTCACTGGTGCACAGGGTGGAGACGGTAACCTGACACTTATAAGGTGTGTCATAAACACCTTAACCGTCTTCAATGGCATGATGAGGGACTGTGGTTTCTATGCTGGCGCTCACTCATTCAAGGATGCAGGCTATGTTGACCTGATAGACTGCGTATCAGTCTATGGTGCGGTAACCATAACGGTACAGGCTCCTACAAGGGCAAGCATCAAGAACTGGAAGGGTAACCTTGTCCTCACGGCGCAAGATGGCGGTCTCTGTTATGTGCGTGGGTTCAAAGGAACACTAGAAATAGATGCCATGACTTTAGGCACGCTTAACGTTTATGCTAACGGTGCCACTATCCAGATTAACGGTGACTGCTCTGGTGGTACTATCAACATCTACGGCAATGCCAATGTGACTGGTGCTGGCGGCGGTGTTAGCATTAACAACTACACCTTAGATGTCCGCACTGATAGAGCTCTCTACACCCTGGATTTCTGGAGCTTGCCCCAAGAGGAAGTTGCCCTTACTATAGCTGCTGCAGACAAGGGTTTGCCGAGTGTAACTGTAGCTGAATTACCAGCTGGAGCTACCATAGTCAGGGCAATAGCCATGTTCAAGTTCCGAATGGTTGAGAACCATACCTATGCAGGAGTAAACAGTCTTGATGGTGCTCAGGAAATCCAGGTGGCTGCCTCTGTGAGTGCTATCAATTTCGTAACTGGCCAGTTTACTCTGGCTGAGACCACTAGAGAGGGTGGGGATGTTATTATAGGCCTCATAGATATTGCTGGAACGGTTAATGCCAACGGTGCCTATGCCTTCCATTGGGATTTAGCGAAAGCTCTACAAACTGGTATAAAGTTCAATGACATTCAGATGGGCATAAGGATATGGTACTCGATTTAGGATAATTAGATGGAGATATATCTGCCAAATGGTGAAGCCGTATCCATCGGAGGGCATAATGGTCAGAAGCCCTCTTTTGTTCTAAACCGCTGGGGAACCGAGCGTAATATCCTGCTGTCCTTAGACTCTAATGAAAACTCTCTAATCAAGCAAATAGAAGGCAAGCTTGTCTGGCAGGGTGCGGATAACACCCTCCAGCTCTTTACTACCCCTGACGGCGGTATAGAGTGTGAGATAGTCCTACTGAAACACCCGCCTGGAAACACAATCCGCCTCCGCATGGAGACCAGCGGCCTCCAGTTTCACTACCAGCCCCCGCTTACCGAGGAATTTCAAATAGGCGTTGACGGTGTTGAGAAACTAACCTCGACTCATGCCTATGGTGCTGGTAATTATCTTCTTGCCCACAGACCTGAAAAGATTGTCGGCTCGTATGTTGCCTACCATAATAAGCAGATGTCCATGATAAAGACTAAGGCGGATGGGCAGAAGTATTTTACAGGCATAGCCTTCCAGATATTCAGGCCAAAATGCACCGATGCTCTGGGAAACACTACATGGGCAATGCAGACTATAAATGATGGCTACCTCGAAATCAAGATAGATGCAAATTGGCTGACTCAGGCTACCTACCCTGTCGTTATTGACCCTGAGTTCGGCTACCACATTATAGGAGGCACCAACGGAGGACTAGGTGCAGCTCTACGAGTCTTTGCCAGCGCCGCCTCTGCACCTGCGGGCGGGAACGGTGTCACCGACTGGCTCTACGTCTACTCGACTAATGCTGGCTTGAGTGATGTATATTCTGGTCTTTACACCGACATTCCAGGACCTGGAAATCCGCACGGTGCTTCCCCAGTGGTAACTTTGGGCGTGGCTGCGTATGGCGGTGCTGTCTGGAAGCAGTTTGGTATGGCTGGCCTGAACGTAATCAACGGCATTACCTACTGGTTGACTTGCCAGTTCGGTTACGCAGGAGCACCGAATATATGGTGGAACGTATTAGGCGGGACAAACAGGTACTGGGATGATACCTGTGCTCCTGGCGCCTGGAATACGCCTTTTACCCGTTCGGCTTTCTCAGGGGCAATGTACTCCATGTATGCCGAGTATACGGCTGGCGGTGGAGGCGGGGGAGAAGTTGGAGAGCGGGCTAGTGCTATTGCTGCTAAGATGATAGCAGGTAAATTAATATAAGGAAGGCAATATGGCTAACAACACAGTAACAGGGGCATTGGAGCTTATCTCAACCTTCCATAGCATTGGCGTATATGCGTCCTTCTCAGGAGATGACAACGGCGATAACTACGCCATGATGGAATACCGCCCACAGGGATTTGGGGTATGGCTGCTCGGCGCCTTTATGGTGCCAGACCGCCGACAGTATATCGGAGGTGCCGCCAATCCCTACTACAAGCAGTGGCGGGCATCGCTCGTTGGTCTTATACCTAACACCATCTATGAGGTGAAGATAACATTCTCTGATTTTGATGGTGTTACTGGCACAAATCCTATTATAGGTGTGGTGGCAACACGTAACGATAACTTCAACAGTGTATCTTTCACTGGTGCGAGCTACTACGTTGATACTGATGATCCAGTCGCTAATGATTCCAACCCAGGAACTGAAGCCCTACCATTCAAAACCATACATCAGGCGGTGGGTTTCCTCCAGCCCGGCGATACGGTCAACGTGAAAGCTGGCGGCACCTATGCAGGATCGGAGAGACTAACGATAAGTGCTGAGGGTAATAGCACCAATTATGTCACGGTGAGAAGTTACGGAACAGGTGCGAAGCCCATCATCGATGCTTCCAACTTCCCTGCGCTAGGCGGCTACGGTAATATCGCGCCTTCAATTCATATCAGGGGAAGTTTCCTAAGGGTTATCGGGTTTGAAACACGAGGTGGTAACTGCGGTGTTTATATCGGGCCAACCAGCTCTCCCGCTGAAGTAAACCCACATGATGTAGTGCTTGAGCGGTGTATCGTTAGAGACCGCAAGACACTTTCTTCCAGCCCCAGCAAATATCATGGTGTTATGGTTGGTGGTCGAAGTGAGGGCTGGCATACCTCGATGGCGAGAGTTACCATTCAGGATAACCAGATATATATCGTCGAGCCTGGAGGTACAAGTGGTGGTAATACTTCTGGCCCTGCCGTATACTTCTTGAACGCTTGCGGTGGCCACGTTGTCCGGTATAATGAGATTCGCTTTACCGGAACATGCAGTGGTCACGGGATGGATGGGATAAACAACTCGCCCAACTTCATGTTCTCATACACCATGAAAGACACCGACCTCTACGGTAACTACATTGAGGGTGCCACGGATGACGCTATCTCCCTGGACGGAAATGGCGCTAATGTTAGGGTATGGGAAAACAAACTGGTTCGTGCTAACATGGCCGTTAGCGCTGCCCCAATCCTAATTGGTCCAGCTTATATCTTCAGAAACCAGATTTTTGATGGAGAACGCCATTGGGTATCCACCGTTGCTACCCATAAAGGCGGTGAGGGCGGCACTGGGTTCGTGTTCTACTACCACAATGACGTTATCCTGGACAGCCGAGACGTGGGCGTCAGATTCCCGGGTGGGTCAGGTAAGGTTTCTGGCCAGTGTGCTGGTTTCTATAACTCAGCTGGCGATGGCGATAACTCAAGGAACGTGATTTCGAGGAATAACATCATGTTGCTCGATGGAGCACCTGTTATAGACTACACCGGCAGGCCAGACATGGACTTCGATCTGATATTCAATAAGTTTACTTACTCAACCTCATATTGGGCAAAGTATGGGGGCAATAGCATTGGTAGCCGCAGCAACAGCAACGCCCAGAATATGGCAACCTTCAATGCTGCCACTGGCCAGGAAGTGCATGGCGTGGCAGGAGAGCCAATCTTCGTTAACAAAGAGGCTAAAGATTTCAGGTTAGCAGCAGGTAGTCCTGGGATAAGCAGAGGCGTTGTAATTCAGGGCTTCAATGATAAGGATTCGGCATGGCCTTATGTAGGAGACTCACCTGATATTGGTGCAATAGAGAGTTCAGGAGCGACGGCCGTTTATAGTCTGACTATCGGGGCAATGACTGGGGGTACTACTATTCCTACTCCTGGAACCCACCAATATAACTCAGGAGTTCAAATCAGCATTGTTGCTGTGCCAGACACCGGCTACAGTTTCGTTGGGTGGCGAGAGGGAGGAGCCATCGTAAGCACGGACAACCCTGTGACTCTACTCATGAATAACGATAGAACCATAACTGCTGTCTTTGAACTAACAACGCTAACCCAGTACTCAATCACGATAGCTGCTGGAGTAGGTGGCACCACCGATCCTCCACCCGGAGACTATCAGCACGATTCGGGCGCTGTGATTGGTGTTACTGCTATTCCAGTTGGGGACTACAACTTCGTTGGGTGGCAGGAGAGTGGCATTCTAATCAGCACAGATAACCCAATATCTATTCTCATGAATGAAGATATCAGCATAACCGCCATCTTTGAGACATCAATACCACCGACAGCTGAGTATGCCCTCGCTATATCAGTGGTAGGTTCAGGTACTACAGTACCAGTGGCAGGTGTTTATACTGTGCAGGAGGGTTCAGCTGTTACCATCAGCGCTGTTCCCAGCTCTGGCCATCAGCTCAAAGAATGGCAAGAAGGTGGCGTTGTAATCAGTACACAGAACCCGATAACAATAACCATAAATCAAGACAGAAGCATAACAGCTGTCTTCGAAGAGATTATAGTACCACCTGATCATTATTCCCTCGTCATTTCGGTGATAGGCCAAGGTACCACAGCACCAACGGCAGGATCTTATAGTGTGCCGCAGGGTCAAATTCTGACTGTTACTGCGACGCCTAATGCAGGCTACAAGCTCGACCACTGGGAGGGTGACCTCAGCAGCACTGACCCATCCATTACCTTCCAGCTTAATAGCAACGTGAGTATTACGGCAGTCTTTGTTGAAGAGCTACCATCTACTGACTTGCAACCACTAATCGTTGCAGTTGTCACAGTTATGATGTTGGCAGCTTTAGCATCCGGCCTTGCCATCGAAAAATAGACAAAGGAGGGTAGGAAATGAAGTTAATAACCATCGGCTTCAAAGACTCGGTGGACATTTCAGTTCTACCGAAAGGGACGGCGCCTGTATCAGTCAGTGATGGTACTAACACCCTCAGCAATGGAGAAGTTGTAGCGTTGATTGACCTGGCTGACTCGAAGGTAAAGAATCATAGCCATGAAGCTGAGATTGGTCCGCCAGTTCAGTCAACATAGATACTCATTTGTCGACATAAACAAGGAGGTTAAACATGCCGGCTAACGACTTCTTCCAGAAAATGTGCAAGGAGGCGATGAACGAGGTCGCCAGCGGAGATAAGGGTTGGAAGGAGATAGACTCTAACACCCTCATTCTCGCATGCTTTGGCATGCTCACCAACCACTTATCGTCCAGGTTGGTGAAACCCCTATGGTTTGCTGCAACCAGCATCTTTGCTGCTGCGATTGTATATAGTGTGCAGCATATGCTCGGAGTGTAGATAACGGTTGAAAGGTGTGAACGATGACTAGACATTCAATAACAGGTATTGACCCCGTAAAGGTAAAGGCGACTGGTGTTACAGGCATCAAGACTCTCAAGCACACTAAGATAATGTTTGCCGACTTGACCAAAGAGCAGGTAGAAACACTTAGAGCACAAGGGGGAACAGTCGAGCGAGTTCAAGCCGTCAAGACTGAGGTAACTGTCCCACCACCAATAGAAGGCGTCAAACTCTTCACACCACAGGAACTTTCTCAGTTCGCTGGGTTTGAGGAGCTACGAGGCATAACAAGCCCTCCGTTATATGGCTTGGGAATGAATGTAGCGATCATTGACACTGGCATCAGGGAATCACATGCGCAGATTAATGGTAGGGTTGCATACTCCAAGAATTATACCAGTGACCTAATGGTGGACGGATTTGACCATGGCACAGGCATCGCATCAATACTGTTGGCCATGGCTCCTCTATGCAATATACTCAACTTCAAGGTGTTAGACAGTCTTGGACAGGGGACTACAGAAGAAGTCATAGAAGCGATTGACGACTGTATAGACCTATGGGATACAGACCCTGCGATAGCACCAGTGGTTATAAATCTGAGCATTGGCGCGACGGACCCTGCAAATATGAATGATCCTCTTAGAGTCGCATGTAGGGTAGCGCTCGAGAACAGGATATGGATTACTGCAGCGGCCGGGAATGGCGGTCCTGGAGCTATGACTGTCGTCTCCCCTGCAGTTGAAAGATATGTACTCTGTGTTGGCTCTGTGAACCCGGAGTCCCTGGAGGTGAGTGACTTCAGCTCAAGAGGACCAACAGCTGAAGGGATTATCAAGCCCGACGTAGTATTCTTTGGTGAAAATATAGAGATGGCAAGCTCTGTGAGTGATACTGCAGTAGTAGGTAAATCTGGTACCAGTTTTCCGGCTCCATTCTGCGCGGGGATAGCTGTTCTGTATCTTGAAGCCACAGCAGTGTATGGTGGTTTATCGACTATAACCAGAGAGCCACCAGAATTTGTTGGTGATGTGCCACCCGGTTTCGAGGCAGATCTCGAGGTTCAAATATCACTCGCTGACCTCATAGACAACAGACTCGAAGGCATCTGTGCCAAGCCAGAGGGCGCACCCCTCGGGAAAGACAACGCGTATGGTTACGGTGTACCTCTGGGCACCCTGATGGCGAAAGCGATTGCAGGCCCTGGGGTAACTAGTATATCTGCCATTATTCCAATGGTTATGGTAGTTGGAATGATGGGTATAATGATGAAAACAGTCGGTGAGGAGGCATAATATGGCAGAAGACAACATAATGAGACCCATGATGGTCGTGATGATGATAGCGGTGATGGCCGCTATCGTACTACCCTTGGTAGCGCAGGCTGCACCCCCAGCGCCCACGTACTGTTGTCCGATACATGAGCGGTTGGGTGAACCTGTCTGCTTCTTCACGTATGATGATTTGGCCAGTCATTTCGCCATAGAGCACCCTTCGGAACCCATCGTCATTGATTGGGATTAACCGAAAACATAATATGATATAATATAAGTGAAAGG
>SDBT01016382.1_pt1 | contig 11732 bp, 8 predicted proteins | sample 2277101 | NCBI WGS metagenome assembly SDBT01 (sample SAMN10404973, study PRJNA504765) | marine sediment metagenome | isolation source: marine sediment core GS10_PC15, 103 cmbsf | place: Arctic Ocean: Southern Knipovich Ridge | collected 2010
AAAAAAACGAAAAAGATCAAATTCTACAGCATCAACTACTGTGAAAAGTCCACCAATTAAAAAGCAAAGAATATCAAAAACTACAAAGAAAGTTGTTAAAAAGGAAAAATTACCCTCCAAACCTCGAAGAAAAACAAAAAGTGCAAAGAGAACTAATGTTAAAAAAGTGCCCTCTACTCCTAAAAAACAAAGAAAGACAACAAAGTCTACTGTCAAACAACGAAATGTTCGAAAACCAAAACGTGGTAAAAGAACCGCAAAAGCATGACAATTACCAACAAAAGAAGAAGAAAATGAAGAACATGAAGAAAAAGAAGAAAAAGGTGAACATACAACCACAGTCGACACGAAAGAGTTACAAGAACAATATGAACGTGAATTGGGTTTTATACAATATCAAAGAAGACAATCACAACAATCAACACCTTCTTTTAGACCATTTTCTCCCCATTTTCCTTTTTATAATGGAAATTTACGTAATCCCCCGATAATACAACAACAGCAAGAAGAAGCACATTTTAATGCCGCTATACTAGAAAGTACTAATTTATATCATCAACAACAGATGTCTTATGAAAATCTTTTAAGGTTAAACCCTGGTAATCAACCAAAACCTGCAACAGAAAAGCAAATACGAAATCTTCATTATATTCAACGCGATACTTACGGTTATGGCGAGAGTGAAGACCCTGATGTGAAATGTAGTATTTGCTTGGAAGGTTATAAACATGGTGAATTTATTGTTAAATTACAGTGTAAACATTTTTTTCATCCTCATTGTATATTACAATGGTTTAAAATGAATGGAAGTTGTCCAATTTGTAAACAAAAATTAAAATAAAATTTATTTAGTTCGAAAACATTGTTTTTACAACAACAATTTAATGATGTAAATTCTGAGCGGATGTTACTCGAGGCAATAATCCAGGATCACACGGTTGTGACCTCAGGTTGACCTAAGGTTGACCCCAGGTTGACCTCAGGTTAACCTGGGGTTTGACTTATTTAGACTTTTAAAATTATCCCAGGAAGTTTTCGGGGGATATGTTCGCATTTTTATGAAATTTTCGGGGGATATGTTCGCATTTTTATGAAATTTTTGGGGGATATGTTCGCATTTTTATGAAATTTTCGGGGTTATGTTCGCATTTTTAGGAAATTGTCGGAAATATACAACATATTACAATATATCATGTGTCATATTGATCGGTAAATTGTCACTGAATAACGACAACACTTCATTTAAATTCCATCATTTTTATTTATTTTTTCAAAATGAAATTCATCTAATGCAAATAAATGATGATAAGCTAAGAAATTTGTCAATTTTCTATATATTTCGTAAGGTTTTTTTGTTTTATCACTCTCAAGTACATAGTTTATATTTACATTATTTTTATAATGTAAAAAAAGGTGTGGTTTTTTTGGTCCAGTATTAACATTTTCCCTATATTTATAAATTAAAGCCATTCTGCTGCCAAAATGAACCATTATTTTTTTATTTTTTGCTGCTGCAATCCCTTCAACCTGTGTTGTACATGCATATTTTAAAGGATTTACAAATTGACCTATAAATCTTATACCATTTATCATGTTATGATCATTATTTACATTATTATTATTATTACTGTCAATATGTGTGTTGTTATGACATATATTATACATGTCATTTTTCACTATATTCCATCGAGATACACATATTCTTTGTTTGTTACGAAAAAAATTTCTAGCCTCCTCACACCACAACCAGCATAGTTTTTGGTTAAATTTATCAGGTAATGACAAATAATATTTAGTGATAGCTGTTTCTTTTTTTAATTCTTCAGTTATTCCATAATTACCAACATCCCATGACCAACCTGGAAAATTTTTTCTTAATAAATTTGTCAAACAATTGTCTCCATATTTTTTCTCAATTTTTTTAAATTCCTCCTCATCACATGGAATAACAACATAGTATTCATCCTTTGAGTTATTATTACTTTTTTGATGTGATACAATAGGAGGAGTTATATCTCCCATTTTAACTGTTAATGAAGGTTTATGAATATCTTTATACATTCGATAAACCATAAAATAACAGAATACACTTATTTTATTTAAACTAGCCTCAACACTGATATTGTTACTATCATTTTCAGAATTTTCAATTTCCATCCTATTTGGACTTTTTTTGAGACGATATTAATAACGTGAGACAAATAATACTAAATATAAGAGCGTTGTTAATTTTAAAAATATTAATTTTTTTTTAAAAAAAATATTTTTTTTTGGTTTTTCAGAAAAAAATAAAATGAGAATTTTTTTTGATATTTATACTTTTGCTCACCATTAATAATGGTTGGTTGTGAGAGAACGTGTTAATATTTTGCGAGTTTTTTTTTGCATATTTTTATTCTGAGTAATAATGTCTGAGGAGATTGATTATGAAGAAAATAGAATGCGATGTGATGAGACAAAATTTGACAAAACTTTTGGGCCAACCATTCATCCTTACAATAAAATAATCACTGGGGCTTATAAAGTTGCTGCTATCCCCATCCCTGCTGGTAAAGAAGGATATGGTCATGCGGATAATCCATTGACTTATAATGATTGGGCAAAGAATCTTTTTGGAAGTTCCTCTGAAAACAATGGTTGGTCCATTATTTTTCAAAGTATATTTCAAATATGGTTAGGTTTGATAGAACAAACTGAACTTGGTACTCCGTTGTTGCGCTACGATAAAGTGAGACACGCCGATACTCCTAATGATATACAAAAATTATTGAAAGATAAAAAAGGAAAACCAATACCATATAATCTCACAACCACCACAAAACCTGAAGGATCTCATTCTTTTGAATGTCGTGTTGCAGCCCATATACGCTCCGTTTATGATGGTGGTAGTAATCTTGATTGTGACGATGTGCGATTACTACAATCAACTCCAACAACACTGGTTGATCACTCATTTCAACCACTTCCTCCTCGCTCTCCTCCTTTATCCACTACCACTAGTGGTAATATTTCAAACACAAATAGTGTTCATAATATGGAAGAAAATGAAGATGATACTAGTGAAAACAATAATAATATTACGGTTACCAGTGGGATTGTTAAAAATGAAGAAGATATTAATATTACTGATAACAGTGGTAATAACAACAACAACAACACTGGTATTGTCGATGCAATGTTATCAATGGCAGATGTGAGAAATAGACAACAAAATTCTAATCAATCTATATATATGTCAACCTCGTCTGCTATTGCTGCCGCTGCCAATACTAGAAGAAGAAGAGGAAGAATTAATAAAAAATATGAAGAAAAAGTGAAAATAGTAATTCATAAATTGATGAAAAAAGATAATCCTAAAGAATATGCGGGGATGATTGTATTTTTTATTCAAATGGATCCAAATTGGAATGCTGGACGTGGTATTGATAATTTATGTGATTATAAAACTAAAATAAGATTGCCTGTGAGAAACAAACCACTTCCTTACCATGTTATTGATAGATATGAAAAGTTGGCTGAACATAATTTCCTCTATCAAATTACTCCTGAAGAATATGGTAAACTTTGTTCTGCCTACGTTGATGCAGTTGATGTAATTATTGATGATAAAAAGAGAAAAGAACGACAAAGATTAGCATTATTACAACCTAATATTGCTGCCATCGATAATATTAACAGATTGTTAACACAAAGGGGTGATACTAATATACAATCATTTAACATTAGTGATGATGACTCCTCTGAAGACGAAACAACTGCCAGTAATAATAGCATGGAAGAGGAAAATTCAATGATGCTTTCACTTGAAATTAGTGATGATGAAGATGATGATGATCTATATGAAGAGGGTAAAAATGAATGTTCTAACAAAAGTTTTGCCATGGAAACCCATCCATTTCATCCAGTTACTGTATTTGATCCTATATTGGCCTATAAATGGATGGATGCACTTGGAGCTGATGTTTCAAAATGTCATAATTTTATCACTGCAGGATCGGATGGTCGATATACTGTACAATTTGATGGTGAAAATAGCTGGCGTATTGAAAAACAATATTTTTTCTGGGATAGGAAAGAAAAACATGGTTTAAAAGATTGTTATTTACCATGGGCAACAATACCATTTATTCCTCCTGATTATCATGATAATAATAATGATGATGTTACTACCAATAATTCGCTAGCGATTGTATCGTCGTCGCCATCAAATTCTGCTAAACGAAGACATGCAAATAGAAAGGAAAATTCACTCAGAAGATTACAATCTTCATCTTTTATGAGAGCTCATGCCAAAGCTAGAAACATTAATATAGACGATATTTCATTTGGAAGTTATGGTAAACCTCGACAACGAGAACAAAGGGAAAATCTATCATTAACAACAACAGGACAATCAATATTAGCTCCCGCTCGTCCTTTACATTCACAATTATCACGACAAGGTCGGCTTAATTGGGTTATTGCACTCTCTGAAAAATCACATGATTATTTTAAATTAGTTCAATCATTTCGTCCAGATCAGGAGGTTAATTTTCAAGATCCAACATCTGTTACTCAATACAATCAATATGTTGCTAAAAGACAGGGTTATGAATTGAATGTGGGACATTATTTTGACAAGGAAATATGGACCAAACCAGCCATTGCACCTGTTGCCCTTTTACATCTCATCGAATATCATCGAGGAAAAGGTGGTTTAAGAAGAGTTTCTAAAATGATACATCTTTATAGAGAAGATATGGATCATTATGCAAATTGGATGCTCTTAAATGCTAATGTTTCTCGTTTTGATCGACGTGTTGCAACAAATGTGAGAGATTGGATACTTACTCATTATGGTGCAAAAGATTGTTATAGACATTCTTTTCAAATACATTGGAATTGGGCTTGTACAGGACCTGCTGGATGTAGTAAAAGTTATATGCTTGAAGACTTAATCAAACTCTCGGTTCCTGGTTCTATTGACAATATTATCAATGCCACTCCAAAAGCGGACAATGTTGATGCTGATGTATCTGACAGCACCACTGTTTATGATGAAGCTCCAGTTTACATAATGAGAAGTGGTGAGCATGATAATGCTGCTCAGGGTGCTTCAAATAAAGCAAAAATATCAGGAGGTCAATTAAAAATGAAGGTTTTTGAATTTGTCGATACGATAACTGGTAAAAAAAGAAGAACTTCTCGTGTGGTTATCACTAATTGTATTGGAACTATTTTATTGGCAACAAATATGACCTTTTCAAACATGGATAAAGCAATGGCCACTCGCTTTCATCGATCCATTTTTACTCACTGGGTAATAAAATGTCGTAAAGATAAAAAATCAAATGCTGCTGCTACTGCTGATGCTACCACTATTAACAATAGTCAACAGGAAAATGATATTTCTAATATCGATAACGACGAAATTGTTAGTGAAAGGGAAGAAGAAGAAGATAAAGAGGAAGCTGACGAACAGGACATTATTAAAAAAGCATCTGTTTTTGAATTAAATAGTATTCATTGGAATTCTTTTGATACACAAAGAATACAGGGACAACAGTCTTTTTTTAGAATTAAACAAGTTTTAATAGCAATGGCAAACAAAATGATCCAAATTAATGTGTTACCTGAACCAAATATGGAAACATGCCATCATGTAACAAATAATATGCTAAATTACATGTCTCGTGTAGGAAAGATAAAAGTTGGTAGTTTTCGTAGTTATCAACGCATTCTTGCCTGGGCGCGCGTTGCTACTATAGATAATGCTATTAACACAGTTTTTAATTCTCCTGGTGCTCCACTTTATGGTAAAGAATTTGAAGTGAAACATATGTTGGAGTTAAAACCCCATCTCTGCTGTAGTGTTCAAATTGCTGTTTGGGCATTCACTCTTCACTCTGATGAATATTTAAATCAAACTCTTGGTGATATATTTAAAACTGCCGTTAAAATTACGAATTATCCTATTGAAAAACGAGCTAAAGCAATAAGAGAAAATAAAAAAATAGAGGAACCTGAAGAAACTTATCAGTTAGATACAACTCGTGAAATTAATTGGAGAGAAGTGGAAGTAACATCATCATCATCTGCTGTTGCTAACAATCATTTATCCTCACCACCACCACCACAGCAGCAGCAACAGCAATCCTCACCACAATCAATATATCCACAGAGATCTGCCCCTATGTATGGTAATGGAGGTGCACCCTATAAAAAATTAGATTTAAACTATGTTACCATACGAGGCACACAGACAGAGGTTGCACGTAAAATTAGAGCATATATTTCACCCACACCCTCTATTGAAGATATCAAATCTTTATTGACAAATTTAAAAGAACATTCCATTGAGGTGGAACATGCTAGAAATCCCTGCACAGAAGATGAAATTATAACCTCCAGTAGATCTTCACAACAACAGAGAACTGGTAGAAAAATATTAAATGTTATCGAACAAACGAAGAGTATTAGAGATGGCGAACAATGGCATTTCTGTATTAACGCTATAGACACAGTTGTGTCTGATAAATTAATAGAAAGAGCTGTTCAATCGTTATCTTACGATGGATGGTTGCCTAGAACATTATTATTAGGCATTGTTGAGGATGCTTATAGAGGAACATTCAAAACTATCAAAGTTAATGCTGATAATAGCAAAAAAGGATTTAAAGTGTTTTCTGCTGCGTATATGACTTCGGAGGAAAGAAGTATGCTTTATATGGCTTCAAATTGGGATCCAAATGTGATACAAAATGATAAAGATGCTTATTTTGATTATGATATGTCCCTGGAGGAGATAAACAAAATGTTGGATAAAAACAGAACAAGTCAATATATGACAATTGATCAAGATCTTGATGACTGGGCAATGCGTCGTCATTGTGAACAAACTGGTGTTCCTCTTGCAGCAGACGAACAAGATGGTGGTAAAGTAAAATGGAAACACACTAACCCTGTCACTGGATGTATTGAACTAAAAGATTTACCTACTCCTGCTGCTGAAAAAAAAAGAATGATGAAATTTATCAGAGGTCGTAAAACAGTGAGAGATAAACACAATGCTTGTTATAATTATAGTAATAACAACAACAACAACAACAACACTGTGACTACTACTACTACTATTAACAATACAATTGTGACTGACGAAAGGGAAAATTCTTTTAATGATATTTCTATTAATACTACCGATATTATTACAGATACGAACGAATTTACTCATAATCAATCATTTACTCAACTTAATGAATCTATGGATCAATTAAATTTACAAACTACTGTCGTGGCTGCTAGCGTTAATAATGCAAGTGCTGCTATTGACAATCCTGTCAATAGCAGTAATTCTGATCCGAGATTACTGGGAGTAGTAGGAGGAGGAGGGGAAGATGAGGAAATTACTGAACATAATAACAGAACAATACCAGATCCTTCAATGTTTCAACAATTTAGAAGAGATCAAGGTGAAAATAATCAACGTTCATTAACATCAAGTAATAGTGGTGGTGATACGAATAATGCTAATTACAAATTTCGACAACAACAAATACAAAATGTATTAAATTCACATCCAACCGCAAAAAGACGCCGTATACAAACAGATGATCTAATTCCAACTATTACAACTATTACGCCTTTTTAATAAAATAACCATTTGTACACTCTAATTATTGTCTATTTGTTGATATAAACAATATAATTCTTATTTTCAATTATAGTATCCTATTACCGTTTTTTAACGGTTATTTGTTCATTGTTAACGGTTATAATTTTCCCGCTTTTTTATTTCATTTTAAAATAAAAAAAATATTTTTTTTATCTTGTTTACTGCTGGTGAAGTTAACAAATTGTTGCTTGACAAATGAACAATGATGATGATGAATGCAAAATGTCAATATCTCCTGAAGTTACATCAGTTATGGGAAACTGTGTAAAATTGTTGATATTTCATGATTTTATATCAGTTATCAAGAATAGTGCAAGATTATTTCAAACAAAAGACCAAAACAGTTGTTTGGAATTTATACAAAAATGTTCAGCGGATTGGAACTATGCGAATGATTTTTGTATTCAAGACGAAGAAAAGTTTGTTTCAACAATGTGTGAATTTGTGCAACAATACATTGCTATTATTGATGATAATTGTGGGCATGCATGTGAATTAATCAAATGGAAAGATTTTATGGGGTATCATGGATTAACTAAACCAAGGGTTGCAAAACGATTAATGTTTGAAAATGATATGTATATTGAACACTGATTGATAAATAAAAAATTATTTTAAACTGAAAATAAAAAAATATTAATAAAAAAAATGTTTTTTTTTATTGTTAAAACAGTGAATTAGTTAACAACTGGTTGTGAAAAAATCAAACAATGGCGTCATTTAATTTAATACCAGAAAAAATAACTGATTTAATACCCACATTATCAATAGATGTCCTTTATTTATTGTATATACAAGAACCAACCTATCCAATGGTAACATTGTGTTATTTAATAGTAATACCTGCTATATTTATAATGGTCACTTTCACAAGTGGTTTAATGGCACTATTACGATTAATGTTTATTAAACCTATTGAATTATGTATCCATATAATCCAATGGTTCTTTTATGGCAATTATAATACACGAAACACAATAAACACCGTGTCAGGAACTTTTATGGGGAAAAAAGCACACATTGTACAAGGAAATACAGGAAAAGTGGACATAACTGATGTTATACAAACAATATCAAAAACCAACAAAAAACCAACAAAAAACTACAATTTTACTAATTTTGAAGTTCTTAAATAAATAGTAATTATTATCATCACGTGTTTTTTTTAATTATTAATTTATAAATTCTGATTAATATTTAAAATATTTAAATAATAGTCTTTGAGAGGAAAAAAATGGAGCAACAAGAACAAGAACAACAACCGTCACCACAAAAATTCCCAAAAGAATTTGATCCCTATACATTTACACACACTGCTCTCGTCAAAGACATTTCTCAAAAAACAGACATAACACAATTTTTTACATCAACTGAACATCTTGAATATGAAAATATTATAAATTTGTGTGTAAAAGCAAGGATTGTTGGGATACAGGTTGTGTTGTTTCCATTAAGCATGGAAGTTGTGACAGCATTGAATCAAAAAGGATTTGATACCAAAATGGGACAAAAATGTCATTCCTGTCAGGGTGAGGAGGCTAAAAAGGAATATGATGCGACAAATGTTTCATCAAAATCATGGTCTTTCTTCAGTAGCTCATCAGAAAAATTGCAATGTGATCATAAATGTGGACAATTTACCAATATTATAATACCACTATACACAGCTGAGAAGAAAGAAGAAAAGAAATAAACAATGATGATGTTGATTGTCATAATGTTAAAAATAAATTTATTTTACATTATTTTAGAGTGATTTTTGTTTTCGTAGCATTATGATTTGCATAAAACAGTGTAGATGAGACACCATGATTTGCATTGAGTTTTTTGTTAATATTAAATCTATTTGTATCAGAAATATCAGATAATGCTGAGCAAAACCAAACAGGTATCAATAAACGATTATTTTGTTGTCGTGGTGAGAATTTTTCAGTATACCATTTGCCAGAAATATCACTAGAAGCTCTAATTTGAGTTTTAATATCATTAATTATAATAAATTCGGGTAATAACATTTGATAAGGAAGATGATGAGTTGCAATGATAAGTTGTTTGTTATCTTTTTTAGCCAATGCAATTTGTGTTTCTAAGAAAGATTTACATTTAACATGTTGTTCATTCCACCAAAGAGGATCGATAGTTGATGGAAGGATAGTTTCTTTTTTTCCTCCTCCTCCTCCTTTATTTGTTGACATTAATGGATCAAAATGAAATATGTTGTCATCAAAAACATGATACATTGTTTTCCATCTAGTATAGACTGTACCAAAAGTAGTAAGATCGAGATTTGTCCATAGTGTAGTTCCAATAATACGATATTTTTCATTTATATCCACCACTTTTTCATCCAATACCACAAATTTTGAATCAAATTTTTTCTCAAGGTCAGAGAGGGATTTTCTGGCATCGGACATGATAGATCCAAAATATTCCCAGGGTCCAATGACAAAGAATATTTTTTCCCATCCTCCATAAACTATCAGCTGTCTCAAATATTCCAAATAGTTGTGTTTTTGGTTTACATCATCATCATTATCCGCTAATCTACCACAATTGCCACAAAGAACAAGATATTTAGATATGCATTTTATTGGTTTTTTCTCCTGTAAACTTCGGCATTGGAATGTAATTTCTGTTGTTTTTGCTTTTGTTGTTGTTGAAGAGGACATGTTTTTTTTAGTATCACGTCTTTATTTGGAACAAAAACAATAACAAAAATTATAATTAATCAACAAATTTAGGATAAAAAATATAAAAAAAATTAAAAAAAAATATGAATAATTTATTTATTTTTTTATATTATTATTTGAATATTGGTAATTATGACTACTGAGGAAGAGAAAAGTCATCATAATTTATCAAAATCATATGACAAGTGTAAAAAATCATCACCAAATAGGTCATTAAATGGCGATGGTAATAAAAGAAGGGAACCTCTAAAATTTAATACAAATAATCACAATGGCAATAATAGAGGTAGAAGAGGAAATTTTTCTTCTCGTTATTCATCTCAACGTCCACAAATGCCAATATCATCAACATTTAGAGGAAGAGAAGGAAGATACAATAATATGTCATCACTACCACCACCACCAATGATGCCTTATTCTCCAGTGAATGGATATTATTGTCAACATCATCCTCGTCCAACTCCTCCTTATCGTAATTTTTCTCACTATAATCGCAGTCCTAGCCCAAAATATAATCGATATCCTCAACATCATCCTCGTCCAACTCCTCCTTATCGTAATTTTTCTCACTATAATCGCAGTCCTAGCCCAAAATATAATCGATATCCTCAACATCATGATCGATATTATCATCATAGATCCAACAGTAAAGAAAATAATGTTGTAAAAGAAAGAAGAGGAAGAAGCAAATCTAGATCTAGATCTAGAAGTGTGAGCAAAAGTTATAGTGATAGTGGAGGAAGTTATAGTTACACTAAAGACACCAGTGATAGCAGAAGCAGGAGTAATAGCAGAAGTAGAAGTAAAAATAGAAGAAGAAGAAGCAACAGTGTTAGTTACGATAGTAGAAGTAGAAGCAGAAGTAGAAGCTATGATAATAAAAATGAAAGATATACTGGAAAACGAAAAAGAAAAAATGATAGACACTCTCCATCAAAATCGCCTCATTCTAGTTCAATGTCACCATCTCCTCCACCAGCAAGAAAACGATCAAAACGCTCACATTCTCCATCACCACCACCAATTCCCATTACCGCTGCTGCCAAAATAAATAACACTGTAAATACACCTAATATTCAACATGATGTAGTAATGTTATCGAGAGCAAATATTGAAAATAACAACAAATATAATGATATTCCAGATGTAAAAATGTTAGGTACGATAATGATTAATTAATTAACGTGCCATGATAACTGATTGATTGATATTTCTCTTAATTTATTATAATCCATACTCACTGTGTTATTAGTAAAAACTCATTCATCGTTATTGTCAAAAACAAATGGTAATGTCGATAATGATGGTGATAACTGCACCACAGGGGTCTCTTATATGAGAGAAATTTATATAGCACCATCATTATTATCAACATTATCAAAAATAATAAC
>SDBT01016384.1_pt1 | contig 11731 bp, 12 predicted proteins | sample 2277101 | NCBI WGS metagenome assembly SDBT01 (sample SAMN10404973, study PRJNA504765) | marine sediment metagenome | isolation source: marine sediment core GS10_PC15, 103 cmbsf | place: Arctic Ocean: Southern Knipovich Ridge | collected 2010
TTATTGTTTTGCCTTTATATTTACTTCATTCCCAGGCTATTTGTACTAATCTAGTCCAATTATCTACATTTTTATAAGATACATATCTTGATTTAGGTATACCTGTAGTTTCTGTGTCTAATATTAAATAATTAAACTTATTGGTCATTTTGTTGGTTTTAATGAATTAATAGTAATTGCTTTAAATGATAATAAATATTAATTCAGATTAAACGACAATTAATTTATTAATAATATTACTATATACGGGTTAATGTTAAAATTTACAGTATTATATTTCGCGTTTTGGATACTTGTTTTATATTTATTCTTTTCTGCAAATCCCCAAACACTCGGACATAAAACATATGCACTTGATCATATTCCTAAAGAATATAATATACCCTATACTGTCATATATAAAAATAATGTAAAACAATGGTACAATTTTGTACATCATTTGGGGTCTTTACCCCAAGGTGTGGGATTTCCCCTGATATTTAAACCTAATACATGCACATCAAAAGGTAATAATGTAGAGAAACTCTATAATGTAACAGAAGCTGTGAATTACATTAATAAATTTCCACATAATGAAATAATAATCCAACAATTTGATGACAGTCCTTATGAAGCATCAATATTATATGAACGATATCCTATATTCAAACATGGGAAAGTTATTTCAATTGTACAAAAAATTCTACATGATAAAGATGCAGTAAATTACAATGTAACAACATCACATATGATCGATAGACCGGATTTAATAACACCCAAATTAAATGAAGTTATTGACAAAATTAGTCGGCAAATACCAGGATTTTATGTTGGTAGATATGATGTTAAATTTAAATCAATTAATGATATTATGAATGGGAAATTCAAGGTTATAGAATTAAATGGTACCATGGGCGTTGATCATAGAGCATATACTAAAAATAAACGTGATTGGTCATATGCAAATATACATATACAATTGCGTTGGGCATTTAAAAGAATAATCGTTGGTATCTTAAATAATCTCAACCCTGCCACAGCATACAAATCATTAACAAATTTTAGCCAAACAATTAAAGAAACCCGTAAATGTGACCAATATTTAATTTATGAGTTGTACAATTTTATTGGATTTATTCTGGCACTGTATGTCATATTGCTACTATTGTTCAGATATAATATAATTAAATTAAAATTTAATACCTAAATATAAAATTGTAGACTATTAAATAAGATAGATCTATGGATTTAATAAATGAAAATAACATTTTCTTTCTTATTTCGGCGGTCTTATTTTTTGGCCTTATAACTAAAATTAATATTATGCCGTCATTTAGACACATTTATAAAGGTGGACATTTCAATATGACTGTTTACGGTTTGGTAGCCGGGATAGCTATATTTTTAACATTAAACCATCTAAATAAGTGTAAAACAAATTTAATCCAATTGATACTTGTCATAGTATTATTCTTATTCATCATGTATAATCAATGTAGCCAATGCCACGGAGAATATCATTTTGTAACAGTATATCAATATTTAATTCCATTGTTACCTTTATTTTTTGATTGCAACCAAATACAGGTTATTATAACATCAATAGCAATTGGTTCAGCTATCGGTCGTTTAGGTTGCATATCGGCTGGATGTTGTAATGGTCCTATTGTCCCTAAAGGTGCGGCGTTTTCTATGAAATATTCTGATCCCGAACAATTGATAAATAAGAAATTAGAAACAAAAGAATGTTATGCCAAACCTACAGTCATATTAGAAGCAATTATACAATTTATTATAGCAGGTTTATGCATTAATTATCCACAACATGCAAGCTTAATATTTAGTTTGTCAAGTGTATTTTTAGTTAAATTAACAGATACCTGGAGAGAAGACGATCGCAATAAAGCTTATCTTGCTTACCCATCATTAATATTTATTGCACTGTATTGTCTTTCTAAGGGTCCTATAAAACCAATTGTATGTAATAAAAGACCAAATTATCTAGTTAATGCGACAATTGGGTTAATTATAATGTGGATATACAGTAATGACGTCAACCTAAATAGTCTGATGATTTAATAGTAACAAATTATGTGACAACTATTTCATATTCTGGTGTATAACTATAACCGGGAACAAAGCTATATGTATCGTATCCACGCGTAAAATGGAGCGGATATATACAAGCAGTATCTTTATTCTTATTTAATACACCTATTGTCTTTAATAATAAAGATATATATTCACTGCAATAGATACCAGACCTTTTATAAGAAGTACATCCTGGACATATCTTTCGGATCAAACAATTATAAAGTATATGTTTTCTTATATTGTTCACAAAATGGTATGTTTGATTAAGAGTTTGTGCTAGTAACTTTTCTTGTTCAATTGTCAATGATTTATTGAGCAATCTAATTGATACAATACCTTCATAATTTTTGATTCGATCTTTTAGTAGATAACAAGATGTGTTACCGGTACTTTCCCCATATTTTAATTCTTTATATTTATCTTTAGCCGTTACTTCACATATATATAATTTTCCGTCTGATTTTTTATGAACTAATCCGACATGTGTGTAGCTAATTCCTATTAAAAATTGTTGTAATCTTATATGCATATATCTTAATATATTATTTTTGGGTATATGATTATATAGAATAATATCACCACTCTTAGCTATTGTCTCCAATTGATTCAATTTAATTTTTCTTTTATTTTCTTGGTATATTCGATTATATCTGGTATACACGATTAATATAATTAATGTTATTAATATAATAAGTAATTTCGTCTTGGACACCATTCGGTTAAAAATTTACCTCTATACTATATTATTATCTAGATTTTAAATAAAATAAAACATCTATATAATAATATCGATGAGCACTAGAACAAAAAAATCCACGAAACCTAAATACGTACGTAATGATGAAAATGGGAACCGAATTTACCGTGGACCCAGAGGTGGACTTTTTTATTATCGGCCTGGAACAAGAAAAGTTTATTTAAAAAGACCAAAAGCGGCCACATACCGTAAACGCCGGGCAGCACAACCGTCAACTGGGTGGGCCCAAAGAGCTCCGCAACGTGGAAGAGAGCGTAATAGGATAAAACAAGAATGTGGTAATAAATGCTTCTTACTACCAGATGAATTAGCCTTCCCCGTTTGTCCTGTTTGTCCACCAAATAAACCGTGCGCATGTGAGTACGACTGTAGAGGCATACTAGCAGCAAAGGTACGATCGAACCAATGGAAGACGAAAAATCCTAAATATGCTCGTATTGCCAGACGTGCACAACAATTGGGTAACCGACAAAAATGTAAATGGGCTAAATAACTAATTTATAATTCGGTCCATTTACATTTTTTCTAAGTCGTCTATTCTAATTCGTCCATTATTTCTTGAATTACGTCAATCATAATCTTGTATTCCTCAATACGTAAATTATTCATCATCATGAGATACTCATCTTCTGTGTATCGTTTGTTCTTCCACTCATCTAAAATTGCCTCTATCATTATTGATTCTGATCTCGGCACTTTATAATTAGGCAACATTCTTGGTTCATAATCATGTTTGTAAAAAACAAGTAAATTTTCTACGTTTTGTGAGTACCCATTATTAAGTTTCCAAACGTCATAAAAATTCATCCAAAAGTAATCTAATTCTAAATATTTTCGTTGTTCATTTTGTAAATCATAGAAACTTGGGTACCTTCTAAAAACAGATCTATACTTTTGACATAGTTCAATAGTACATTCTTTAATATCATCCAAAGATTTCTCAGGTGGACCAATGCCAAAACGTGATTCTGGAAAATAATCATAGTAATTTTTGATATATTTCACTATTATATCATTCATTATCCGTTCTAGTATATATATTAATCCGGATCTACAAATAGTTGATTCCCTATGATCGTCTATAATGTCAAGAATAGTATATATCATATCTTCATAAGTAAATCCTGCATAAACATGGAAATAATAATGTATCAAATTCATTGAGGCTTTCCATGCGTCTTCTGTCATGGGTATATCATGTAAGTATTTCATTTGCTCAAACACAGCTTCATGTCTAGTTTTAGGATAATCCGATAATAGACTATCCAAAAACTCTTCTACTTTAACATAGGAAAAACTCATAGGCCATGAGTCGTGACAACACCCTAAATCATTCGATACAGGCTTCGTGACTTGTCTACAATCATCCATTTTCTTTTTTCGCCATAATCTCCTTTTGAGTGGTATTCCTCTCACCATTTTTTCAAACTCATAATAAAACATATTCATTTGTCTATCATTAAAAGATTCATACAACGAATCTTTATGTTCTAACCAAATTTCAAACAATTGAACACCAGCTACTCGTAGCATACCTATTAATGCCCCTACTGTTTCATTTTCTTTCTTTATTTTTCTTTCCCGTTGTAATTTTATACATCTTTTCTTATCATTACATAAATGATGTTTTAAATAACATAATTGTGCTGTTAAACATGATTGACAAAATATATCAAACTCCCCTGACTCAATATATTTATTAAATTCTGATATGGTCATTTGAAATATATAATTAACTTGAGTTACAAAAGATCGCCTTTGCCTAATTAATATTGTTACTATACTACTAGATTTGAGTAACACGCGATCGAATAGCTCATCTTTTTGAATTGGTTCAACCTTTTCACATGCGTTAATGATATTAGCAAGTCTTAATAATTCGTCTTGGTCTAATTTATCAAGAATAGCATTAAACTGTTCTTCCGATTCCAATCTTTCAGTAATAAACTTTTTATTTGATAACAAACTCATAACATATTTCTTGGTTACTTTGGTATACGCACCATTTTTCATTTTCCAATCGTCTAATGATGATGTTTCAAGTTGGTTATCAGAGGGTTTCATTTTCTATCAGTTATATAAAACATATATATTATTATTGCTTTAAATAAATTTGGTATTTTAAACTTATCTCAGTTAGTTTCTCTCATAAAGACCGTTTGATCCAAAATATTTGGAATTTGATCATTTAGATCAAAATACAAAAATATTTCTTATATGATGCGACAGATATTCTGAATCATTAAGAAATGAAATTAGCAAATGCCGTCTATTATGTGGTAATTGCCATAAATTATACTTGTTATTAGGTCTGAATATAATTATACACATAATTATATTTATACCTAACACATTACCATAATTTTACAATGTGCTAAAATTTGTAAAATATTTTCATTTTAACTACAGTTACCTATTTCAAGAGGTCGGCGTGTCATATCAGGGCCGATCGTGGTTTGTATCCAAGGCGATACTTGAAGCTGTGGATTAGGTGGGTCGGATCGTAAGTTATGGTTTGCATTACGCAATGATTGACCAACCGTATTAATACCAATGTGATGTCCAGCGTGCAAGAAGTTCTTCTGTTCTAATGCACCAGCACCACTAGGATGCATATCAGACCAACTTGCAAATTCATTACCAGGTAATAGATCATCTGCCGTTAATTCCCGATCAATGGGGAAACAAGCATGTTTCAATTGGTCGTGTGATAAACCATCAAAACCAGTTCCAAGTAAACTCACAGCTTCACCGGGTTTTAATCCGTCATCAGTATCTCCCTCATCAGCTTCACCTTCCATTTGTTCCATCATACTATATTTATCTAATAGCCCATAATTTTCTGCTTGTTCTTTATCCGCTTTGTCAGCTAGATCAACAACCAAATTACCATCATTCTTAACTGGTTCTCTGCGCTGTGATAACATGTTAACAAGGTATACAAGTACAAGGGCACCAACAATGATTAACCCTAGTTTGATGAAATCATTATTTAAAAGCGGCATTATTCTTTTTGATTATATTATATTATAGATATTATTTTTTTCAAGCAATAATGCAAATTAAAACTAAATTAATAAAACAATAAGATTACTAGAAAATTGTTTTATTAATATTTATTAATTCCATTTTATTGGTTAGGTCTTTGTTGTCGACGATCAGCATATAATTCTTGGCGTCTTCGACGCCTTTTTCCTAATTCGTCCATTGGTTCACTATCCTGAATTTCTGACTCTGACTTTTGATCTTGTATGCTTCTTATATTCTGATTTACCTTAGTAATATTTACCCTAACATTATTTCCAGAACTTCTGGTTGTTCCTTCGTCAGGTTCATTTACAAGTTCCCTTTCAAGTTTATCTTCGGTCTCTTCTCTATCTTCTTCAAGGTCTTCTACAAGTTCTTCAAGTTCTTCTTCAAGTTCTTCTTCAAGTTCTTCTTCGCCCTCCTCATATTCCAAATAATACTCCTCTTCATTCTCCTCATCATCTCCTTCCTGTTTATTTAAATCAAATTCGAAATCTTCAATTGCATCGTCTTCGGACTCAGATCCAGATCCAGATTCAATACAATACCCGTTTAATGTTGGCTCTGTACAAATTTTAAGTTGTGCTACTCTCCATACACATTTCACATAACGTTTGCTGATAAGCAATCCTTCTAATTTTAAAATGGCTATGACTTCATCACCATCTTCAATAGAATCTGGTGATACTTGTTCGGTATTTCTGTCATATACTCCGGCAGTAACATATTCACCATCATCATCTAATTGAGCCATTAATGTAAACACGTCTTCATCTTTTTCATCGTCTTTCTCCTCTTTTATTAGTGATGATCGATAGACTTGTTTAACATGTTCAACCGGTATGTTCTTACCAAACCATTGAGAACTATTCTCAGCAGTTGCTTCTATACATTTAGCATCAACCTTTTTTAAAAAATTCATTAACGTACCATTTTCAGATATATATAGTTTTAATCGGGGTCCATTAATTTCCATTACGAATAATTTAGGTGATTGTATATAAACTATATTTCTGCTCTTGTCTGATTGATTTCGTATTTCAGATTTATATAAGTTATAAAGTTTGTATGGTTTGTCAAATACTAAATTTTTGTCAACGTTTAATTTACGATAATCAATTACTGTAGCCATGTTGATCGGTTGCTTGTTATTATTAATGGTTATATTATTTTAATAGATACTTTTACGCAACTAACTAAATTAAATAATTAAAGCTAATTAATTCTTCAAAATAAAAATTATTTGTATTTATATTAATATGTCGAAACAAGAAATGCAAGGTATTTATATAGATGAAACTTATATTTTTAATTGGAAATGTGTCGTCTTGGGATTTGGACTTGTGGCGGCTTATTGGTTAATTCCAAGAAACAAAAATATTTTGTTATTGCCTTTAATTTTTACAATAGGTTATGTATTGATGGGGGTATATGATTATCATTACGACTGTAAAGATACATTATTTTCCAGCGCGAATACAAAAAGTCTTAAAGTATTAGATTCTTTATTCAAACCACAACGAAGGGCTCCTGCAGGATCCATTAAACCTCCGCCTGGGAAAAGATTTGTTTCCGATCAAGAAGCGGTATACCGAAAATACATGTATATGTTTCATATACTCATTGTAACGCCTATCCTTACATGGATCGGATTCCGTGGCAAAAAGGCACATCCTTGGTTATTCCAATTATTAGTCGGTATCGCTCTTCTAGCTTTAGGATACCACGGAACCAGATTAATATATCCACGTCCCGAACAAAGTCGATCAATATATGGGTTTCACACATTTATTATAGCACCATTACTGTTTTATATTGGTATTAAAGGTAATAAAACACCACAAGTTGCTTTCCAAACCTTATTGGGTTTTGGTGCTATTAGTGGTGCGTATCACGGAATCAGATACTTTACACCTAAAAAAAAGGTTATAGTAAAAAATTAATTTGAATTGTAATAAATATCATCATATTTATTACCTTTTATTCCAATAATTTTATTAAACAAGTAAATGAAGATGTGTGTCTGGAAAATTTGTTTATTAAAATTATTTAATGTAGTTTTTCATGATTTTATGGTCTCAACAGTCAGTACAGTATGGTCTTTGCGAAAGTCCTACACTAGTAGGGTCACCGCAACCCTTACGAGTCCACCATGTACCCAATTGGACTGGTTCATATTGATCTGGTGCGCATGGTTCACATAAATGTGTAAGCGAATGATGAGATCCTCCGTATGCATCTACTGTGCGTTTGCTGGGTGGTCCACATGGACATACATGGGTGTCTCCTGGGACACCTTTTTTATAACTGCCGTCCTTAAGATCACCTTGATATTCGGGTCTTAAAGAAAGATTTTCCCAACGTGCGTATTTATCGGGTACAGTTCCCCAGACTCTTGGATTTGGAACATGACTTAGATCTTCGTCACTATAATACCCCATTTTATCACTATAAGATAATGCACCTTCCATATTTTCTCCACCCATATTCATTATGCACAACAGAGATAATGCGATAACAACGACGATCGCTATTGTTGTCAAGTTTACGTTAACCATCTTTTTTGAATTATATATAATAACAATATTTTTTATTTCTATTAAATTGGTAAATAAAATATCTTTTAATATAATATATAAATTACAACTAAGCATGTTCAATTATCAAGATTTACTATTGAAAATAGTGAAATATTTACTTCAAGGATTGGCTGTGTCCGTGGCTGCCTATTACATCCCTAATAAGAAAACAGATTTACAAGAAGTTGCTACTATTGCTCTAACTGCGGCCACTGTATTCTTAGTTCTTGATACCCTTGCTCCAACCATTGGACAAGGTGCAAGACGTGGGGCGGGTTTCGGTATTGGCGCTGCCCAAGTTGGATTTCAACCTGGTCTAGTAGAAGGTATGGATGGCCAAGAATATATGCACAATGATAAATCAGATAAATTAAATGAAGAAATGGCCGGTATGGAATACATGCAAAATGGTTGCCCATTAACAGCTGAAGAAGTTGGTGAGGGCTATATTGATAAATATGGGCAAGATATAATGAATAGAACTGATTTGTCCGATGCTCAAAAGAAGGATATCATATTTCAAAACATGAAACAACAACTCGATATGTTGGATCCACCCATTTCTGATTGGAACGACCATGTAGAAATCTCAAAAAGACTACAACTATGCGAATAAGTATATTATCAAGATATTTAATTTTCATCACTAATATAATACTAAGGTACTAATAATAGTACTATTAGATAATGTGATGAAAATTAATTATTCATAAATCGTGTGTTACATATGGTCGTCATCTACGCGCCGAAGGAATCCATACTTAGAATCATATCTGATGTCAAATGTACCAATATTCAATTCTGGATCAGACGACTTATCATCTAATCGGGGCTTTTTTGTAGGCGGTAGATCCATAGATGCGTATGACCGTTCTTGTCGTTTAAGGGTTATATTACATGTTATGTTACTTGGCATCGGATCAAAATCTTCTGATTGTAGTACTACTGACCCCGGCCGGATGCCCTTGACACCACTGTCTGATTCATACTCGTCACTGTCAGAATCGTCATATCCGTAATTTTGCTTCGGTAGTTGATAATGAATATGACATTTTCTATGAAATTGCGATTTTTTGAAGTTTTTACACATAACAAGACCACATTTGGTGTCCCGAACGTACACACACAACATATATCTTGGAATGGATTTTTTTACTTCATTTGCGGATTTATGCGGTTTAGTAAAAATATAACCCGATTTAATTTTGATCGTATAATGCATCGGACACAGACCAAAATGTTTAATCGGATGAATTACTTTATTTTTACACGAATTTCCTTTACGAGTCGAAGATGCGCATGCGTGCCGATAGACAGACATTTTTCCTTACTTATAATTGTATTGAGTTTGATAGTGGTGCATTATTTGCATACATTTTCATATTTTTGTCAAATCAATTTTATTTAGAGATCTTTTGTAAAAAAAAATTGATATTTGTGTTTATTAATTTATTTTATTCTAATAAAGTTCATCAGATCTGTTTGTTATGAAATCACTAAAGACACAACCCGGGCAGACCGGAGATCACCAAGGCCTGCACCCAGGACTGAACCTATCATCGGTCTTCGATGAGTATGGAGAACATATGTATGCACATACATTAGTATCAGACTTCATTGATCCTGATACCGTGAAACGTGATTATATTCCGGACACCAATTATGATACTCAATCACCACCAACACCAATATTTGAAGTTGGATATACACCGCGAGTAGATACATCACACAGCATTGTGCATAATCTTGATGTTTCTGGAGAATACAGGGAAATGAGTTACCCAAATCATGATATAGCGAACAGATATTATAATTACACAAAATTTTCAGTTGATTATCCCACATGGGAAATATTGTTTAACGTGGAAAATGTCGTTCCAAGTATTGATCCAGATAAAGATGACGTTATTGTATTACACGTTGGATCAACTGATCGTAATAAAATAATTGACACCATTAAATTTTATAGGAATCAGTATTCAACAAATAAAGGTGTAAATGATATGCATTATATATTAGATTCTATTAAGCCATATGAAGAAGGCTTTTTGGGTGGCAGGCCAAAATCTGGCGGATTAAAAAAACCAAAACGGATTGAATGGGACAAAAATACAGATTATTATGAATCTAGGCCATTACGACGTAGCATCTTGGATCCTGAGTATATACATGAATTTATAAACTATTTCTCCGAAAAATCATCTCACAAGGCTGATATTATTTTTGCAACTTTAATTACGCAAGATATACCAAAATATTGGAAAAATTATTACGGTAGAGATGATAAATTACACAGTATAGCTGAACAAATTGATGCTCATGTGTTATTTTCTCAAGCAGTTCTTGCGCTTAATAGCCAGGCAGTGGGTGGTACATTATATCTTAAAGCCTACAAGATGCATACATGGCCATCAATGCAAATACTGTATTTATTGAATTTATTCTATTCTGAAATACAATTAATAAATTCTTCATTTATTAATATCAACACACCTGAGGTGTACATCATTGCAAAAAATTTCAAAGGAGCTGACAGATTAGAGTCATATATTAACAAAATTAATTTAGAATTAGGTAAAATTTATGCTAAATATCAAGAAGCATTGACCAAACAAACGCCGGTTTTCTTACGCACTATTTTTAGTGGTGATTCTCTAATACCACAGAAATTTCTCTTGAGTATCAGGGATTTTAATTTAACTGTAAATAAACAATACGTGGATTGGTTGAACAGAGTTACATCATTCAGGAATAGTGTATTGAACATTGAAGATACTCTTGTTAGATGTCCAAAAAAGAAAAAGCTATTGAATACCAATCATCTGCATCTGTATTATTTATATTTGAACAGAAATAATTACTTAACAGATATTATTAATGAAAAGAGTGTAAAATTGATTAAATATGCTGATCAAATTAACAAAGAAATACCATACATGGATGAAACTAATAGTATACCCAATGTGTTACATTTTGGACAGTTAAAATTATTTTTGGGCGAACTAGAATTTTTAACAGATAACATTAAATCATTAAATGATAGTACAATTTTTGTCTATGCCGGATCAGCCCCTTCAAATAAAGCTCCATATATAAACAAATTGTTTCCAAAACTTAAGCTGGTTATGATTGATCCGGCCGAACATTTGCTATATTATGGCAGAAATATTACTCACTATGACAAAAAGCATATTGATAATACTGTATATCTTAAATGTTCTTCACCCAATAAATACAATGTACGTGGCCCCCGTATTGTAAACATGGTTCAGTTTGATGACGACGAGTATACGAT
>SDBT01016385.1_pt1 | contig 11731 bp, 10 predicted proteins | sample 2277101 | NCBI WGS metagenome assembly SDBT01 (sample SAMN10404973, study PRJNA504765) | marine sediment metagenome | isolation source: marine sediment core GS10_PC15, 103 cmbsf | place: Arctic Ocean: Southern Knipovich Ridge | collected 2010
GCGGATCGTCTCGGCCGAGGGCAACTGACGGTAGACCATCTGCGTCAACGGGAAGGGATATTCCTTGACCGGCGCGGGCGTCAGTTCCAGCCCTTCGGTCATTTTCAGAAGTTCACGCAGACCTCGGTCTAGCACGCCCGCCGCTTCGGCGTCCAGTTGCTGTCCTGCGCCGTGATGGTGGCTGGGTTGAGAATCTTTGGAGGGCATCGGAATATCCTTTCTTCAGTGAAGTGTATCAGTCCGAATAATATGGGACATCCTGGCTGGCATTCAGTCGGCGTCTTTTTGCCTGCCTCTCGGCCTGGCGAAGTGCGATGTATGATCCGTGGACGATCCGATCGTCCTTGCCCGCCCCGGCTGAAACTACAATCGCAGCCGACTTCAGCAGACGCTCCTGGCGAACATTAACACTATGGCAGACATTCTGGCAAGCGCCGCAGCCGACGCATTTATCGACAATGACCGACGGCGCTGGCCAGCCGGTTTCCGGGTCGGGCTCGCCCATTTCATCGAACTCGATGCCGACTAGAGTGGGTTCTATCGCCTCATGGCCGGCCTGTTTGCAGGCCACCCCGCAGCGCCCACACTCGACTTGGCCGGTGTGGGACAGGCAGGTTTGCTTGTTGATTTCGGCCCGGCCCATGCGGAGGGCTTGCTTCTCGGGGAGTTCCAGTTTGCGGATCGCGCCGGTCGGGCAGGCGAGCCCGCAGCGATTGCAATCGGCTTCACAGAGGCCGTGCTCGGCCAGTGCCTGCGGCGTCCAGAGCCCTTCGAGGCCATTATCCCAGCCGGCCGGCTGGAGCAGCCCGGTCGGGCAAGCCTTCTGGCAGGCACCGCATCGCACGCACGCGGCGAGGAATTTCGTTTCGGGCAGGGCACCAGGCGGGCGGACGGGCAGGCTTGCATTATTCGGCACGGCGCCCCAGAGTTTTCGCAGCCCCGTCGCCAACGCCAGTCCGCCAACAGTGCCGACGAGGAAGGTACGACGCGAGGTGGAAGCTTCCTTGCTCGCGGGTTTGGCTTGCGGACGAATACCATCGTCGTTCCATCGCGCGACGAATCCAATCGCGCCGGTCGGGCATGCGCCGCCGCACGTCTGGCAGAAGGTGCAAGTTACGTCGCGCGTGGCGAAGTCTTCGTGGATGGCATCGAAATCGCAAACTTTGACACAAGCGCCGCATTGGGTGCAGTCGTCGGTTGTTTTTCGGCGTGTCAGTCGCAGCCAGGATGCCAATGAAAGCAGAGCGCCGGTGGGGCACAGGAAGCGACACCAGAACCGTCGCCCCGCCAGCCCCAGCACCAGCACGATAACCAGCAGGGCGATTGCGGCGATTTGTATGGCGGTGACTGGCAAAAAGCCGGCCGTGATTCCACGCGTCAAGAGCGGCAGCGCCGTGACGAATCCCCCCAGCATAACTCCGCACCCGGCCGCCGCCAAAACGATCGCCAATAGGGCGAATCGGATGGACGACCAGCGCGGTCGTGCTTTGGGCGCGGTATTTCGCACGCGCCGGCCTATCACCCAGTCGAACATGTCGATAGTCGCGCCGAGCGGGCACAAGTAGCCGCAAAAGCCTCGCGGAAAGATCAGGCAAACGCCGAGCACGATGGCTGCCGGGACGAGGGCGGGGGTCCACATTCGCCCGGCAATGGCGGCGGAAATGCTCGCCAGCGGATCGAGCTTGCAGAACAGGTCACTGCCCACCCACAGCAGTGCAATGAACGCCACCAGCGAAATAGCCTGGAGGATTCGCCGCAGTGGGGCGGTCGCCCAACTTGGCCCCAATCGGCGCAGCAGTCGCCGCACTGGCCCGTGCGAGCCGGAACGATTACGCTTTGCGACAAACAGATTCAGTGACATGGAACTTCGCTCCTGGCGATTCGCACGGCCGCTATTGCATGGCGCTTTTCAGCGCCCTGGCCGTTGCGCTGATAATCGCGTTCGACGTGACTGTCGCGCTAGTGATCGCGTCTACATGGGCCAGGTTCTGGGTTTCGACGATCTGTTGAGGAATGTCCTGGATCGAACGGTAAGGCTGGTCCTCCCTGTGCTTGGTGACTTTTACGTTCGAAATTATTCCGCCGGCCATCACGACCTCGACCGTCAGTTGGCCCTTGTACCCTTCGCTGACGTCGGTGTAGGTTCCGTCGGGCACTTTCGCCATGTCCAGACCGCGCATTGACTCGACCAGTTCGATATAGAGCTTGGCTGCCTTGCGAGACTTCTTGGATCGCCTGCCCTCCTTGACCTTCAGCACCCTGTTGTAGGCCGCAATGGCTTTGTCGTACTGTCCGGCCGACCGGTACGCATTGCCAAGCGCCAGGTTGCCGACATCTTTTCTCCTGCTCGCCAGAGCCTTGCCCAGCCGGATCGCCAGTGCGTTCTGGCCGAGGCTTGACCATAATTTAATCGCAGAGGAATAGGTGGTTTTATGCAGCCTGTATTTGCGCAGCAGCGTAATGGCCATCCTCTTGCTGCCGAGTTTTTGGTAGCACTCGGCCAGGGCAACGATGGTCCATAGCTGCTTTTTCTTGCTTCTCGCCTGTGCCTTGCGGTACCAATACGCCGCCCTGGCCCAGTCATTCAGCAGTCTCTGGTAGGCCCGGCCGAGCATCCTCATTGACTCGGTGAGCCGTTGTGGGTCATCCTTCCGCACCGCCATGACTTTGTGCAGCAACATCACGCCGGGCTTCCATCGTTTTGGGTTCGGGTTGACGATCGACCAGTAATACGCACCGAGATTGACGCGAGGCGCCCAGCCTTCGGCTCTGTCCTTGCCAGCCAGGTCCAGCGTCTCTGGGTAGTCGAGTTCGACCGAGTCCCACCAGTCCGGCTGGGTCTTGCCAGCCTGCGTTATCATCTTCTCGATCATGACGCGAGTGGGGGGCCTTTTCCTCGCCACCTTCGCCGGCTTGGTTTCAGCCGACGCGAAGGCCGACGCGGTCAACAAGCCTGCCAATAAAAGAGCGGGCAATACAAAAACCCTGCGTGGGCTTGCCGCATGATGGGGAAATGCCAGTGCAACTGTGCGTAGAACATTCATGCTTATGGTGCCTCACAATAGCTTCTTATGGTTGAGTTCGATACATGTTCGCCAACCTGAGTATTATACCGAAATGTTTACAATGAAGAAAGATGAGAGGGGGTTGCACTTTTTACCCAGCGGGCGTAGGCTCTCACGGCTCGTACAGATAAGCTGCATCCCCGGCTGCAAATACTCGACGTGAAGTGTCAGCTTGCGGATATTCAAGATATCTATAGAGCATTTGTTATCTGCTTGGTATAATCCACGCGGTGCTTGCTTGCCATACATTCGCAGGGACGTGACAAACAATGAAGATGAACATCGAAAAAGACAGTGTCGTTCCCCGCTATCTACAGGTCAAAAGGTATCTTAAGACGGAAATTCTGGCCAATCGCCTGTCCGGCAAGATCCCTTCTGAAAGAGAGTTAGCGAGTCAGTGCGGCGTGTCTTACCTCACTGTCCGCCGCGCCGTCGGCGAGTTGGTGGACGAGGGCCTGCTCTATCGTGAACGCGGGCGCGGGACGTTCGTCGCGGAACTGGGCAAGGTTTCCAAGCGAACATACAACATCGGTTTTGTGATATCCGCGTCGTTTGGCGTGGCTAATAATTTTTTCTCATGGATGCTCAGCGGAGTAGAGGCCGAGTGCCGAAAAAATAAATATTCATTGTTTGTTGCGACGAATCCCACGGATTTGATTCCGCTGGCCGCCCGCTCCGAGCGCCAATACTCGCGCAAAGTGGATGGCATTATCGCGGTCCACATTGGTGATAAGCAGGGCAATGCAGAAATCGTTCAGATGAGTCGTTTCGTTCCTGTGGTTCTGCTGAACCGGATCGGCGATCTGGGCCAGGTGCCCTCCGTTCTGACCAACAACACCCAGGGCGCACGGGATGCGATGAAGTATTTGATCGAATTGGGGCACAAGCGAATCGCTCACATCTCCGGGCCAATTACCGATGATGGCGGGTGCGAGCGGACCACCGAATACAAGAAAGTTCTCTCCGAAGCGAGCATCGAAGTGGATGAGAGCCTGATCGCCAATGGACAATTCACCTCAGAAGGCGGCTACGAAGCTGCGTCAAAGATCATGTCGACTTCCCCTCGACCGACGGCAATTTTTTGTGCCAACGACACAAGTGCGCTAGGCGCGATACAGTGGTGTATGGAAAACGGGCTGTCGATTCCCGGAGATGTCAGCATAATGGGCTTCGACGACGTCCCGGCTGCTTCGCAGTGCTATCCGAAGCTGACGACCATGCGAATTCCAAAGGAAGAAATCGGCAAAGTCGCCTTCCGCACCCTCCAGAAAATAATCGATACCGGGTCGATCGAACCCGAAGAGATGACAAAGGTTCTCCCAATCGAATTGATCGTTCGCGACTCCTGCCGAGCAATCAATGAATAGTTTCACGCTCAATTTCGTCCTTCGCCGCAGTTGAAGGCTCTTGCAAAAAAACGCGCTCCACTTCAGAATCAATCATATCGCGCTCTTGCTCTGTCTGTAATGTTCAGGCCGGGCTCATTCGCCGCACAAGGAGTTTTGTAATGTCGTTACTCGCCGCCGAGTCTGTTACGCAGACGTTCGGCACACATGACGTGCTGTTGAACGCCTCGTTCCGACTGGGCGACGCGGACAGAATCGGTCTGGTCGGCCCCAACGGGGAGGGCAAGACCACGCTGATGCGGGTTCTGATCGGCTCGCTCAAGCAAACCAGCGGGCGCGTGGATCGCAAACGAGATTTGCGAGTGGGATACCTGCCGCAGGACCCTCCCGATATCGGTGAGATGACGCTGCATGAGGCGCTGCTCGATGTATTTGCAGACCTGCGAAAGATCGAGCATGAACTGGGTGAATTGGCTGGGAAACTCGACTCGGACTCCGAAGCGCTGGACCGATTCGGCCGACTTCAGACCGAGTTCGACGCGATGGGGGGGCACAGCTACGTTCATCGAATCGAGGCCGTGCTGACGGGCCTGGGATTTCATCATCGCCATTGGGACAAGCCTCTCGATCAATTCAGCGGCGGCGAGCGCACCCGAGCGCTGCTGGGCCGACTTCTGCTGGAAGAGCCCGAGCTGCTCCTGCTAGACGAACCGACCAACCATCTCGACGTCGAATCGGTCGAATGGCTGGAACGCTGGCTGCAATCGTACCGCGGGGCGCTGGTGGTGGTTTCGCATGATCGTTACTTTCTGGATCGGACGACCGACAATACGTGGGAGATCGCATTCGGCTCGCTGGAAACCTACCGCGGAAGCTACAGCCAGTATCTCGCCAAGCGAGAGGCGCGATACAAGGAGCGGCTGAGCCAATTCGAGGCGCAGCATAAACACATCGCCACCACACAGGATTTTATTCGCCGCAACCTTGCCGGCCAGCGCACCAAAGAAGCCCAGGGCCGACGCAAGCGGCTGGAACGTTTTATCAAGACCGAAGCCATCGCCAAGCCTCGCGAACACCCCAGGATTCACCTTCGCTTTGCGGCTTTGCAGCGAAGCGGCGAGATAGTCCTTCGTGCGGCAGGTTTGCAGGCCGGCTACGAGAAGGACGCTCCGTTGCTGGCGGCCGATCAACTTGAAATTCAGCGGGGCTGGCGCGTCGCGATCGTGGGCGCCAACGGCATCGGCAAGACCACACTGTTGAGGACGCTGATGGGCGATCTCGAACCCCTGGCCGGGACTGCTATATGGGGGGCGAACGTACAAATGGGATATCTTTCGCAGACGCACGCCGAATTGCAGCCGACCGCTACCGTGCTTGAATCGCTCCGCCAGGCCGACACGGACATGTCGCTCGATGATGTCCGCTCACTGGCCGGCAGGCTGCTGTTTGCGGGCGATGACGCGCTCAAAATCGTTAGCGAGCTGTCAGGTGGGCAACGCAGCCGCCTGCTTCTGGGCCGCGTGATGGCGCAAAAAGCCAACGTTCTGCTGCTGGACGAGCCGACCAATCACCTCGATATCCCGTCCCAGGAAATTCTCCAGAGCGTGCTCGATCAATTCGACGGCACGGTGATCTTCGTCAGCCACGACCGATATCTGATCGATGCGCTGGCCACCCACGTCTGGGCGCTGGATGGGGAGCGGGTTGCGATGCTCCCCGGCGGGTGGGACGAGTATGTGCAGTGGCGCAACCGGACTGCTTCGTCGGTGCCGACCGGTGATGATGGCAAAGCGTCCGCCAAGGTTGACGGAAAGGCTGCTCATCAGGAAAGGCGGCGCAGACGCAACGCGCTTCAGCGACTCGGGCGTAGACTGAAAGAAGTGGAAAAACTCGTCCACGATCACGAGAGCGATCTGGAGCGGATTGGCGATGAAATCACCCATGCAGGCGAGCAGGGGCAACTCGATGACGTAAGCCGGCTTGGTGAGGACTATCAGCGGATCGAAACCGAGTTGCAAACGCTGCTGGGCGAGTGGGAGCAAATCAGCGAAGAGCTCGAGGCCTTGGAAGAGAAGTAGCCGGGTCAGTCGGCCTGGCCCGAACCAAGGATAGACTGCACCGATGCGAGCAGGGCGAGAGCTGCCGTCTCGACGCGGAGGGTCGTCCGCCCGATTCGCACAGGCCGACACCCATCGGCTATCATCTGCTGGCGTTCGGCGTCGGTGAATCCACCCTCTGGACCGACCAGTAAACGAATGTCTGTGAGCGGGGCGGTTTTATATTCGGCCAGTACTTCGCTCAAGGCGGTCGCGTCTTCGGCTGCATCACCAAAGATCGCCAACACTTTTTCGCCATCGACTTTTCCGGTCAAATACTCTGCCAGTGGCGTCGGCTGATGGATTTCAGGCAGGAATCGCAGGCCTGATTGCTTGGCGGCTGCGATGCAATGGCCTCGCCATCGCTCTCGCTGTGAATCGTTCAATCGATCGCCGCCGGCTACGCTACGGGAGAAGATCACCGCTTGCAATGACGCGGCGCTTAGCTCGCAGGCTTTCTCCAGCAGCCAGTCAAGCCGCTTGCCTTTGGGCACGGCGAAGGCCAGGTGTATGCGAGGGAGGCTGCGGGCATGGGCTAGTTCGAGTCGTTCGACTTCAACCAGAGCGTGGCTTTTTTTGATTTCGACAAGTCGTCCAATCGCGCTTCCACCCCGGCCATCAAGCAGCCGAACCGTATCACCTGGCCCCAATCGCAACACGCGCGCTGCGTGATGCGCCTCCGCTGCCGGCAGCGCAATGCGCCCCTCGCCAAGGGCTGTTACGAAAAACCGATATTCTCGAGTCTCGCCTTTCATCTCATTCGATATCGTCTGGGGCTGTCGTTTGTTTTCGACTTTTCCGACTTTTTTTCTTAGCCGATTTGCTCGGGTCGCTGGTGAATCCTAATGTTCCATTACCGTTGCGATGGGGAACTATATCCGGCACCCACGCGATTTGTACCGCCGGGTAAACAGCCGCGACAGTGTGAAAAAGACCTGAGCAACTTTTTGACAGAGCAGTGTCCTTCCCCCCCCTAGGCCTCCGGCGGCTCGGCCCCCGCCGGGGGTCGCTTTATGCGCTCATGGCTACGCCTTATCGCCTTCGATGCGTGAAATCAGCAACTCCCATCCGTTGGCCTTGGCGGTGTCGGACCTGCCCGGTGCGGAATATTCCTCGCCCGGATCGACAACGACAATGTTCATGGCGGCGTCTTGGAAGTTCGTGCCCTCAAAGGCATGCTCGAAACTGTGGGCCAGGAAATCCGCCGACACGGCGTGCAGCGCCCCCACCATCATGTCGACCCGCGTAATCTTCACGAATCCGCCTCGCTCGGCGATTGCTTTCAATTGCGGCCAGAGTTCCTTGGCCAGTCCGTGCTCGTGCATTTTTTTCCTCAAAAAGCCAAATCGTAGAATAGCACTGCGACCGGGTAATTCACAGGGCGCATTGTTACTCGGTCTCGGCCGGCTGGCGTATGGGCTCAGACTGTCAGGCTGGCCTCGCCAGCTTCGCTACGGATCAGGTCGATCGTTTCCTGCAAGAGCCGGTCGAACGCGGCCGTCAGTTCGATGGTAAGATCCTGCCCGAAGTCGATACTCTTTGGCTGCACGACGAACAGGCGTACACGGTCCGGCCTCCGCGAGAACTGCTCGCAGAGCTTGAGCGTTTCCATGAACGGCACGTCGTGCATGCTGACGCGGTGTTCGGGCGTGTCGTCACGAACCTGCTCGGGGCTGATCAGCCGATGCTCGCCGGGCGCCAGGCCCATGTCGGCCGCGTCGATCACCACCATTCGCTGGGCTTGCTCGATGAAGTTCAGGAGGTTCAACCCGCCAGCGCCGCCGTCGATGAATTCGATCTCCTCGGGCCAGTCGTGGGCGACCATGGCCGCCTCCATCAGGCGCACGCCTATCCCTTCGTCTTGCATCAGGATATTACCGATCCCAAGAACCGTCAGTTCCGCCATGGCCCGCCTCGCATTGTTCGCAGTGCATCGGCCGCGATTCGCGGCTGGGCCATTATAGCTTTCCCTTGGTGCTGGGGATCTGTCCGGCGCGTTTGGGGTCGATTTCCACGGCCTGCCGCAATGCCTGGGCGACGGCCTTGAAAATCGCTTCGGCCACGTGGTGATCGTTGCCGCCGTAGGGAACGTTTACGTGCAGATTGATCCCAGCCACCGTTGCCATGCGGCGAAGGAACTCGTCGACCAACTGCGAATCGAACGTGCCGATTTTGTCGCCCGTGAAGCGCACGTTGAACACGACGGCCGCCCGTCCCGATAAATCCATCGCGACGTTGGCCAGCGTTTCGTCCATCGGCACCGAGGCCGAGCCGTACCGACGAATGCCCGCCTTGTCACCGAGCGCCTTTTTTATCGCCTCGCCGAGGCAGATCCCGACGTCTTCGCAGGTGTGGTGATCGTCGACTTGCAGGTCGCCGCTGGCCTTGACGGACAGGTCGAACATGCTGTGCTTGCCGAGGTGGTCCAGCATGTGATCCAGAAACCCAATGCCGGTCTGTGCATCGACCTTGCCGGCACCGTCGAGGTCCAGCGTCAGTTCGATCTTCGTTTCCCTGGTTTCCCGTAGGATGGTCGCCTTTCGCGATTCCATCTGTGTTCTCCAATCAGTTTAATTCGCGCAGCGCCGCCAGCAGAGCGTCGTTCTGCTCTTGCGTGCCGATCGTGATCCGCAGTTTGTCGTCCAGTTGTGGCCCTTTGAAGTATCGAACCAGAATCCCATCTGCCTTGAGGCTTTGGCTGACCCGTTTGGCGTCACCGGTCGGCGGTCGCGCCAAAATAAAATTCGCCTGCGACGGCCAGACGCGATACCCGAGCGATTCGAGCTCGCTGGTGAGGCTCGTCCGCGAGGCCTTGATCTTCTCGGCGTTGGCGTTCTTGTGGGCCTGGTCTTCCATGGCCGCAGTGCCGACCGCGCAGGCCAGGGCGTCGACGTTGTAGATCGCCTTGGTCTTGGCCAGCCCGTCCAGCACGGCCGGCTGGGCGATGCCGAACCCCAGCCGCAATCCAGCCAGCGAGTAGCCCTTCGACAGCGTTCGCAGCACGATTACATTGTCGTGTCTGGCCACCAATTCCAGAGCGTTGTCGGCTGCGAAGTCCGCGTACGCTTCGTCGATCACCAGCAGCCCGTCGAGCCGCCCGGCCAGTTCGTCCAACTGCTCGTTGGGTGCGTAGGTGCCGGTGGGGCTGTTGGGGTTGGCCAGGAACGTCACCGCGCCGTTGGCCTCGGCGATGGCGTCGAGGGGTAATGCGTAATCCTCGCCGAATGGAATCTCCACGATCCGGGCGTCCTCGATCATCGCCTCGGTGCGGTAGAACTCGAACGTCGGCGTGGGGTAGACAACCTTGCGCCCCGACCCGAGCGTGGCCCGCGAGATCATCATGATCAGGTCGTCGCTGCCGTTGCCGGGTAGAATCCACTCGGCCGGCACGTCGAGAACCTTCGCGGCGGCCTGGCAGAACCGCCTGGCCATCGGGTCCGGATACAGCCGAAGCGTCTCGCAGTCGAATTCGCGCAAAGCAGCCAGCGCCCTGGGCGAAGGCGGGTAGGGGTTCTCGTTCGTGTTGAGCTTGATGACCTTCTCGTTTGCGCCGGGTTGCTCGCCGGGCACGTAGGCGGTCATGCGATCTATGTTATCTCGAAACTTCGACATTTCTTTTTCTCGTGTTTGCTATCTCAAAAACTGCTCGCTTGGGCGCTCATGCGAAAAACCACTCACGCACGCGGCTAGCGAAGCCCGCGGCGTCGGGTGGCACGGCTTACTTGTCAAGCCGTGTTGCTTCGGTACCGGTTACGTTGTTTCGTCGGATGCTTCCTTGCGGATTTGTACTGCTCGCGCGTGGGCGGTTAGCCCTTCGCGGGTTGCGAAATCACTCACGTCGTCTGCGTCGGCTGCAAGCGAGGCTGCATCGTAGCGGATCGTGCTCGTTGCTTTGAGGAATTCGTTGCAACTCAGCGCGCCGAAGAACTTGGCCGTTCCGCCGGTGGGCAGTACGTGGCTGGGGCCTGCGTAGTAGTCGCCCAGCGGAACCGGTGTGTTCGGCCCGAGGAAGATCGCTCCGGCATTCCTGATCTTGGCCAGCGTCGCGTCGTCGTCGGCTGTGATGATCTGCAAGTGCTCGGTGGCAAATTCGTTGGCCAACTCGCAAGCCGCGTCGATATTGGCTGTGACGATGACGGCGGAATAAAATTCCAACGCAGTGCGGATCGCGTAGGCGCGTTCGAGCGTTTCCAGTTGTGTTTCGACTTGCTCGATGACGGCGCGGGCCAGTTGCTCGCAGTCGGTCACCAGCACGGCCGAGCCGGGGTCGTGCTCTGCCTGGGCGAGCATGTCGGCCGCCACCCAGTCGGCGCGAGCGGTCCGGTCGGCGATAATCAGCACCTCCGACGGCCCGGCGATACTGTCGATACCGACTAAACGGCCGAACACTTGCCGTTTCGCTTCGGCGACGAATGCGTTGCCCGGCCCGACGATTTTCTGCACCGAGCTGATCGTATCCGTGCCGATGGCAAGGGCTGCAACGGCCTGGGCGCCGCCAACGCGATACACCTCTGAGATTCCCAACTCCCCGGCCAGCGCCAACACCATCGGGTTGATGTCACCGTCACAGGTCGGCGGGGAGGTCATGACGATCTCCCGCACGCCTGCAACCTGGGCCGGCACGACGGTCATCAGAACGGTCGAGGGGTACACCGCCCGCCCGCCGGGCACGTAGACGCCCACGCGATCGATCGGTGTATAGAGAACGCCAAGCTCTCGCCCTCCGCGCTTTAGTGGGGGCGGCGCCTGGATGAGAATCTGCTGCTGATATTCACGAATGTTGGCGATGACGCGGCGAATCAACTTCAGGAATCCCGGCTCGGCCGCGGCGTGTGCGTCTGCGATGGTCTTGGCGGGGACGCACAGATCGCTCTTCGAGATGCTCGCCTTGTCCAGACGGTTCGTCAGATCTACAAGGGCCTGATCACCGTCGGAGGCTACCTCGGCAAGGATATTGCGTACGATCTGCGGGACATCAACGCCTAAAGCTTCACTTGGCGAGGTAATTGAACCGCAACGAAGCGTTTCAATTACTCGTCGTACTCTGCCTTCAAAATCTCCCACTCTGTAATCGATCATCGTTAGATTCATGATAGTTCTCACTCTAATTCCATCGGCGCAGCAATGCAATGCTGTCGGTTATGGGGTAAGTCTTTTGGACGGTGCTGCCGGGCGGGCTTTTTCTATATTCCTTCCAGAACACAAGGGGCTTGGCTGTGCATGA
>SDBT01016387.1_pt1 | contig 11730 bp, 4 predicted proteins | sample 2277101 | NCBI WGS metagenome assembly SDBT01 (sample SAMN10404973, study PRJNA504765) | marine sediment metagenome | isolation source: marine sediment core GS10_PC15, 103 cmbsf | place: Arctic Ocean: Southern Knipovich Ridge | collected 2010
TACCATCCTCCAAGTCAGGCACATCGGCAGTAGATGGCTTTTTCTTTTTATACGGGAAGAAATAAGATGCAGGCAATCCAGCCCTGGCTGTTGCCATCTGCCAATCGAAGCCATGCTGTTTGGGCATCCCAATCTTTTCGGAGCCGACATGCCATTTGCCGATATAGCCGGTTCTGTAGCCTGCTTGCTGGAAGGCTTCGCCTATAGTCGTATCGCCAACCGGTATATGAGTTTCGGCACTGTTGGGACCTGTGCGTTTGTTAGGCTTAAGGAAATCGGTAAAACCGACACGCTGCGGGTACTTGCCGGTCATCAATGAAGCGCGGGTTGGCGAGCAAACACAACATGAAGCATACGCCCTGGTGAACATGGCGCCTTGCGCGGCCAGCCGATCTATATTCGGCGTTTCATAGAATTTTGATCCATAGCAACCCAGATCCGTCCAGCCAAGATCGTCAACAAAAACGACAACAACGTTTGGTTTGTTTGCCGGCTTCGCATGCGCAAAATGTACACAGCCCGCCGTGGCTGCGGCGGCAGCACCCAATGCCATTGTCCTGATAAATTCTCGTCTATTTGTCTTCATAATCATTACTTCCTTTTGTTACACGAAAAGTGCTGGGGTGAGATGTCTTCCATCTTTCCGCCTGGTATTTGCCATTGCAGGGATAAACTCGAATCCAGTGCATTTGGCAAATAGTTGACGGTTATTGGATGAATACCTGCCTGCAAGGGGATCTTGCCCGACAAAGCTTGAGTGCCTGCGGTGTAGTTTGTATCAGCATTGATCAATAAAGCGTCATGCAGGCGAACGATGGCTTTGCCTTTGGTCGTTAACGCAAAGTCATATACCCCATCGACAGGAACTTTCAGGAAGCCTTCGAATTGCTGCGCGCCGGTTGCAGGAATGATCCCTTTTACAACTTCTTGTTGAGCGCTTTCTAAACCGTCAAATTGCGGTACCCAGGGGAAATCTCCTTGATAAGTCTTGCGCAACAGACAACCAGGACGAGCCTTGATACCCTTTAGAGCAGGAACCGGAATGTTATCATAAGGACGCTTCGCTGATTTATCTGACCGCCGCACTCTTAGTACGGCTGCCTCAAATTGCTGCTGCGTGGGAACTCCCGGCTTGCCTGCAAGATTCGTCGTTTCTTTGATGTCATTTAACGTATGGTACACTTCGAAAGGTGTATTCTGATTCTTTATATCCACTCGTACGCCTTTATAGTCGCCAAGAAGAATGCTCTGCATCTGGCCACGTTTACGGCCACGGCGCGAAGCTTCGAACTCTTTATAATCTATCGTTATTCCTCCGATGCGAAACTCACTGTAAACGGTAGATCGAGCTTGCTTACCCTCCCCTGTTAAGGTTGGCACAATGGAGACACCATCGCTGAGTGCCGGAGCTTGTACGCCCGCCAAATCGCAGAAAGTTGCCATCCAATCATGAAATTGAGAGGGCACATTTGATTTGCCCCCAGCCGCAATTGCGGATGGCCAACGTACCAAGGTCGGCATCCTGACGCCGCCTTCCCACATATCTGCCTTTCTTCCATCATAGGGACCAAAGGTATCGAAATAGTCGGCCTTATAGCTCACCAATCTATCCGTCCCTAAATGTTCAGTATTGGTTCCATTATCAGAGGTAAAGACAACCAATGTATTTTCATCTATTCCTAAATCCTTCAGCAATTTGACGATATCGGCGACCGCATCACCAATGCGACGGATCATGGTCGCATGGCGTGTGGCGTGTTCCGGCCATGGTTGCCCGGTATCTCCCACAGCATTGGAAAATTCCGGATGCATAGCCTTATCGTATTCTCCTTTGGCCGTGTTTATCTGACCGTTCCTGGCATCGGTCTTCCACTGCACTCCACCAGCCAGCCCGCCACCTTTGGGGTAATTATTTTTATTAGTAAGATGAGACGTAGTGGGTACACGCAAACCGACATGTGGAGCAGTGTAGGCCAGATACGTAAAAAACGGCTTCTTGGGGTGCGCCTTGTGATGATCGATAATCCATTTCTTTGCTCGTGCCGTGAACAGATCAGTTGAGTAACATTTGGCCAGGCGGTCTGTTACGTCTTTATAGCCATCATACATTGGACGATTGCCTTCAAAAGGATAGTGGAAATGACCATCAACGTGACCTGTATAACCGTAGAAATAATCGAATCCACGAAGCAATGGATGCCCCGGCTCAAGTTCGGGAGAACGGTCTCCACGTTTGCCTAGACGACATAGTTTGTATTTTCCTCCTTGAAGCCCCCATTTGCCTATTGCAACGGTTGCATAGCCGGCCTTCTGCATGACCGAGCCCAAGGTATATTCATCAGGCAATTCCTTGTCGAATTGAGTATCGCGGACGGCACAATGACCTTGATGACGACCAGTGAGAAGTGAGCCTCGTGATGGCGCACAAATAGGAGCCGGGCAATAGTGGCGTGTAAGAATCATTCCCTCGTCTGCAAATGTATCCAGCTGTGGCGTTGCAAACTTCTGCTTACACTGACGTTGATTCTGCCAAAGAATACCGAGATCACCAGGGCCCAGATCATCACATAAAATGAAAATGATATTGGGCTGAGCAGAGATCTGAGACCTAATACCTGAAACCTGAGTTATGCAGCCAGAAAGGCTCGTAGCTGCCGCACCTAATGCCATTGTCCTGATAAATTCGCGTCTATTTGTTTTCAAAATCCCCACTTTCAGTATAGAGACACAAGTTGGCCTACCACCGCCAATATCCGACTGTTTACCTGGCATCAACTCTTTGACCCAGTTTTCTTACCCAGCAGGAACCGCAGACGCAGGGCTGTTGGGCACAGGTTCCCTGCAGGTCGGTGTGAGGGAGCGGGGCGATGGCCGCGGCGACCAGTTTCTTGAATCGTTGATATTCCGGGTGTTGCTCGGAGTCCCAGCCCGAGTCGGGGATCTGTCCCCAGCCGCCGGCTTCGACGGCCAGAGGCATCCGGAGAATCGGGCTGGCATCCGGTTGTCCGACGTTGACCAGGGCGGAGAAGGGTCGCTGGGCCATTGCAGGGCCGAACGTTTCTTTGATGGCTTCGCGCAAACGGCGTTCGTCTTCCCGGTCGGGCTTGCGGTTCTCCAGGCGGTTGAACGAGTAGTCGCCGAACTGTTGGCCGTTCAGATCGAGCCACGCAATGATGCGGGCCAGGTCATCTTGCGGGATGTTGATCTGCTCGTCGCCCATCTTTCCTTTCAGCAGGATCTTGGCGAGCCGTCCCGCGTGGGCAAAGTAGTCTTTCGGTGCGCTGGTAAACGTCTCCTTATTGCTCAGCGCGATTGACACCAGTCCCGGACGCCCGGTCAGGGATGCGTACGCCCTACCACCGAGCAGGTTGAGTTTCCCCGCCGATTTCTTGCCCAGCCCGTGGCAGCGGATGCAGTGGCGATCGAGCACCGGTTGTACGGATCGCATGAAGCTGAATCCGCCTTCGTACTGGGGGCCTGGCAGCGGCTTGGGCGTGCTGACAGAGACTTTCGAGAGGGCGTATTTTGCCGCGGGCGAGACCGGTGCTTGGTATTCATGGCATCCCGTGCATCCGATCACCTCGCCGGGGCGGACGTACATCAGGCTGCGCATGGTCATCACGGCCATGCCATTTTCGTCCAACGCCTGGAGTTGGAAACCGGTATCGGCGGGAACCTTGAAGACGGCGGAGCCGGCTTCATTGACCGGCACGACGCCAATGACACTCTTGACGACTTCTTCCCTCGCCGGGCTTCTCAGCGTGAAGTATGCAGCAGGTTGGTCGTGAATTCTGTTGATGCGCAGGGACTTGATGCTGCCCTCTGGTATTGGTTGTGGGCTCTGGTAAACGTTCTGAACGTAACATGTTCCTGTTGCCGGTGCTTTGTCGGGAGGAGGCAATATCGAGGGAATGGCCGGAGGTATTTCCCTCGGCCGTATCGGGATCGGCGTGAAACAGGAAACGTTGCCATCGCGGTAGATTAATTCGCGCCCGCCGAGCGAATCAACGAGATAGATTCCAAATGCGGCGTCGGACGGACGATCGGCATATTTGATCACTTCCGGCGAGTAGGCCGCGAGAAACAGCTCTTCGCTGAGCGGATACGGTGTGGCAAAACATCCTTTGCCGCCCCAACCCTCGCTTTCTGGAAACTTAACTTCCGGCGTAATCCGGGTGAGAGGCTCCAGGCCGTCCTGTCCCTTCTGAGGGTCGACAACTATGAGCGATCCTCCGGTAATGAAGTGATGAGCGGCGGCCGTGGCCACAACTTTGCCCGTGCCGGGGATGGAGCGGGACTCGGCGATGACGCAGGGATTTCTCGTGTAATTGCCGTAGTAGTGGGCCGTTGCGGTTCCGTCGGGTCTTGTCACCCACAGGCTTTCGAACCAGGTGTTGTGACGATTGATATAGTCCCATCGTGTGTAGATGATCCGGCCGTCGGGCAAAACGCTGGGGTCCCACTCGTTGGCCTCGGCGAATGAAATCCGCCGGATATCTGAGCCATCGGCGGCTGCGCGGCACAGCAAGAACGCAGGCTTGTATATTCCACTGTGGCATCTTCCGAAGTTCTGGCTGCGCGTAGAGGAAAAAACAAAACTGCCGTCGGGCAGGTAGCAGGGATCGAGATCTTCGATAAGTACGGTCTCGCGATTGAAAGCTGTCTTCATCGGGTCTGATGCTGTTCCCGTCAGCTGACGAACCTTCTTGCCATCAAGGGTCGCCTCGTAGATAAGAAAGCGCCGCCTCCCGTATTTCTCGTTGTCGTACCCGCGTTTGATGTTGTTCTTATGTGTAGGTATTTTGACATTGTCCTTCTTGACGACCGTGTGATCGCAGAACGAGAAGATGACGCGCTTGGCATCAAACGAGAGGTCGGGATGCAGAACGGAGCCTTCGGGAAGTTTCCCTTCAAGCAGGACTGTCTCCTTGGGGTTGTTTTTCCATGAATCCAGAATGACAAGACCTGGTCCAGCCGCACTGTGCCGGCCTAAATACTGTTCACACATGTGCGCCTGGGCATTGGGCGGCGGCCGTTTGTTGATCAGAAGCCGGTCGAAGTCCAATGCCGGATGCGAAAGGATTAGCTCACGCCGAAGGCGCCTTATCTCGATGTATAGTTCCTGGTAATCCGTACCGGGAGCTGCCTGGTCGAATCTCTTTTGGAGTTCTGTTAGCGATGTATCATAAGAGGCGATCCGATCACTATCAGCCATGAGAGTACCAGTGGCAACAGCCAACTTCAGGGCATCGCCGGCGGCACGCCGGAAGGAATTGGATACCGGCTTCTTGCGCGGCGTCGACCAGTTGCTCATGCTGCTTTGGGTAGCGGGACGATCGAGAGCCAAGTTGGTTTTCGGGTTCTCCGCGCCAAACACTTCTACTTCGTCCAGATGGAAATACTCGTTGCCGGTCAGCCCGAGCCGCACGAAGCGGGCGTTCTTGCCCGAGACTACGATGCTAAGTGGCTCCCCGCCCGAAAAGCCATGGAAAGGCACGCCATCATGTTGGTAGATTTCATCCCACGCCTTGCCATCGTTCGATATCCACACTACCAGCCGTCGGGCTCGCTGTGTGCCCTGGGCATCATTGGTCCGGTTCCAGATTACGATCCGCCCGAGCTTGGCGACCGAGCCGAGGTCCACCTGCCACCAGGGATTGCGTTCCTTTTTCGTGTGGAAACCCGCCGTGCCATCCTTAACCCCGTCGCATCCGCCAGCCGCATCGTCTTCGGCAGCGAGCAGGCTTTTTTCGTTTTGGGCCACCGCCTGGCGCACCCAGTCGGCTTGGATCACGGAGGCCGAGTCGGCGCTTTCCCCGGCCAGCAGCGGGGTTGTGCATAGTATCATCGTAAGAGCCAGACAACACAGGACAGGTCTGTGTAACATGGGTTTCATCCTTTTTTTTTCTTAGTAACGTTGGACACGAAACCACTCTGAGTTCGTGCCGATTGCAGACTAGCTTAACTAAAGTACTCCCCGTTATCAAGACCAAAAAAGCTTTTTTGTATTGTGTATTGAGTAGGACAGGGGACTTTTCAAAAATTCGCTTAATAACTCAATTTAATAGAACAAACTCAATAATATTTTACTCAATTATCGACTAATTTCTTCAATCCAGTCTGGCCAGGTTATATTATTGCCAGTTGTCCTGTCATAATTTTTATACCACTTTAGAGTCCAAACTCCCTTCATCGAAATCATTTCAGCATGTCCATCAAGAAAAGATACCTGAGTGTATTTACCACCGTGACGAGGTAGCGTCATGCGAGGTGAACCAGGAGGGAAAATATCCTTTAGAGGTCTTGGTTGCGCTGTGTTATTCAGACCTATCCCTGGCCATATAGAATCTGAAAACAAAGGTACTGTTTCGCCGGAAGCAACGTTCAGGTCAGAAGCCCAAAGTTCTTCCAATGGATAACCGGGGATTGAGACTTTATTATCAGCTACCGAGTAATTATATCCGTAGCTCCCATCGATACGAGCAAATCCATCAGCGTCTGCCAACGCGGTTTCGGAAACAAAGATACTATGCCAGGAAGAATTGGTAGTCCCCATGTACCCACGACCACCAAGGTCATAAGCGCCCGGTTGTTTTCCAGTCTTAGCAGCCGATGGACAGATAAAAACCTTTTCTGCCTGGAAATATGGATAAAGCTTGTCAATCCAATCCTGCCAATTTAGCTGGCTAAAAGGGGCAAACCTATCATTGTTTTCACTGAGATACGTTTTAAAGGACAAATGCCATTGGTGGAGATTTGATTTACAGACAACTCCGCGGGCCTGATCTTTGACCTTCTTCAACGCTGGCATCAGGATCGAAAGCAGTAATGCGATGATTGCAATGACAACCAACAATTCGATTAAAGTAAAAGCTGAATTTCGTTTTTTGTTTAGCATAATAAACTTCCTCTTTGCATATTGAGATTTCTGGAAACAGCTAATCGCTACCTTAAAGGGTCCATCCCTTGCGGTATTGTTTCTTAACAAACGCGTTAGCCGCATCATTATTAGTAATCTTCATATTAGGCCCGTCCCAGTTAAGCAGTTTTCCAGGCATCTTTATTATCAAACTGCTAGGGTACAAGCCAGTTCTCGACCATTATCAGTAAGTCGGCAAAATTCGCCTCGCCGTCACCTGTGAGATCGGCACCGTTGCAGTTGCCGCAATCGGTAACCTGCCAATTCATAGCAAACAGTGCGAAATCCTGCAAGTTGACGAAGCCATTGCCAGTGAGATCACCTTCTACATATGTTGTTGCATTGGCACCACTGGAAACAGTACCGGTATTGTTAAGGCTGTCACGCATCTGCACCGTGTAGGTGTACTGCGTGTCAGGATCCAGTCCCGTGTCGCTGTAAACAGGGTTGGTTACCCATCCGCTGTCTGTTGCGCCGGGATTGCCGGAAGTCTCATCGAAGTAGTATTCGACCGGACCTGTAGTATCGTTGCCTGTCGTCGCCGTCATGCTGATAGCAGAAGAGCTATCGGCAGCAGGTGCCGAAGCAAATCCAGCAGGATGCGGAGTCGGAGCAGTTGTGTCAGGTGTCGCTTCGTAAAACAGTATCTCACTGAGGCCGCCATAATTGCCGCCATAATCACCATTGATCTTAAGCGATACCCATCTGGCTGTTATACCGCTAAAATCAACCACATCTGGTTTAACAGCGTTTGTCGTGCCGTAATCATCTGCACCAGGTGCTTGCGTCAGGTTAAAGGCGCTGCCAAAAGCTGTCCAGTTACCCGGATTACTAATTGGATTGCCCGGATCGGCAGCTGAGTTGGAATAATAAACTTGGACATTCTTACTACCTCTGGTGACATAGCCTGACCAGTTGAAGTTATATACCACCATCTTGTCCACATCATAACTTGTGCCAAGATCAACCTTGAACCAGTGTGGGTTACTGTCGCGAGCGCCCATCCACATCAGGCCAGACGGGGACACGCTGGTGTGAGCCAAACCGGTTATTCCCGATCCATCTACTACAGTGGGCGGAATTCGGCTAGTGTCGAACTGATCTGATGCCGTAGCCGTCAGACCACCTGGGCCGATCTGCGATGCATGTGCCGTTGCAGCTGATTCAATTGAGTAGTCAGACTCGTTGCTGTAGGCATCAACTGCAGTGACGACATAGTAATACGTCGTTTCGTTGGTCACGGTGTCATCGACATAATCACTGGTTGTCCGGCCGCTGTAGATCGACGCATAGCCACTTGAACTGGTGGTGCTGCGATAGATGTCATAGTGCGCCAGATCCGACTCGGTGTTGTTATCCCAATCCAGAGAAACACTGCTGCTGCCAGGTGTTGCCGTTAGAGAAGTAGGAGCTGCCGGTATCGAAAGCGGTCTGATCAGCAACTGAGGCCACCATGATTCCGATGAGCCTTCTTTTGACCCAAATGCAGCATAGCGATAGTGCCCAGCTGATGAAGTCACATCGATATGGAAAGTAGCTATCTTGTTGGAATTATGCGTTTGTTCCAGTAGCGAGGTAACATCAATATCCAACGGCTGCCCTATAGTGAAATTATCGCCATCGATGAGGATCTCGTTTCCGATACCTGAGGGCCTATTGTTCCAGGTAATCGTATCCTCTGACCACGAATCATCAGAATCATCCAGCAACCTCACACGAATCATCATATCGTCAGCATCGGGGCCAAGAATCCTTGGGAACAGCTGTAAGGTTGCGTTTTCGATAGAGTCGGGTCCTCCGGTATACGAAAACAGAAGGAACGCGTCGCGATCATGAAGAGCATCTGCATCATTCTTGAGAAAGAGACTGATATCGTCTCCATAGTTGGTGTCGGCATAGTCGCCGGCTCGAACAAAAGCATCTTCTGTAGGATTGAAGGCCGGTGTCTCTACAGGTGTAGCAGATACTTCATCGGAGTAGTCAGACTCGTTGCTGCTATCATCAATTGCAGTGACGACATAGTAATACGTCGTATCGTTGATCGCGGTGTTATCGACATAATCACTGGTTGTCTGGCCGCTGTAGATCGACGTATAGCCACTTCCACTGGTGGTGCTGCGATAGATGTCATACTCGGTCACATCCGTCTCGGCGTTGTCATCCCAATCCAGAGAAACACTGTCGTCACGTGCGTCACGTGTTGCCCTTAGAAAAGTAGGAGCTGCCGGTGTCTCAAGCGTTGTGATCAGGAACTGGGGCCTTGATTCCGCTGAGTCTTCTTTTGACCCAAATGCAACATAGCGCGCCGACCCGGCTGATGAAGTCACATCGATATGGAAAGTAGCTATCTTGTTGGAATTATGCGATTGTCCCAGTAGCGAGGTAACATCAATATCCAACGCTTCGTCTATAGTGAACTCTTCACCATCGATGAGGATCTCGTTTCCGATACCTAAGGGCCTATTCTCCCAGGTAATCGCATCCTCTGACCACAAATCATCAGAATCATCCAGCAACCTCACACGAATAGTCATATCGTCAGCATCGGCGCCAAGAATCGTTGGGATCAGCCGCAAGGTTGCGGTATCGATAGGGTCAAATACATCGAAATACGAAAACCGAAGGAACGCGTCGCGATCATGAATAGCACTTGCATCATTCTTGAGCCAGAGATCGACCTCGCTTCCAAAGTTGTTGCCGGCAAAGTTGCCACCTCGAACATAAGCATCAGCAATTTCATACGTCGATTCCCATGTATCAGTAAGCCGCAAGTGGTCCACTGTAGAGATTGCGTAAGTTGGCACAGTCAATCGGATGGTGTTATCGCCCTCATTCAATAGAACAAGCGTTTGCGAGGTATAACTGAAGCCCGAAACTGCGGGGATCGCAAGGGAGGAGTTGACCATCCGGCCGTTGACCTCTATTTCTGCAGTACCTGCTAAAGTGCTATAATGTCTGAAATCGAGATAATACATGGCAGCAGCAGGCGAGTTTACAGTCCATTCGACATATGCATCATCTTGATCGAAAATAACGTAGCCAGTGCCGGTATACCCCGCACTGGAAGTGCTGATAGTGGCATCGGAGTAGTCAGCATCTTCTGCCTCGTAACTGGTGTAAGACATGAGTACATTAACGGCAACAGCGCCGGTTGCAAGCTGGCCCGATGAATCAATAACCGTGTAAAGGAAGGAATCTAACCCATCTACGCCTTCCTGTGGCTCATAGGTAAGTTCATCTCGGCCACCAGGCCCTGTTCCAACGGACAACGTGACCGTAGAACCCAATCTGGATACCGCATCGAACGAATCGAAATCCAGCGAGTCTCCGTTAGCATCATAGTCATTGGCCATTACGTCAATTGTAATGTTCGGATCGACACCCAGTTGGATTGTACCGGAGTCAAGGGCGGCGTAAGGGGGGATATCGACTGCTGTGTAAGTGCCCTCGTCGTCCAAATACGCCAGTTTGGCGTCGCGGTGGTCCAGCACCTTTTCAGCTTCGGGACCACTCATACGAGCAAACGAATTGTTAGAATTTATGGTGTAGCCTTCCGGCGCCCCACCATCATGATGCCCTAAACCCCAGTTGTGGCCCATCTCGTGCCGCCAAAAAATGCTGAAATCAGCGTTGCTACTGCTATCGTTTACCGAATAGGCATTGATTGTGGCAATCACGCCAACCCAGGCCAGACCGCCGCCAACGTCAGATTTGGTAACACCGCAAACCACATCCCGATCTGCATCAGTGTGATTGGAATTCCAGTGGATTTTAAGTGCGTTGAGATAGTCCCCGCCGCTGACAGCATCATAGGGATCCTGCGACTTGTCGGCGCGGATGATCACACGTCCAAGGTAAGGACGTAACAGAGCATTCTGCATATACAGCGCTCGAGTAAGAGCAACGCTCCATTCAATCCTCTCAAAGGTCAAATCAACATCACTGCCGCATCTGACACTATAGTAGTCATTGTCGACATCAACACCTACATCGAAAGCATATGTCGTCGTGCCCGCATGGCCTGGGTCCACACTGTAGCTCATTCCGTAACTGGACGGCTGTGTCAAACCCCGCGTTTGGATGACGCTGGTGCCATGTGTCCACCATGTTCCACCACGGTCAAAATACACCGCACCCAGGAACACCTCATCTTCCTGCAGGACACCGCTGGCAATAGCACCTGGATACTCATCCACCGTGCCGATATACGAACGTTCTTCAACAGGCGTGACGATATCATAACCGCCCGTGGCATTTTGAACCCACAATTCGAAATGATCGCCGCGCAGATCCTGCCGGGTCAACTGCAGCGTGATTGTTTCACCGTTGCGGATTACTTCCTGAGTTAACATCTCTGGTGCTGCAATAACGGATGATGCCATAAAAATGGCAAGCATTGCGATTAGAAATCTTGCATACTTCTGTTTTTTCAGCATTTATTTTCCCTATGGAATCTATATTCCAACAAACTGGGATTTTCCATATACAATTAGGGGTCAGGCCAGCAAATTAATACCAACCTGACCCCATATAAACTTTACTATCATCGATCAGACTTCTGATCAATAACTAGTTACATGCAGCATTGGGATAAAGTCCACAATCCAACCAGGAAGCTGCAATCGCTGCAAAGTCCAAAAGATCGATCTTACAGTCATCAACAATATCAAGTGCTTCATTGATCGAATACAAACAAGCATATATATCATCAAGTGCAGGATTTGCATTGTAAAGATCGACAACGTCTTCTGGTGTTAATGCATAGTTGTAAATCCGGATGTCATCCATTGCACCATTAATAAGGCCGTCTG
>SDBT01016388.1_pt1 | contig 11730 bp, 3 predicted proteins | sample 2277101 | NCBI WGS metagenome assembly SDBT01 (sample SAMN10404973, study PRJNA504765) | marine sediment metagenome | isolation source: marine sediment core GS10_PC15, 103 cmbsf | place: Arctic Ocean: Southern Knipovich Ridge | collected 2010
ACGATAGATCCCTCTAATGCGTCTACATCTACTAGGTTTGCAATAGATTTAGAGAAACAACATGACATAGAGATAATTAGAAATTATGGCAGCGCTACTAATAAATTACGAATTAGTACTTCCTTAGATACAGACTATTCAAGTAGTGATACTGCTAGTGTAAATAGTGTGACTTGGGATAACAGTACTAAAGATGATGTACGATGGTTGCGTATACCGCTATTGTCTGGCGATGGTGTAACACGTTGTTTGAGAAAAATAGGTATTTATCCTGATATAACTTCAGTTTTTTGTACTGGAGGTGGGTATAATTGTGAGTGGTGGCCTTTGGGTAATATTCTGTCTGATTATGATGCTCCTATAGATGTAGCATACGACGCTACCACAACGGGCACTAACTATTATTTTAGGGATTACTATCCAGACAATGCTGTCAATGGAACAACAACAGATTACGATGCACAATCGTGTTGGGGATTTCAGAAGGTTGGCACCGTAGATCCATATTTAGAATTAGATTTTGGGCAGACATATAGAATAAATAAAGTTGTATTATATCACGGGTCTGATCCAGCAAATTCTAGTTTTATGAACACTGACTATACATTTGGTGTTACAACCGCAGCAAGCGGTGGCACATTTACAACAGTATTTTCCGAATCCAGCAACTCTGACCACTATAAGCTGCATCAATTTGACCCTGTATATGCTCGTAGAATTAGATTGACAATAACTGGTTACGATTATGAAAGGATGATAATAGTAGATCCAGATACGGACGAGTATGATGTATTTAATGGAAGCTATTTAAGAGAAATAGAGATCTATACATATACTGATGCTGGATATATAAATAGCGAAGACTGGCCGGTAGTAGCTATAGATCTAACTGATAAGTTTGCAGTGGCAGATCACTCGCTTGTTAATAAAGATGTGACTGGTTCAACCACCGATTGGAATAATGATGAGAGTTTTTTCAAATATTCTGATAATATATTTGATGACCCGCAAAAAGTTTCATTTACCAAAGAAGGTAACTATGTCACTTACTACCAGAAAACTGAGGATTCTGGCGATAGAACTGGTACCACGGAATATATATTTGGTTCTGATGTTTATTTCGATGAGGGAATTTATATCATTGAGTGGGGAGCATACGCATATAGCAACTTATATAGTGCGGACTACCCAGAAGAAGAAAAAATTAGTTTGACATTAGAAGGCCCAACTACGGTGAATCATTTCGCTGTTGTAGATGCATCAGCTACATGGCTTAATCAAACTGGTTCTATTACAGTGCCTACAGCTGGATATTATACGGTAAAAGGCTTGCAGTATATAGACGCTACTTATGGGTGGAGAGTTAGGAACCCGTATATATATCGCTCACAGGGACTTATAAAATGGGTAGCTGTAACCAGAGACACGGCTGAAAATTATTCATACGACGATGATTCTGGTAAGTATGGTAAGGACTATTTGACTACAATAAAAGTATATGGTGACGAAAAATATAATCCAACAGAGTATAGCTGGTGGTGGAACTCTAGCATTAGTACTTTGAGTAACGATGGTTTTAATGTTAGGGTCGGGAAAAAATCACTAAAAATAGAATACCCAGCCTCTTCTGATGCAGACACAATAACTTTTATTGAGGGAGATAATTTTGGGCAGGATATTTATTTTGATGTAAAAGATCTGCTGCATTTCTGGTGGTACATAGACGATGTAAGTAAGTTAGATACATCATATGGAGACATTGCTTTTGGAGTTATGAATAGTGCTGATAACGCATATTATAAGTGGGACATAGATAGCCTGAGCCTAAGTAGCGGATGGAATAATATAAAGTTGAAATTTGAGGATGCTGATGAATTTTACCCGACCGCATCTGAGTTTGGCGGAATTTTTGGATTTATACAAAGTAAATTAGATTTTAGAAATAATAATAAAGATTTTTCTTCCTTAAGATTGAGGTTTCGCGGTATAGGACAAGTACTTACTATGAATTTAGATGATTTAAAAATACAACGAAATGTATTTGATGATGATGCCAAGTTTGACAAGGGTTTGTGTTTGACTGGTTATGATTATTTGGAGATACCTATTTCAAGCATAACCTTGGAGAAAGGGGCCATAGAGTTCTGGATAAAGGCTTACACCGATAGTTATGGGCGTAATATTTTTGAAGATATGAACTCTAGATCGTTGTTCTCCATGGTTAATAATAACAATGATCTGATATCATTGGGAATAAAATCTGGTTGGTGGCTACAACCTATGGCAGGGCATATAAGGAAAGCTTTGAGCACTTTTGATATTAGTAATGACGATTTGCCCTCATCAGCTTATATTGGCTTAGGAGATGTGGTGCATGTGGCTTTTGTGTGGAGTAACGATGGTAAATATATGAGTAACGGAGAGACAATGAGGCTTTATATCAATGGTGAGCTTATATGCACAAGTAGAAATACGTGGGATGTATCTGATACAAAATTGGCGACTATAAAATTGGGTGGGGCTTCCACGCAAATGGGGCATAACCAAGACACATATGGAAGTGCTATATTTGACAATGTAAAGCTATATAATTACTGCAAGACCAAGTTTGATGTAGAAAATGAGGGTATAACAAAGGATATAACATATACGCCCAACGAATTTTTACAGATCAGTAAAAACGGTTCTGACTTCTACGGCGTAGATTCGGCTGCTCTCCCCCTAAATTTTTTACAGGTTCCTGCAGGGGAATCCAGGAAAATATATTTAAGGGCCAACAAAAATAAAAATTTTCAGCAAAGCCGGCAGACTGGTGTGATTATTGTTGATTGGTTGACGACGGTTTAGGAGATTATTATGGATAAATCTTATGGTGTCATATATAAAGCAACAAATAAAATTAATGGAAAGATATATATAGGGCAGACTGTTCAATCTTTGAATAGAAGAGTACGTGGGCATATAAGTAGATCCTTAAACAACAGGGACAGCTCTTATTTTCATAGAGCTATAAACAAATATGGTAAAGAAAATTTTGAATGGGGGATTATTTCCAAACATAATTCATTGGAAGAATTGAATAGGGCTGAGATTGAAATGATAAAAAGATATAATACATTTGAAAGTGGGTACAATTTAGACCTTGGAGGAAAGGGATCTGTTGGATTTAAACATTCAGAGAAAACTAAAAATAAAATGAGCACATCTAAAAAAGGAAAAAGAAACTCTAATTATGGCAAAGTTTTTACTAAAGAACATAGGGAAAAATTAAGTAATTCTCATAAGGGCAAAAGTTGCCTTAGAGGAAAAGATAGCCCCAATTATGGTAAAAAACTTTCAAGTAGTCATAAAAGAAAAATAGGCATTAGCGGTAAAGGTAGAATTGTATCTGAAAAAACTAAGAAGAAAATATCTGAAACAAGAATAAATAATAAAAGTACAGCTAAGAAGTATGTAATAATATCTCCGGAAAAAGAAAAGTTTTTTGTGTATGGATTAAGAAATTTTTGTAGAAATTATAAAAAGGAGAAATTAAATCATGCTAATTTAATAAAGGTTGCTCAAGGAAAATATAGGCACCATAAAGGGTATAGATGTGAATATTGGGAGGATAAAGTAAATGCCGTATAATATTATTAGAAATGCTAGTTTTCAAACATTAACGTCATCAGGGACCGGAAATAAATCGTTAAATTGGGCCGAACTTGAGAGTTTGATTGATGGAACAACTACTTCGGGAGGAATAACTATAACATCTGGCGATGTCTTGTGGTTGTCGGTGGACCTAAGTCAAAGAATAAAATTGGATTCTATCCGGCTTTACAGTGATGACTTGCCAAAATCAGATAATATTACATTCTTTGTTAAAGATGACGAAAGTGATAGTTATAGTCAACTTACTACAAATGTATCTGATTATTATTATCCAACATTGGTAGAGCCTAAAGCACCAAGATTTATTCTTACTACCATTTCTGGCGTCGATATGACTATTCATGAATATGAGGCGGTGAATGACAGTTATATAGTCGCATTCGGAGCAGATGGAAGTTCATACGCTGAGTATTTAGAAAATACTCCGGTTGGGGAAGAGGGAACAGCTCAAGCTATAGAGCTATTCAACAACGGTACTAGTGCCATGGCCGCCGATGCTTACACGGTAGTTGACCATACTGGTAATGTTGCAGACGAATATATAAAAATCTCATCGTCTCAAAATGGCACTTATTATGGGATTGACGGTGGTGCATTGATGGAAGATGATTTAGTTAATTCAACTTATAGATGGAGTATGGGATCATTTGATGGTACAGAAGTTAGTACTGATAAAGTAATATTATCGAACACGGCTCTAGCCCAATTAATGGGCCGGCTTCCATTGGTGGGAGCTAGTGAAGCTTTTAATGCTGGTAATGATACATGGGATTGGGATAGAATAAACAAGAAAATGTACGCTATTGGTAGAGATGGTAGCATGTTGAAATTATGGGAATATCTATATGGAACTGATGAGTGGGATTATATAGCTGAATTAGACTCTGCTACGTCGGATGAAGAAGATAATGTTCCTGTTATGTCTTATTGTGATGGATACATCTATTGTATGTATAAAGTGGATGGTAGTTTTGGCAGGCATGAATTAGGCGGTTCAGCGGATAATTGGACTAGTTTAAGTGGTGCGGTATGGGATAGTGCGTGGTCTCCAACTCCTAGCCAAGACAGGGTAGCCATGTGCAGTGATGGAACAAGGTATGTTTATGTTGCCACAGTAGATTTGAATCAGTCCACTGCAAACCGTAATTTCAAAAGATATGATACTGTGTCTAGTATATGGGATAGTATGGATGCTGGTTATCAACAATACCCCCAAGTTGGTGGTGGCGGCCAGAACCAGGTATCTATTGGACTTACTTATGATTATGATAGAGAAAGGGTTTATATGGTGTGCGGGTCTGAATGGTGGAGTGATAATGGTTCCTATGTTCAGAAGTATGATATAAACACTGATGGATGGGCAGCCACTTGGCTTAGGTTGGACACCGTTAATAGTAATTTTAACTATATTCATTATAGTCTTTCATATCACAATAATTATATTTATTTGGGCCCAGGTTATCAGGTTGGGACTACATGTTATAGATATGGTTTAAGTACTGGTATTTTTGAAAGCTATTCTCTTGGTTACAGGCACCAACAAGAGAGCGATGATAGTCCAGGATTTTGTATAATAGCTATTGATGCGCCTCAAGGCTCGCCATTCGAATCGTCTGTGTATTTTGCCCAAATTTCTGGGAATAGAGAGTACTTGGTTGGTTACAACCCAGCACTGAGTACTGCTGGTACTTACACCTCTCCAATATTCAAATTAGACGATAAATACAATTCCAGCTATTTTTCGGTGGATGGAACAGCCGTCAGTGGAACTGGTAGTATTAGCTATGACGAAAATGTATATAATGGAACTATTAGGGTTAGAAGCAGTGATACAGAGCCAGTACATATGTATGATGCATATACGATACGTCGGCAGAATCAATATATGTATGTTGAAAAATATATACCATACACCGATTCTTATACCTCATGGATATATTCTGATTGGGGTGCTGATAGATACTACTTTACCAGCTCAGCGGTAGATAGGCGTACTGGTTATGTTGCAATAACACACTATTATAACTATAGTGCAAACCCAGCAGAGGGGCGTGTGTATATATATAATAGATCAGGGGGTTTGGTAACCTCTGCTAGTTGGGGCAGTACTATGAATTATATTGGAAGTACAGCTTTAGAATTTGATAAGAATGGAGGCTTGTGGTCATATTCTAATTGGAGTTATTGGGGTGGGAGAGACACATCTATTACATTGTTACACATTAACAGTACTATGACTACATTAGCGAGTATATATGATGGCACTGATTTTCTATATGATTTTGCTGTTGAATTGGACGGCGACGGGGTGTGGTACACTGATAAAATATCTGATTTGTTGATCCATAAAAATACTAGTGGTACAACTATGCAGAGCTTTGCACTTGATACACCAAGAGCTGTGTGTGGAACGTTAGATAATGGGTGTTGGGTAGTAGATAATGGTACAGGTAAGGCTAGGAGGTATGGTTATACTGGGACTTTGATTACGTCAGTATCACTACCAGAAACAGCTGCGCTTGGAACAACAGAGGCAGCTAGAATGACTACTGATTATGCGGATGGTTTTTGGTATAGGAATGGTTATTATTTTTATCACGCTAATAGTGCTGGTTCGGTAGATATAGGGCCAATAAATATTAATAATGCCGACAGACTAAAAAGTACCTATAATGGCTGTTTTGTTATTAGTACAGCTAACGATATGTTATATTTTATTGATAAATCTGCTGGGGCTATAACAAAATCAACTAGTACTAATAGTAATGCAGGAAGTGTGTTTGGTGCTTTACCCTTCGATATAGATTCATTTATAGAGTTTCAGGAGACTGCTAACATATTACCACTCAGCTATGATCCAGTATGGGGAACTGGTGGATCAGCTGAATGGCAAGAAGTAAGAAAAGACGGGTATTTTGTACCAAAGGATCAATATCATCAGGTAGAAGTTACGCTAAGGGGAGACGCTACACTGGAGAAAATTTTGATGCCGCCGGCAGTAAGAACTGAAGATATACAAGCACAACAAAGTAAATCAATATACATTAAAACAGATATACCAACTGGAGCGAGTATATCCGATTATTCGAGCCGCCTCCGCACGTGGTGGGGAGTATAAGAGTAACGAAAAAATATAATGTAGGGTATGTGAGAAATTCGTTTGGAAGTGAAAAATATATTTTATTGTCCAATAGTTATAAAAAAGAATTGCTCACCAAAAAATCGAGGTAATGAAACTTTAAGCGACGATGATATAGTCGATGTAAATGTAACTCAAGGAGTATAAAAATGAGTCTAAGCGGATGGAATGCTGTCAAAAAATTACAATTAACAATAGATGGTTCAAAAATAGATGGAGATCTAACAGATTTTCCGGTACTTATAGCCGTGTCTTCAGGCACCGGTATAACTAGTTATGATACCTCGGTCGTTTTTGATGAATTAGAGCCAGATATTATTTCTGGAACAGCTGTGTCCGGTACTTATGATTCTTACACAAAACTAATGCTTCATATGGATGGAGATGCTTCTGATTCTCAGCATACTGTTACTGTTAATGGTGATCCTCAAATATTATCCCCTGGAAAATTCAACAGTGCTATGTATTTTGATGGGACTGGTGATTACCTGAGCGTGGCTGATCATGACGATTGGTATTTTGCCAGTGAATATTTTACAATTACTTTTTGGATAAAACATGTTGATGGCAGTGGTGTTAGGGTTTTACATCAATATGTGGATAATAATAATAGATGGTACATAGCTGCAGATGGTACTTATATTGGTTTGTATTTTATGTCTGGTGGCTCTTGGTTAACAGGGCTTGATGCTGGATGGGCATATACATTTTCAAACGATGTGTGGTATCATATAGCGATTGTTAGGGGGCTAGGAGAAACATCAGACAATTTTGATCTTTTTGTTAATGGTATAAAACAAGCTACTAAAGTCTGTACAACGGCTCTGTCTGATTACAACAGTTTGCTTTATATAGGTGTTGACTTATGGGATGCGTCGATTAATGAGCAATCTACTATGTATTTAAGTGAACTTCATATATCAAAAGGAATAGCTAGAACAACTTTTTCTGGATCTGTTCCTACGGCGCCAGATATAGCAGACTCTTACACCAAACTATTGCTCCATTTCGACGGAGATCAATCCGAATCTGAACATATTGTAACTTTCAATGGCAACCCTCAAATTTATTCGTCGCAAGGAAAATTTGACGGTAGTTATTATTTTGATGGTACAGGCGATTATTTGAGTACTCCTGATAGTGATGATTGGCATTTTGGATCAAGTAATTTTACAATTGATTTTTGGGTTTATGGATTGCCCCATACCGCTAATCAAGTACAAATTTCTTATGGTACTGGAGCGAATAATGAAAATAATGCATTTTATTCTTACACAGACAATTCGGATGGGGATATTCATTTTCATTTTAGGGATACAGGTAGTACGAATTATGCTCTTGATGATTCGTCAAACAATTTATTTAATGCATGGCATCATATTGCAATAACCAGGGAAGGAACAAATATCAAGTTATGGGTTGATGGTATTTTAAAAGATACTACTGCTGTGGGTACTGTCTCTATACAAGATCAAGCGAGTAGCAGTATAGTTGTTGGTGCTCAATCAGATGGCTCGACTATACCATTTAAAGGCTATATAGATGAACTTCGCATATCAAAAGGAATAGCTCGATGGACTTCAGATTTTATACCGCCGACAGGGCCATATGGAAGCTCTTGGGATAATAGAAAGAAAATAGCTGTGACCACTTTCTCAGGCGCTACCGAAATACAATTACCTGTAGAAATAGAAAGATGGGATTCACTTGATGAAAAAGCGTGGTTATGGACTAAAGTGCCGACAATTTCGTCGGGAACAGATACAGATCTTTATCTATATTATGATTCTGAGCATACTACTAACTCTGGATATGTAGGTGATACTGGTGAATCACCAGCTCAAGAAGTATGGGATGATAATTTTGTTGGTGTATGGCATATGGGTCAAAATCCTGCAGCTAATGATATGTTTGATTCCACATCTAATAGTAATGATGGCACACCTGGCGGATCTATGACCAGTAGTGATTTAGTAGATGGAAAAATAGGAAAAGCTTTAGATTTTGATGGGTTAGATGATGAAATAAACTGTGGGACGGATGCTATCCTAGACATTACTGGAGCCTTAACTATATCAGCTATTGTGAAGCCGCTAACTAATCCGGCTAATTCTGCTGTTATAGATATGGCTCAAGAGGCTAGTTCAATTACTAACTATTCTATGCTGAATATCGCCGGCGCCCTTTACTTTCAGTACAATAATAGTGGCTGGCAAAGTCACGTTGAATCTAGTTTTTTTGATACTGGGATGTATCAAGCAGTTGATATAGCTTATAATGCTGGAACTATACAATTTTATAAAGATGGTTCTCCGACTACTGGTGTAGGTGGAAAACCATCTTTAGTATCTGATACTTCTAACGTATTTAAAATAGGTAGGTATCAAGTTGGTAGCCAAGGTAATTTTGATGGTGTAATAGATGAAGTACGTATATCCGATAGTGTTCGTTCAGCTGCTTGGACTAAAACTACTTATTATTCAAATTGGGACGATTTAATAACATTTGCGTCACCGTTTTTTGTCGCTTTTTATTTTACTAACCCTATACCAGTCCATTCGTCTACAGTTTATGGTACTAGCCAAGCTTTACAGCTTACAACTTCGGTTAGCGGCAACACAGCCCCTAGTTATGCATATGATGCATCATTTTATAATGCTATTGATGATAGTCAGATAGGTTCAACTGTTTCAGGTGTGAGTAGTGGGCAACATGCTTCTGTTATACTGAGCACAATATCGGGAGGAGTTAATTACAACTGGTATACAAACGTTAGTTCAAGTGGTACACAAGCCACAAGTCCAACATATACCTTCACCAACAAATTTAAGTGTTACGGAGATGTTTCTGTTAATGGTGTGCTTACCTCTGGAATTCCTGTTAGATTGTATAAAAGAGATACAGGTGAATTAATTGGAAGTGATGTAAGTGCGGGAGTTAGTGGTACATTCGCTATACCAACTGATTATAACGAGTATCACTATGCTGTAGGTGTATACGCTGCTACAACATCTGGTGAAGATGCTACACAAACTAATAGTCTTATTTATGATTGGATAACTCCATAAGGAAAGATAGATGCCAAACTATAATAAGCCTCCATTTAATAATATTCCTTTTAGATTCACCACCGGCGGTTATGAAAAACCCCCATTTGAACAAGTGCCTTTTAGATGGGGGCTTAGACCCTCATATGAGCAAACTGCTGATTTACAAGCTGCTATAAATGTGATCAGCCAAGATAGCGCAGATTTATCAGCGTCTATTACTGGCGAAGAAGTCGGCGGTTATAGAGATTTGTCGGCTTATATTAAATCAACTATTGAAGATTATAAAAATTTAGGTGCCGCTATACGAAGGTTGGATAGTGGGCTGAAAGATTTGGTCGCCTATACTAAAGCAACTACGGAGGGCTATAAAGATTTAGGGGCAGCTATACGAAGGCTGAACAAAGAATCTACAGATCTACTTGCTTCGATAGGCACCCATTTACCAGCTGATTTAGCGGCTGAACTAAATGTTATTGAAATAAGAAATTTAATTGCTACTATTAACGGTGTATTGTTTAGTAGTTCTGCTGATTTAGCGTCACGAGTGGGTGTATTTCAACACGTGTATGTTGATTTGAATGCGTATATTGCGAGCGGGTTGTTGTTAGGTGATCTAGCTGTTACTATAAATATAATTAGTATTTCTAATTTGCCGGCGGTTTTAAAAGCTATTAATCAGGAGTATCTGGATCTAAATGCCTATTTGAAAGCAAGAGAAATTAAGAATTTAGGCGCTTCATTGCATGGTTGGGATGAAAGATTTCTTAGTGCATCCTTAGTTGGGGAGTATGGACCTTACGATATACAAGCTTATCTGAATCCAGTACCAAGCCAAAATTTGCTTGCTTATATTACGGGTTGGAAAGGATATCAAATATCTTTTGATTTGTCAGCTTTTGTTAGGGGCGACACAATAAGTGATTTAGGTGCTAGCATATATGCGAGTGGTGCAAAGGTGGATCTATCGGCTTATATTTTTGCCGGCGGGGGAACAAATTTAGGCGCAACAATTATACCCAAAACTATAAGAATGAAACGAGCTTTACAAATTTCATTACTTGAGCATAAAGATCTAAAAGCTATAATTAATTTTCAATGTTTTGGTTCTGGCTATAGTGATTTAGCCGCTTCTTTGCATGTACTATACAAATTAGATCTAAAAGCTTATATTATTGGTTGGTATGGTGGCACTTCTGATAATCTGAAAGAATTAGGAGCTCATATAAATACTGAAACTTATACGGTGCAGAACACATACCTACCAAAATTTGTTCCGGCGGTAGATAAATATACACAACTTAAAATATGGTTCAGTGGTACAGGGCCAACCCACATAGCATTTGATACGATAGATATTTTATATGGAAGTTATTATTCTGGTAATCTTACTGCCACTATTACTGGAATATTGACAAGTATGGATTTGGGAGCTTCGCTTACTCCAGTACAGCAAGCAAACTATACGGAATTACCTGATTATATATCGCCAAAGACACATGAAGTGGTTATAGATTTTACTGCTAAGTGGAGAGAACGTTGGCGAGTTTTTGTTGAGCTAATGTTCGCTAAAGACGGCGCAGAGCCATATCATTATTTTTATGTGAGTGGATCTAGCATGGTGTATAAGATAGATAGGAGTAGGCACTGGACTATTTGGGCTGACTCTTATCAGGAAACCGATGATGAAATGGTTGAACGGAGAAATGTAAGGACTAAATATATATTTAGGATGTCAGATTATGCCACAGTAGATGCAGCAGTAAGAGATCTTATTGATAGAGTATCTGCTTACAGGAGAGCTGATCTGGGCGCTTTAATAAGCGGCAGTTTGCCACCACATTTAGATTTGACAGCTTCTATAGAACCTGAAGTGAAATATAGTTGGGT
>SDBT01016389.1_pt1 | contig 11730 bp, 25 predicted proteins | sample 2277101 | NCBI WGS metagenome assembly SDBT01 (sample SAMN10404973, study PRJNA504765) | marine sediment metagenome | isolation source: marine sediment core GS10_PC15, 103 cmbsf | place: Arctic Ocean: Southern Knipovich Ridge | collected 2010
GGAATGTGCTCTCTTTGAGACTCTCTGAGATAATATATATATATTAGTATAAGTAAGAAGAAAATAACTTCTGTTCTAAAATCACTAAAAACTAACCCACGGCGGGGGGTGGGGGGTGCTATACAGGGAAATGCGCGGTAGTGGTGTTACAGGGGGTGTCCCACTACTCTCAAAAAGAAAGGGCGAGATTTCTCCCGCCCTCCAAGTTTCAAGGAAGTTAGAGTTCAAAGTCGTCAGCAGCACCTTCGGCTTCTTTACCTGCGGCTTTCGCCTTTGCTTTCGCCCTCTTCGCGTTGATGTCGGCGATTGCGGCCTTGACCCTCGGGTTCTTGCGAAGTCCTTTCTTCGTCTCGTCGTCGAGGTCGGCAAGTTTCGCGGCCACTTCATCAACGTCGAGGCCCTTGACCATCGCGATTGCTTCAGCAAGGACGGTCCTGCGACTGCCACCTCCACCTTCACCACGCGAGGTCCACTCGCCAGCGAGGAGTTGCTTCCAAGTCGTCTCCATGGCAAGCATGGGAGATTCGAGTTTGGGGTCAGCAGCACTATCCCCGACCTTTGCGTTCACTGCGTGAAAGAGAAGACGTTGTGCAACGTTTGACAACTTTTCGTAGCCTTTGGCGACTTCTCCCACGGGGCAGACGAGTTGACTTCCGTCAGCTAGCACAGTGAAGGTGACTGTCCCTTCCTCTACATTGATCTTTCTGTCGATACGTTTCTGAGCCATTTGGCTTTCCTTTCAGAATTACTCGGGGGAATTCCCTAACGAGTTAGTAGAGAACTTAGCGTCCTTTCTATGTTTCCATTAAAACACAAAACGCCCCTCGCGTCAAGAAGAAACACCTCGGAATGTAATTCTACAGTCCTCATGTGTGGAACATGCTATTGCGGTGGGGTTTCACACAATAGTATGGTAGAATGAAGGAGCTAATTGCTCCACCATCCTGTCAACTCGCATATGGCAGATCTACCTCGAAACCAGGATAGAACAAGTTCTCTACAATTGCTTTAGCTATTGGCTCTTTCTGTTTTTGGCCTGTGCAAGAAACCTCATACCACTCCATTTCGTGATCAACTCCTGGTACAGCATCTACATAAACGCACCAGCCATCGACTCTACGAGAAAGGACAGCTAAGACTTTACTTCCTAACTGGGTGTAAGTTTTTTGTCCAGGATTCATTTGTGAGAGTTTCATGTCATTCTCCTTTCACCTTAACGATAATTTCACGAACTTTTCTCCACAGTTCGAGGTGGTGTTCAGGAATACTTCCACCATAACCATCTCTTGAATCCTCTGTCGGACCGTCTGGAAAGTCCACGATCCAAGCAGCATCAAATGCTTCCATGAACCCCAACAACTCTGGTGCTGCAGCTATTAGTCTTGCATCTTTTGAGGGTGGTTCGTCATACCAATAACGACACAAAACGTCTGGACCCTTCAAGGTGTGTTCCGTAACTAAGTGATTACCTTGCACAGTTTCCCATTTCCATTGTTTCATCTCACAACTCCTTCACCACTATTATCTCACCATGCTCCCAAGCTTTTACTGGCAAGGCTTGACAAGTTGGTCTCACGACGTGGAAAGATGCCTCCAAATCATCATATGCCCGGTAAGCTTGTACTTCTGCTCCACTTAGATAAAACTCTCCTCTTGAGGGTGGATAATATCCAAGATATTGGTAAAAACACATCCTCCACACTCCCTCATCAAACCAAACAACCTTGTTATCTCTGACAACCTTCGGTAAAGCAACCATCTCACATCTCCTCCATTGCATCAGTTTCGACTTTCTCTCTCCACCGTAGCCCCCAGAAATGTATAGATAGTTGCCAGTTAGTAGTGAGAAATCCAAACGTCAATATGGTTATTACTCCTGTTGCTATACTAGCAAAGGCTACCAGCACAACAACTACTCTGTGTCTCCACTTACCAAGGATAATATCTATTCCTAACACTTTCTCCTCCTACACTTCAGTTGCATCAATGATCGCCTCATCTTCACTTTCAAACGGCCCAAGTGGTTCTCCATCAGGCAAGCAACCTGGAAAACAAGGCCACCAGTACCACTCTTCGAGGTAGTTGAACCATACCTCAAATGAGCCGTAAGGTGTTCCGGTCTCATCTCGGAATTGGTGGTACATACTCGCCTCCTATTTAAGCATAGCTTTGAGTCCGGCAATTAAGGCCCTATCTGCACCATACGCCTCATTAATATAATCGGTTGACGCAGTACGTGGATATGGAAGAGCCTTTCTTGCAGCACCTACAATTGCTCTAGCTTTTTGTGGTGAGCATCCAACGAGTTTTCTAACTTCCTTCCACGGTTCCCATTTTTCGTCCATCACCCTTCCTCCATCCCACAAGCCTTCAAGAACTTCTCTTTCTTGAAGTTTGGGTTGTCTTTGGCAAACATCATTCCAAGATAGTTTGCCATTCCTACGATTTCTTCGGGGTCGTCACAAAGTCGCATGTAAACTGAAAACTCCTCCGCAATCGCCTGATAATGGCTTCTTTCAAAAATTCCCATTTTCTCCTCCTGTTACTGTATACAGAAAGTTTTGATGATCTCATCTCGAAGCTCTCTTGTTCTAATAGAATCCGAAAGACTTTCTGCTCCGAGACGATCATTTACTCTTTCGTCAATCAGTGCCTTGATCCAATCCTCCAAGGCTTCAAACTCGTGCAATTCCATCTTCTCCTCCATTGTTGCAAGACCCAGCCACCGTAGGTGGACAGTTGAGTTACTTATTTAACAACTGGTAATATCTCAACCACTTTCCATTTTGGGAAACGGTTAAGGTAATCTTCCAATGTCATTCTTTCTTCTGGTTGAGAGGGGTCAAGTACAAGTCCCTCTTCATATGAAATTGCGTGGGCAGTTCTAAACTCTTCAGACCAAAGTGCTATGATACCTTTACCTTCAAGTGAACTGTTACCACAAGGAGCCCTAATCACCATAAGCTCTTGGAGACCTTTCAGTTGTGGTACATGTTTCTCTGCCCATCTCTCTAATGAGTACCAAGACTCAAACATTCCCCGATCTTCGTACTCCCTTACAGCTTTTTCCTCCACAACACCTATCTGCCAAAGTGCATAAGCAAAACAGGCGTTGTAACTTTGTGATATGTACCTCACGTCCCTCTCCCTCCCCTTCTCTCCGCATCATGTGCTGCGCTGAACTTCCCATAGCTGGCCAGCATAACAGCTTCCTCATTCGCCCAAGGGCCAGAAAGGGAGTCGGCGAGTAGTCGATCTACCACCCCCTCTGGTTCTAGCCACCAGCCATCTTTATCTTGGTAGATTTTCATGTTTCTTCCTCTGTGTATTTCTTGATCCTGTTCAGATCTGCAACAATCTTGTCGATATAGTAACGGACGACTGGACCGTCACCTCTATCACAAGATTGTATTAGGTCTATTTGATCAGTTGCTATCGTTCGCAGTATTGGGTTTATTTTGTAACCGTTGTGCTTGGTCAGCATGACCCTTCCTCCTCCAGCTGCGAAAGCAGCCAGTTGTTTTACCTACATCCTATGGACAGCACCCATATGTTTCAAGTCAGTTTCCTTATGGAATGGCCTGATTGTGGCGCAGTACCAAGTCGTCTGGAGTTCCTCATATCTTTCATAAGCAGTAGCTTTATCAGAGAAGAACTCCCAAGCCGTCCCTATAAAATCTGATCTAGGGTTGGTCATGTTATATAGCACAGTCCATCTAGGCATTTTCATAACAACCTCCTTCAAATTTCCAAACCGGGGCGAGATAGTAGTATTTCCCGCTCCGAATATCTACACCTCCAAACCCGAGCCCACGACAATACTAGTAGGTAATCCACCAGCACGAATAGGGAGCCAGGTTTCCCCTAGTTCCTTGTTTCACTTAGTCAGAGTCATTTCTTGGTTATCCTCGTCAATGATAGATATTTGTTTGACTTTATCATCGACTAGAAGCAGGCACAAAGAGGCCATACTGTAAGGATAAGGAACATTCCATCCCTTATCATTAACAGCGTGAATTGTACCTGCAGCCCATGGAGAACCGTCTTTAGACAGAACTCCCTTACCAACTTTTAACTTCATGGTTAGTTCCTCCACTCGTCAAATATTCCCATGGAAAGCGCGGTTCCCTACCCGCGCCAACCATGGAAACATCTAAAGCGCAAACTCAACCTCTGCCTCCTCTCCCGACTCGATCGCCGCAACCATGGCGTCGAGTCGTTCTTGTTTGATTTCCGCCATGAACTTCTTGTTGACCTTATCCGCCAAAGCCTCCGCTTTCTTGTCGTCGTCGTATCCGTCCCAGGCTTTCAACGCGGCCGCGTCGTCCACGTCAAACCGCCGCGACAATGCTTTCACAATCAACGATACCTTGCTTCCCGTCCCTGGCATGACGCTGGCGACCAAATCCGAGAAGTTATTCCCGATTTTCTCAATCTTCTCCCGGGGCGTTCCCTTATTCGCCGCATCGGCCACAATTTGTTTTGCACCATTCCCCGCCGCATACTTCTCATGCGGTGCCATCTTGTCCCACGTCGAAAAGACCTTTTCCAATTCCAACGTGACCACATGATCGGTTGGTGTATCGCCATCCATGACCGTTGCAACCATTTGACCGGACTCGACGTAATCCGCAACCGAACTCCAACGAATTCGCATAACATCCTCCTATAGTTAGCTTCCAACAGCTTGGGGATTATCCCCTTGCGAACAGGTTCCTAAACCAATTCGCCATGCGACGATTAGTAACTACTCCCGACGCATAGAATTGACCGAGCAATCTCGATCAACCCAATCCGTCAGAAAGGAATAAGTGGAACCCATAAGGGGCTTAGGGCAAGCATGATAGCTATTATCAGAAATTGTGTGTCGGTCATATCACGACTCTCTAGTTGCATGGCACATGGAACAACCGAGCAGGACTCGGCTGCGCTATGTGTCACGACTCGGACTTGTTCCAAGCCTCGGGAAAGTTGATTTTGTATCCGGTTGAGGTACGCAATGGTAGGACGCCACGTTTCTCAATCTGCTTTCGATTGGCTTCCCGCTCGTTAAGCTGATCCTTGGTCATGTTCGGCTCCATGGATTTGTGTTTCGGTCTACTGTGTATATGGGGAGCCATGCTAGTGTTTCAAGTGTCGTGTTGAGGTTTCTTTCACCATGGCACATGGCACGGCGGGATCATGCCCCGCCGGTCTATGTGTCACGGGTCAACGAGGTGTGGTAGGTAGAATTCTCGCACATCGGAAATGATTTTCCCTATGTGAGATGTGTAATCCACCCCGGGGTCAAGCCGCTCGCACGCCACCATGGTCCCGTCGATCAAGAGTCCTACGGCGTTAATCAAATCGCCGAGTACTTGTTCGGTATCCTTTGTCATATTCGACTCCCGTGTTTCAATTCACTATGGTGAGGTTTACCATAGTCATACTAGCATGTCCAATGCAATCCGTGCATGGCAGCCATGCTCATACGTCATAGCTATCATATGCACAACTAGGCATGTGTCCGTGGCGATCTATTCACACGAGCCACACGTATGACCCACCTATTCCACACATGGTCGGCGTTGAATTGATTCACACTCACCTCGTGTGATTTACCGTTGATTCACCCGCTCCGAGGGGTTGAAATTGGGGGTCCGATCTTTCTCGGCCGATCCGGTCTTTTTTTCGTCCGAGGGGTTGAAATTGGGGTCCGCCGTCCCTATGTGTTTGGTATCAATCATGGAGGTTCTCATGACCGATCTTTCTTCCTTCCTCGTCGTCGTGTTTCTCGTCATCGCCGGCCTGGCCGGGTTCGTTTGGGTCGCGGGGATGTTGTCATGACATCCGATCACGCCGCCCCTTTCCCCCGAGAAACCCCGCACCGCGTGGGGTTTTTCTCGGCCATCGAATGCAACTTTTTGGAGAGGTTCCTCGGCCGGGCGCACGCGGTCTCCGAGCGGAGTAGCCACCCCTATTTTCAAAAAGATGGAATCATCGTTTGCTGGTAAGGAACTTGTTGACATGGAAGGGAGGTAGAAGTAAGGTATAAGGGTAGAAATAGAGAGGACAGTATGACAAATATCAAATTGATGTTGAACGCTCGTGAACATCTAGAAAGAGTATTGACTGAGGCAGGGATGGAGATCACAGACAGTGGAATGTTGATGGATGACGACCAGCCGCGGGCCGATCTTGGATTGAAGATAGATGGTCAACCATTTAGTCTTCAACTGCGTTGGCGTTATCAAAAGTAACCCGCTTCTGTAGGAAAGTGTTGACATATAGTTGAGGAGGTACTAGAATACAAATGTAAGCTTGTCAGAGATGTAAGGAGAAGTTCTGGATGGGAGTCTGGAGCTTCTTTTTTTGTACTTCCCTATTTTCAAAAACTGGAAAAGTCAACTTGCTGGGAAGAGGGGGTTGTTAGTGGTTTGAGTTTGTGGTAGGATAAAGAATGGAAGACAGGTTGATTCTTGACCTTTGTGGAGGGACTGGGAGTTGGAGTGAGCCGTATAGAATGGCTGGTTATATGGTGGTTGTGGTTGATCCAGAATATAGTGGTAAAGGAAGGATAAAGGAAACAGTTGAAAAGTTTTGTGAAAGAGAGTTAGTTCCAAGAAGTGTTCATGGGATACTTGCAGCGCCGCCTTGTACTGAGTTCTCTGCAAGTGGTGCATGTTGGTGGGAAGGAAAAGAAAAGAATGATCCAGCATATCTCGAAAAGGCGTTGGGAACAGTATTTGCTTGTATGGAAGTAATAAACAAAACTGAACCATCCTGGTGGGTGTTAGAGAATCCAGTTGGGCGATTGTCAAGATTCCTCGGTGATCCTATATTAAGGTTTGATCCTTGGGAGTTTGGTGATCCCTATACAAAGAAAACTTGTTTGTGGGGAAATTTTATTGTACCAGAAAGAACTCCTGTTGAAGCAGATAGAACTGAAGAGAGACATAATGATCCTAAATCTTTTTTTGTTAGAAACTCTCCAGCTCTAGCTAGATATATACATTCATTTAAGGGAGGTTTAAGTAGATCAGCACTTCGTTCTATAACTCCTCCAGGTTTCGCTTCAGCCTTCTTCAAGGCGAATCCATAATACTAGCAGGTCACCTCTCCTCACACTAGCATCCCTCGACCGACACCTTATACACTCTCGCGTGCGGAGTTGAATGCTGGGGGTTTTAGGGGGACTATAGGGAGGTGGTGAAAGGAGGATGGTGATATGTGGTGGTTTGGGTTGGTGTTAGTGGGGATGTTGGTATGGGCTACTCCCGTGTATGGACAAGCCCTTCGAACGACTACTGTTGCATGTGCTCCACAAGAGCTTCAAGATCAACATTTGAGAAAAAAGTATAAAGAAGTTCCTATAGCTCAGGGGCCTACGAGTGGGGGTGCGTTGGCGGAGTTGTGGGAATCAAAAGAGAATGACACTTGGACGTTTACATTGAGGTTACCGAACGGTGAGTTGTGTCTATTAGCTACAGGGTACGGTTGGAGAAAAGTACCAGCTGAAATAGAAGGAATTAGGTCATGAACTGGGAAGATCGCATTCGTAAGTCAGATGCTGGAAAACTCATGCCAAAGAGGGCGGAGGAGATTGTGAAAGCTGCGAAGGAGCGAGAGTCTCCTAAACCCACCGTTGAGAGTTCACTCAGTGGTACTGTAGAACCGTGTCCATGTCTGACTTCATAAACGAACTTCTAACCGAAGTGCCTGGAGAGGAGGGACCTCCAACTCCTTCTCCAGGGACTGCAGGGGGAGATGGACCTGTCGAGACTTCGTTCGTCCCGGCGCTGGCTCCTCGTCTTTCTTCCCCTGCGAGTCTTGCACGGAGGACTGTTGGAGAGGCGAAGGTTAAGAAAATTCATTTGAAGAGACTCAGCCAGAGGCATAAGTTAATCATCGGGATGCACCTGGCTGGTAAATCTTACAGGGAAATTGCTACTACTGTAGGATGTTCTACCCATACAATTGGTAGAATTATCTTGGACCCACTGGCTCAGGAGGTTATTGCTTATTACTACGAAGGGACGGAGGAAGAGTTGAAAGCCCTCTTCCCAAAGGTGGTGGAAGCGGTGAGGGACGCTCTTGATAACTCAAACATTGAGGTGAAGTTGAAAGGTGTGGACCGCTTTGCGAAGCTAACTGGTATGGGAGAGGAGAATCGAGGAAATAAGGAGGTGAATGTGACTGTGATGCTGGACGCGAGGCAGAAGTTTGTTAATGAGTTAAGGGCTGAGGCGGAGAAGGTGGTGGAAGTGGAAGTTGTGGAGATTGTAGAATGATTTGGATGAGGGATTGGGGAGGTGGATGGTAATCCTGGGTTTGGGTGGCCAAGAGTTCCTTGAGATGATTAACGGGTCTACAAAACAACGAAACTGTCTCAAGTGCCAAGAAGAGTTCCCCAGTGAATGGGCTGGGAGTAGACTTTGTGATAGGTGTAAATCAGGTAAATCTTTTCACATGAATGGGAGACTCACTGTTATGGGTAAAGATGAAACTGGAAGGATGGTGCCCAATACCAAGTTTGGGCCTAAATGACCTACTCCATTCCAGAAGAACTACTCCCTCCCCCTCGACAGTCGTGGAAGAGTGTCCTATCCAAACTCCCCCACGACAAGCAAGATGCCATTCTAGCCACACTCCAAGAAGAAGAAATCACCGCCCTCAATCAAGATTGGTTCATGACGGCGAGAAGGGAGCAGTTTCCTCCATCACATAACAACTGGTTCATCTGGGTTTGCATGGCTGGTCGAGGTTGGGGGAAGAATTTCACTGGAGCAAACTGGATCATAAACGAACACCAATTTGGTGGAGCACAGAATAGCTCCATCATTGCTGCAACAGCAGCTGATCTACGTCGTTCCTGCGTCGAGGGACCATCTGGAATTCTTGCACTTTCTCCTGCATGGTTTCGACCGGAGTATAAACCGACTCAATCCAAACTTGTCTGGCCGAATGGGACAGAAACACAAGTCTACACCAGTGAGAAACCTGAACGTCTTCGTGGTCCGAACCATGATAGGTCTTGGTGTGATGAACTTTCCTATTGGAGATATCCACATCAAGTTTGGGACAACCTGATGATGACCATGCGACATGGAAGTGATAATAAAGTTATCATCACCATGACACCTCGGTCAATCCCAATCGTCAAGAAGTTGGAAGAAAGGGAAAAAAGGGAGAACAGTGATACCATCTTCTCCCGAGGTTCCTCTTACGACAATCTTGCTAACTTGTCAGGTGAGTTCGCAGAGACAATCAAGAGATATAAAGGGACGCACCTCGAACGGCAAGAAATCTATGGAGAACTTACAAGTGAGGCAGACGGCGCCCTCTGGAGTAGAGCCCTCATTGAACAAAACCGTCTTGATGCTCCACCGGCAAAGTTGACAAGAGTAGTCGTCGGGGTTGACCCTTCCGTGACTGGTGGGGAATACTCAGATGAGGCCGGGATCGTCGTGGCTGGCATCATTGGAGGGAAATTGCCCCATGCTTATGTCCTTGGAGATTACTCTCTAAAAGGCAGTCCTGAAACATGGGCGAAGAAAGTTGTACAAGTCTACCATCATCATGAGGCGAATCTGGTAGTTGCTGAAAGGAACCAAGGAGGAGAACTTGTCCGAGATGTCTTGAAGAATGTAGACGACTCCATGCCGATTAAGCTTGTTTTCGCTTCAAAGGGGAAGGTCGCAAGGGCAGAACCAGTTTCCCTCCTTGACGAGCAACATCGAATTCACCATATTGGTGTTCTTCCCCAACTTGAGGACGAAATGGTCTCCTTCGTTCCTGGTGATGTTGTAGAATCTCCCAACCGTGTTGATGCAAGGGTTTGGGCGCTGACCGAACTTATGGTAAAATCTAAACGTGGTGGTACTTGGGGGAGGCGTTTTAGAGGAAAGGCTGCGTGATGGAGAAACAGTGCCCTCTTTGTGGTCATGAGTTGGAGGTTTCTGCTAAAGTGTTCATTGATGAGGACACGAACTCGATAATGCTTGATGGGATGGTGGTTAAGGCCCCTCGGAAAGTTAGGCAACTTCTTTCAATTCTTATTGATAAGTCTCCAAGAGCATTATCTCGTGAATTCTTGATGGATGAACTCTACGGGCTTTTGAGTGATAAGGAAGAGCCGAACGATAAAATTATAGCAATATTCATCTCCCACGCGAGAAAAGCCTTAAAAGGAAGTAATTATGAGATTCTTACAGTCTGGGGCAAGGGCTGGCTATTCAGAAAAAAGATACCATTATCTCAAGAATTAAAGGTTGAAAAACATAATGGAAGAGAAGAGAGCCAACAACTTACTGGCTAGAATGAGTTCCCATGTCTCTACCATTCTCCACCGTGCGGACTTAGGGAATCGTGCGGGGCTTACTTTCAGTAATAGACGTGACCTTTACGAAGAACTCGGGTATAAACGAGTCCTCGATTATCGGGACTATCACGATCGTTATGTTCGTGGGGGAATTGCCTCTCGGATAGTTGACGCCTATCCGACAGCTACTTGGAGAAACCCTCCCATCATCAAAGTTAAAGAGGATGATCGTTTCAACGAGGCTTGGAAACTCCTCGTTAACCGTCTTGCAGTCTTTCACTATCTTGAACGAGTTGATAAGGTTGCGGGTATCGGACGTTATGCAACACTTTTCTTAGGTGTTAGTGGGGGACGAGGTGTAAATTTCACTATCCCAAAAGTTAAAGGGCAGGAAGGTGTACTATTCCTGTCCGTTTTCTCCCAAGTCAATGCTGATATCATTAACCTCGAACAATCTCCACAAGATCCAAGATTCGGTCTCCCAGCTTCCTATAACGTCCGCTTCCTAGCTGGTGTAGGTGTGCAGTCCAGAGGTACTACACAACCTGTCCATGCAAGCAGGATGATCCATGTAGCAGAGAACACACTTGAGGATGATGTCTTTGGCATTGCTCGGATGACGAAGGTTTGGAATTACCTCGATGATCTTGACAAGATAGTTGGAGGTTCGGCAGAGGCGCTTTGGAGGACAGTTGATCGAGGAATTCAATTCGATCTTGATAAGGAGCTTGAGCTAACGCCAGAGGATGAAGCAGCATTCTCAGATGAAATTGAAGAATATTTCCTTGGACTTAAGAGATACATCAAGACGAAAGGAATAACTACAAAAGTCCTTGGATCGGAAACACCCGACCCTCGTGGGGCTGCGGAAACTGTTGTTAGCCTCATTGCTGGCACAACTGGTATTCCGAACAGGATTCTTCTTGGCTCAGAAAGAGGCGAAATGGCCAGCGGCCAAGATGAAAGGAACTTCAACTCCCGCGTGAGGGAAAGGCAACTCTCCTTTGCTGAACCCGTCATCCTCCGACCTCTTCTCAACCGCCTTATTTCCATTAATGCTTTGCCAGAACCTAATGGAGATATCATAATCGAATGGCCGGATTTGACCATTACTTCTGATAAGGAGGCTGCAGATATTGCGGCGAGAACTGGTCAAGCGATCAAGCATGTGTCAGATCAGAAGATTCTAACCATCCCTCCAAGGTTGTTTGCTACTAAATATCTCGGAATTGATGAAGATGAATATGACAAAGCGATAAAGGAAATGGAACTACTACCAACTCCAACTCAGAAGGGAACTCCTCAAGATGATGGCAAAGAAACCCCAGACGATGAAACAGAAGGAAATGAAACATGACTGTTGAAAGTAATGCTGAGGTAGATGCTGCCTCTGCTGGAGCAACTGCAAATCAGCAAACCTCATCTACTGA
>SDBT01016390.1_pt1 | contig 11729 bp, 13 predicted proteins | sample 2277101 | NCBI WGS metagenome assembly SDBT01 (sample SAMN10404973, study PRJNA504765) | marine sediment metagenome | isolation source: marine sediment core GS10_PC15, 103 cmbsf | place: Arctic Ocean: Southern Knipovich Ridge | collected 2010
AAGCTGGGGACCCTTACACCTAACTCACCGGTTTGGGACAAAGGGCTTGACCATTTAACCAAGGTACTGGATTTTATGGATACAGACGTGCGATTGCATTTCCGGCGTGAAGAGGATGTGCTCTTCCCTGCCTTAGAGAAGCATTTCGGGGTAGAGAAAAGCCCGACACGACTATTACTGAAGGAACACGGCCAAATATGGCAGTGGTACGATCAGCTGAGGGAGAAACTGGTTGAATTACAAGAAGATAGGAGTGAGACTCCTGAAGCTGTTTCTGCTGAAGTTCAAGATATCGGTAGCCACGTTGAGCATCTTCTGCAGGAGCATATCAAGAAGGAGAACGAATCCCTTTTCCCTCTGGCCAAAAGGCTGTTCAACGAGAAAGAGCTTGAGGAAATCTCCAGCAAGTGGAAATCAATTAGTGTTCTAGCAGGTAATCAGGTTAAGACTTAGCAACATGGTATCAAACTAAATAAGGAGGCAGAAAATGAGAGAGAAAGTAGAGGCAGCCCTGGACAAAATAAGGCCGGCTTTAAGGGCAGACGGCGGTGATGTTGAGCTGGTCGATGTCAAAGATGGCGTAGCCACCGTGAGACTTACCGGCGCCTGCGGTAGTTGCCCGATGTCAACCATGACCTTACGAATGGGAGTAGAGCGGGTAATCAGGGAAGAGGTACCCGAAATCAAGGAACTGGTAGCAGTATAAGAAAGAACCAGCTCAACGGTAACATCTGACGAGATTGACAAAAATACAGTGCTGAGTGAGAGGCATATGAGTGATATTTTTGGTGAGTTTCTCAATGACGTTAGGCCAATCCTATTCAAGGAACCGTTAGCAGAGACTCTGGGGGCGGTTAAAGGAGAGGGTGCTATTTTAGAATACACCTTTATCGATGTGGTAAAGATGGCGGGACACGCCTGTCCCACCGTTGCTGGAGCATATCTGTCGTGCCTAAAAGCCTTGGAGGCGCTTTATCCCGATGAAATTCCAGTAAGGGGGGAGATTTCCGTTACGGTTTATGGAGAACCGGACGAAGGGGTTTACGGGGTCATGGCACAGGTATTCAGTTTTCTTACCGGCGCCGCTCCGGCTACCGGTTTCAGAGGTCTGGGGCATAAATTTAAGAGAAAGGACTTGCTTAAATTTAGCGCGGGGGAGAACGATTCCCAGGCAATGTGTTTTGAATTTAAGAGGTTGGATAACGGCAAAACAGCACTGGCCAAATATTATCCTCAGCGAATCCCTTTTCCGGAAGACAAAGCAAAACGGCTGGGAGAACTTTTAGAGAAGGTCATCTGGGAAGCAGCCGGGGACGATGAAAAGAGAGAGTTTCAGGAACTCTGGATGGGGAGGGTGAGAGATATGCTTCTTGAAGCAAAAGGAATTAATAGGTGGCTAAAAATAGAAGAGAGGAGGAACTAAAATGAATGCAGTGAAAACAATCGATGTTAAAGGATTAGACCATACCGAAAGGGAGGAGTTGATTTTACCCGGTATTGAGGCACTTGAGGTCAGCGAGACAGCCCGAATTGTAGTGGAATTTAATCCTATGCCCCTCGTCTACATGTTGAAGGTTCGTGGTGAATTTGACATTGCCTACGAGAAGGAGGGCCCTGACGAGTGGATTTTGCAGGTAACTAGAATTACACCCGAAGAAGATAGAAAAGAGCAGTTTAAGGAATTACTAAAAGAACTAAAGGAAGGCGACGTATCTGAGGAAGCAAAAGAGAAAGCGAAGACACTTCTCCAGGCGGTTGACGCCAAAACCCTGGGTATCATGGAGCAGGAATTAATCAGGGAAGGAGTTTCTCACGATGAGATCAGACACAGCCTGTGCGATATTCACCTTGAGGTTTTGAGAGATAGCCTGGTGGCCAAGAAGCAAGCGGTCTCGGCACCGCATCCAGTGCACACCTTTATGCAAGAGCATGAAATTATTCTCGATACCTTAAATGAACTGGGTTCTCTGGTAGAGAGGTTGCAGGGAATAACCAGCTTTGATAGCATGGGAGGAGACCGGGAGAAGCTAAAGGATATTGCCCACCACCTGGTAGAAGCGGAAAATCATCACCAGCGGGAGGAAGAGGTTCTGTTTCCCGAACTGGAAAAGCACGATATAGTCGAGCCACCGCAGATTTTTAGAATGGACCATGTGGAATTCAGGGAAAGAAAACAGAAATTGTATCAGCTTGCTCAGAACTACCAGGATTATGACTTTCCTGAGTTTAAGACCAAGGTTATTGAACTAGGTAAATATCTGACCAAAGAACTCGAAGGTCACATCTTTAAAGAAGATAATATTCTCTATCAGATTGCCCTTCAAGTGTTAAGCACGGAGGAGTGGGAGAAAGTCAAAAAGGAGTGCGATAAGCTCGGTTACTGCTGCTTTACTCCGGGAGATCAAAAGAAGGAGGAAATTATGGAGTTAGACTTAAGACCAATGCCACCCTTTGAGAGACACGAAAAGATATTCCAAATGTGGGATGCGTTAAGATCTGGTGAGACATTGAGAATTACTAATGACCACGACCCCAAGCCATTACACTACCAGTTCGAGGCGGAGTATAAGAATCAATATGAGTGGGAATATGAGCAAGAAGGACCGAAAGACTGGATTGTCAAGATAAAAAAGGTTTGAAGATGGAGGTGTTATGACTAACGGGGAAAAGCCAACGGACATCTTAAAGGAAGAGCATCAAAATGTGCTCCAAAAATTAGATGCATTGGAAGAGGTTATCAGCCATCTGGATAAAAAAGAGGAAATCTTGCCTAAACTAAATGAGCTGACCTCCTTTTTTAAGACTGATTTCTGGATTCACTTTACCAAAGAGGAAGAGGCTCTATTCCCGGAAATCGAGAGGTTCATTCCCAGAGAGGGTGGTCCTATCGGGATGATGTTAATTGAGCATGAAGATTTGAGGAATACGAATAAAGAGTTCCAGAGAGCAGCTGATGAGTACCTTGGCGATTCCGACAGTGCAGAAATAAAACGAATGATTCAGGAGTATGGCAATCATTTTATCGGAGCATTGAGGCAGCATATCGATAAAGAGAACAATATCTTGTTCATGATGGCGGATATGCATCTTGACCAAACCCAAATAGATAAAATCGTGAAGCTCTTCCATAAGATAGAAAGCGCTGAAGAAAAGGAGGGTAACTCTGGTGGAAACGACGACGCCCGGCTTCGATGAGAACCTCAATATTAAAGACAGTAGCCAGCTACTGGACAAGGAAATACAAGCATCTCTGGTTAACGGCAGACTCCCTTGTGCTGTCGCCTTCAAGATGGCGAGGAAACTCGATGTCGCCCCCAGAATGGTCGGGGACAAGGCAAATGAGCTAAAGATAAGGATAATTAACTGCCAGCTGGGTTGTTTCGCTGTAGAGAAAGCCACTCGCCCGGGTCTGGATGACATGGAAATAGCAACCGCGTTGGCAGAAGGATTACAGATGGCTATGACCAACCGACAGTTGCCTTGCAGCGCGGCTTTCGAAGTAGCCAGGAAATCCAAAGTCAGCCGGAAGCAAGTTGGTGACGCCGCAACCAAGCTAAACATTAGGCTCATTAACTGCCAGTTGGGTTGCTTCTAACGGCATGATGATAAGCTAGCGTGATGAACATGATGGGGGAGGATGGTCAGAGTTTAGACGTGGGTGCATAGAAGAACTTTCGGCTCCTCAAAAAGCAGAATCCATAAAGCGAATCGTTCGGATGACGGTTGATAAGGATGTTACCCTTGTTTATGCAGCTAGAGATAGTCAGCACAACAACGTAATAGTGCCGGAAGATCTCGTTGCCAGTCTCATGAAGGATTTAGGTCAAGCGTGAAATACGAGAGGGAATAATGCCCAGGCTGTTTGATAGATTAAATAATAAGAAGGAGAAAGAGATAAGGATCTTGGCGGATTTTGTCTCTATTTTCTGCCGAGAAAATCACCGAGGCGGAACCAAAAGCATCTTTCCCATCAGAGACGCCAGGTTATGTAGTACCTTGGGTGATAAAGAGCTGGTACTATGCCAGGACTGTCAGAAATTGCTGAATCACGGCATAGTTAAGCTGCTTCAATGTCCCTATGACCCCAAGCCTATGTGTAAGAAATGTCAAACTCACTGTTATGCTCCGGGCTACCGGGAGAGGATTCGGGAGGTAATGAGATTCTCCGGGTTGTATTTGGTGAAACATGGGCGGGTTGATTTAATGATTCATTATCTCTTTTAAGGTCAGGTAAGAAAATGAATGCTACCAAAGAGGCGCTAATGAAAGCGATGGAAAGATACTTTGATGGGGATACAAAGAGGATAAATCATGCCCGCAGAGTAACGGCATATGCCGAGCAGCTCTTAAAACGAGAAGGAGGTGACTATCCGATCGTAATCGGGGCGTCTGTACTCCATGATATAGGGATTCACCAGGCGGGAAAGAAGTATGGTAGTACCAGTGGCAAATATCAGGAAAAAGAGGGGCCGCCTATCGGCCGGCAAATCTTAGTCAAACTGAGGTTTGAGCCAAATCAAATCGAGGAAATCTGCGAGATTATCGCTCACCACCATAGTCCGGGAAAGATAAATACCCGAAATTTTAAGATACTTTATGATGCCGATTGGCTGGTAAATCTAAAGGATGAGTACGATATTCACGATAGTAATAAACTGAGCAACATTATTGACAGGGTATTTCTCACCGAGAGTGGCAGGTCGCTGGCTAAGGACATTTACCTGTTAGAGGAATCCGCCTGACGATGTGACCATGGTCACAGACTGGACCAATTACAATTGGTTGCAATCAGATTATGAAAGTCGAATCAAGGAAGTAATTGAAATGACTAAATTAGATCCTATCATTGAGTTTCGGGAAGACCACCGGAAGGTGCGGGATAGCCTGCTCGACTTAGCTAATGCCGCCGAGACAGGAGATGTGGATAAGACCCGAGATACCTTGGGGTAAATGGATACCATGATCGGCCCCTATTTCCGATACGAAGAGGAGTCTCTATATCCAGCGGTGAAGGAGTTTTTGGGCGATTGTGTGGATAGCCTCATCGCGGAGCATGATGCCGCCTTCGACACTGCTAAGACTGCGACCAAAATACTGGCTCAGTCCTCTCTATCCAAAGAGGAAGGCAAGGAGGTTGCCAAGGCAGCCAGGGCTCTTCTGATGCGTGTCAGCAATTGTGACGGGCTCAACACCCTGGCTGAGCGGTTCTCGCCGGAGAAGTTCGATGAACTAGGCGAGCGCTGTACCCAATCTCGCGCTCAGGGAGTGCCCCTTCTTCGCTGGCCAGATAATTATCCAGGCTAAGGAACCTGCGATCAGTATCGTTCTCCCATTCTTTTCTCCTTTCAGAGTGTTACTTAGGCAACCTCAAGTATATCGTAATTAATGGCTGACCTTAATCCAATTTGTGAGATTATTATGTATACCCCTCACAGAAATCAAGCCCTCTGAGAATCCGACACAAGGGAATGCAAAAGCAACCCTTTTTAGTTAGCCATATATCCCGGACTAAGCATTCTTCTGGAACGGTCTTCTTTTATAGAGACTGGCCCTCTGAAAGCCAACACCATTTGTCCATCCCTCAGAGGGTCATCTATTGCTTTTATAGGCTCTCCCCAGTCCAAAGTAGTTATCGAGACTGGAACATACCTGCCAAAAGTTCCAGAACAAAGCCCTAGAATATTAAACCTTCCGTTGAAACCTTCAACTTGATACGATTATTATGGCTAGAGCTGTATGCTCGATGTAATAAGAAGCCCCAGGCAGCTGCCACTGCCGGGACTAGTAGCACAGAGTGTGGGCACGCCCAATGCTTGTTTTTGCTATACATCATCTGCAAAGTGGCCGCAAACTCTGCTGGCACTTACCGAGTGTGGTCTCTAGGACGAAGAACCCCAAAAACGAATAAGGGGATGAAAAGAAATGAGCAAGAAAGTGAAGCTGTTTGGGCTGAAAGTACTACCTATCTGGCTGATAGTTGTGGCGCTGGTAACCGCCGGTGCCGGAGCTGCCGTTGGCACTATCCTCGCCGGCAAGGTAACCGCTGAGGTGCCGGTAACCATCAGCCAGGCACTCCTGGTAGGGAAGCCACAATTCGACCAGATTGAGCATACACCGAATGTAGCCTGGTATGATAATGCCGGCGGGAATCTCCCAACTGATGCCTCACAGACTCTTACTCAAGATGAAATCGATAGCGACCCGTTTACCACAACCACTGGTGTGGACACACGTGAGTACTCGGACATTGCCTTCTCCGATGACACGCGGGCTGAGGAGGCTGTCGCCAGTACTGCACATGTGCAACATTTCTTTGGCTTCTACGTAGCTCCAGCGGCCACCGACATCACTGAGATAACTATAAGCTGGGAAGGCTACGTTTTACCAGACCCCCCTACTTCGAAGCAGTTGTTGATATACGACGAAAATCAGGACCTGTGGGTTGACACCGGGGAGACCGTTCCTGCAGGCGCTACAAACGAGGCAACCATAACAAAGACATATACCACGGGTCTTTCAGACTACTTGGTGGACACTCCTGCTGGGTATGGTGGTTACATCTTCTTCCAAGTGGCCGTCAGAGACACCCTACACAGTTCGCCTTCTGTCCATACCGACTATGTAACTTTGACCGTCAAATACGATGCCATAAATTGGGATGATTGGGATGACTTCACCGGACCACAGAACTGCGAAAACGAGTTCTATGTACCTGACAGGTTTATCGGGGCGCACAGTGATGACCAGACAGCCTTCCAGGCTGCCGCCGAGATTGATACTGGCGATAAATACCTGATAATGGTCCCGCTAAAGAACGCATCGAATCAGGATATGATGGTGGAACTTGCGTTGGCGTACCCAGACGGCATAACAGTGGAGGTAGTCTCTGCAGACCAGGTTGGTGACTATGATCCCAGGGTAGAGGACCTTACCCGCACCAGCCTCAATACGTGGAAGTTCAACCTGGAGAATGATGCTCTGAAACAGGATGACGATGACTACATTTATATTGCAGTGGCTGCTAGTGACACCATAGTTCCCGGCTACTACACCATCAAAGGTAAACTAGTCCAGATCAGCTACTAAACCTGTAAACTCTATCGACTGGGGGAATGAACCCCCTGGTCGAGTTCTTGGACAGCCTAGTCTTCTCGGTTAAGTATAATTGTTAGGTTTAACTTCATGCTGACCAGTCAGAAATAGGGAATCCGCCGTAAAAACTTTAACCATCTGAAGCTCAGTCAATCGAACATTTCATCTGAAAGTTACCTGCGCCTCATCTGAAATATTGTCGACATAGGTTGTAACTTCTTAAGCATAGTGTTAGAATCTGTGTCGGTGAGGCTTAGATAGACAAAGCAAAAGCCAATTCAAAAGTTCTGCCTATCGCCCAGTGCCGCCTACATTGAAGTTAAAAAAACAAATAGAAGACTTGGCGACCATGTGCCGCTTTTTCTAGCTTTTTGACTAACATCAAGACCGAACTCCTTTTCGGGGGGCAGTCCACAGAGCGCAACTCTTACTCCGACAGTGGTAAATGGATGGGGCAGGGATCAATACAATCTGGCTTTTTGTTTAACCGCACGGCTCTGGGAGGGAGATTGATAACCACGTACTATGGATATACTATCGGTGGCAAGAGCGATGAGAGTCAGGACACCTCATTGCGAGTTGAAATACGAAATCCCAAATAATGGCCCTCAAAGGAGGCAGGGGTACCAGACAGCATTGAACAGCCTGAAGATTACCTCTGATTAAGAAGGAGCAAAACAGATGGACCCAACAATCTGCATACACGATTTTATCAATCAGCACCAGGATGTCGCTACAGCTATCCGGCTACTTGATCGTTGGATTACGAAAACAACCCATAGCGCTCATCAGCCTGGCCTCGCCATCGGGATTGTGCATGATGGTAAACTTATCTGGGGCAAGGGTTATGGATTCGCGGATATTGAAGCGAAAACACCTGTGACGCTCGATACACTGTTTCGGATTGCCAGCATTACCAAAACCTTCACCGCGACGGCCATCATGCAACTCTACGAGGAAGGGAAGCTGCGGCTGGATGACCGGGTGTGTGATTATTTGGATTGGTTCGATTTGCACCATGGTGATGCACCCCGTATGACGATACGGAATCTCCTGACACATACATCGGGTTTGCCCCGTGATGCGACGATTCCTCACTGGACGGACAATAAGTTCCAGACATGGGATGAACTGGTAGAGGCGACCAAACAACGCAAATTAATTTTGCCGCCAGACAAGGATTTCAGTTATTCCAATCTCGGCTATTCACTACTGGGCCGTATTGTGGAAGTCGTGTCCGGCGACTCATGGGCCGACTATATTCAGTCGCACATCCTCGCCCCGCTCAAGATGACCGATACACTGGTGATACCAACGGGGGACGAAGCCAATCTCGCAACCGGGTATCTTGTTCATGATGACGACTATGTGCGACAGCCCGCGCCGTTTGCTGCGACAAAAGGATTTTCTGCGTCGGCCAGCATGGCCTCGTCCATTAACGACCTGGTGAAATATGCCGTGTTTCATCTGAGTAACGACAATCACGAAATCTTATCGATTCACACACTGCGGAACATGCATCGCATACACTGGCTGGAAAAAGACTGGAAAAGTGGCTATGGTCTCGGAATTGGGATGGCTCGCATCAAAGATTGGACGGTTAGCGGCCATCTTGGTGAATACAAGGGCTATTGGACCGGGTTTCAGTTATGCCGTGAACACAATTTTGGCGTTATCCTGTTGACGAATAGTATTGATAGCAACCTCAATCAATATGTCGAACGCGCCTATACGCTGGTGCTGCCTGCAGTGGTCAAGTCCACTAAACCAGAACAATCACACCCGCCTGAAGCATGGCAGCAATATCTCGGTACATATCAAGATGATTGGGGGAAAATGGAGGTCGTCATCCGTGAAGGGCAGTTACAGATCGTATCCGTGTCGCTCTTAGATGACCCGCCCATAATCCTCGACAAGACCGAGTTACCGCATATCTTCATTATACAAGAACCTGGCAATCCTGGCGAAACTGTCCGTTTTGAATCAGACAGTGAGGGCAATGTTGAGCGTCTCTGGATGCGGAATGAGTACATGCTGCCGAAATGATGACTTTGTGACAGCAGAGAATTCGTTTTGTTCATCATTCTCCTCTCTTCAATCAGGTTTAATATTCCAGAACCGAAGTCAATTACATCTTCTACTTTCAATTCGCTCTTACTAGCATTCTACGCCGTTTTGCGGCAGGTGAGCAATCCTGAAGTAGTGGACGGATATTAAAGCGACCACTTCCCTCGGCTACGTATTGACAATCAAAAATAAGGGGTGCATAATCGGGTAAGATGAGCTAACTACTAAGGCAGCAAAAATGAAAGCCAGAAATAGTTATCTGCTAGCTCTATTATCGGGTATTCTGCTTCTATTAAGCTATCCGCCCTTCAACCTTGCATTCTTAGCCTGGTTTGCCTTTGTGCCTGCCCTTATAGCCATATACTACGAGGTGAAGGCGAAGAGGATAGAGAAACTGGCACTGGTAATGGGTGTTTGTCTTGTTCCTACGTTTCTTGGGATGATTAATGACCTCTCACTCAACCTTGTCCCTTCCGTTGCCGCCTGGCCCCTTACTGTAATCGTGGCTGGCCTCGTAATCGGTTATATTGTGTGGCCTGTCGAAGGCTACTCACAGGCTAAGCAGTTGCCGCGCCCCCAGCTTAGTTATTTGCCTTCGGGATGGCAAATTTTCATCCTTCCAATACTCGCCACCGCCGGTGAATTTCTGGCAATGAACATTCCTGTACTAATGAAAATCACCGGTGTCCTGGGTTTTGTCTCCCTATCAGGAACCCAGTGGTTGAACCCCCCAATTTTGCAATTAGCCTCATTCACCGGCATGTACGGAGTAACCTTTCTAATCTGGCTGGTCAACTCTGCTCTCGCTTACGGAATAGTCCATTACCAAGACACAAGGCGAATATCTAAACAGGCCATCGCCGTGCTTTTGGTGTTCATAATAATATTTGTCGGCGGTTGGGTTAGCCTTCCAGAACCCACCACCGGTGACACCACCGTAGTTATTATTCAAGCCAAGCCCTCAACGCTTGAGGAGCGTCATATCAACGAGCTTTATGCCGACTGGAATGAGTATTCCTTGAAATATGAGCCGGAGATAGTCCTGTGGTCATTATGGATGAATTTTTACCCACATACGAAAGCAGGGCCATTTGCTGACCAGTATGTAAGCTTCAGCCAGGAGAATGATGTCTACCTGACCGATGGTGAGAAAGTTGTGTTTCCCGATGGAAGTGTTGAGGGCTACAGTGCTCCTTATCTGGGTATCGCAGCTTTGCATGTGTTTGATGGACTGGTTCCTTTTGACCCAGACAAAATAATCCCCAAGCTTCACGGTTTCCAAGCGCGCTCGGGAAAATTTGGTCTTTTGGGTTGTCTGGAGACTGGGTCTACCCTACCGGCAAGACAATGGATTAAAGATGAGACACGGTTTATCGCAGGATTGTCAGGTGCCCTACCAGTTATTGGTGCTTTCCCGGGATTACTCGGGGGAAATATGGTTTACCGAGCTGTGGAGCATAGAATCTATACGGCACTCTTCCACAGAGATAATGGTCTAATAATTGACCCCTACGGACGAATAATGGAAGACATAGCCCCCGAGCCGGAGATAGTGGCCGGTAAGATTGCCTTCACCAATGAAAGGTCATTCTACTCAAAGTACGGGGATATCTTTGGCTTTACCATTCTTGGGTTATTCGTGGCTTTGTTATCCTCTAACGCTTATCTGAAACGAAAAAGCCCTTATACTTTCTGTAAGGAATGTAAAGCCCAGATTGAGAAGGGGACCGAGATTTGCCCCCAGTGTGGTGGGCAACAGAAACGAAGCTGGTTCAAAGGAACTCTTATCTACCAACTGTGGGAAAGGATATCAAGAAAGTAAGAGCTTGGGCGAAGCGATGATTTTCCAAAGCTAACTAGTGAGGGTACGAAATGACTGCGGGAAAAGGCGCTGGAACGTCTAGATAACGAGGTGGTGAGTGATACCCTTTTTGATTGAACAGGGCAGGCTATACGGAGTATGAATAAGCCCCCAAATACAATGTGAATTGAAAGGAGAATGAATGAAACCAGAGAAATTTAGGGCAAAAAAAGAAAAATATGAAAAAAGAGCGAAGAGACAGTTAACAGATGAAGAATTTGAAAAGTGGCTGAGGAGAGAACGAAAGATTGGGCTAATACTATGGCCGCTATGCTTGGTTTTGGGATTACTTTGGGCCGCTGAGTGGCCTGGACCTTGGCTTGGATCCTCTAACCAGCTTGCCAGCCAGTTTGCCCGCTATTTTGGCTGGGCGCTTGTGGTGTTCTCTGTGGTCAGCCTAATCCAGCTTGCTCGTTCATGGAAGATACGATAAATAAACACAACCATTACAAGGTTCCTCACTTGTGATGTGTTTTGTCATGCCTCAGTTTCTATCGTTGCTCTTATGATTTCAATGCCAGGATGTGCTAAAGAGAAACCGCGAATTTCACTTGAGCCAGCAATTCCAGCTTACTTTACTACCTGACTACCTATCATTCGGAGAGTTCTTCAATCTGCCGCCTAGCCTTTTCGACTACCAAAGGGTCATCAGTGAGACTGATGCACTTCTCAAAGTCAGCTATAGCCTCGCCTGTCTTGCCTTGTACCC
>SDBT01016391.1_pt1 | contig 11729 bp, 15 predicted proteins | sample 2277101 | NCBI WGS metagenome assembly SDBT01 (sample SAMN10404973, study PRJNA504765) | marine sediment metagenome | isolation source: marine sediment core GS10_PC15, 103 cmbsf | place: Arctic Ocean: Southern Knipovich Ridge | collected 2010
CTTTGAATGTTCTTGCAAGTCTCAGTTGTTCTTTGCTTGGTGCCCGGTTAATGATGGTCAAGACGGATGGCATAGCCTTCTTTAGCCGCTACCGCACAAAATGAAGCGCCTCAAAAAGTGCTTTTTCGTCCTCCCATTTTATGCGTTCTTCCGACTGTTCAAACCACGTAGGACAGTTATCGATACACAGTTCTCTGCTGTGTACAAATTTATGTTCTGCATGTCTACCTGTGAATCGTCTGTATTCTTGTTTGTTATAACGTTTGACAACCGATAAAAGCCACTGTCTCGTAATCATAATCCACCCTCTGTAAGGATAGGATGAGACCAAGCCTTCTGTCAAACAGAAATTTCAATTAATTTTCGAAATTTTGTGGTGTGCATTTATGGACTACAGTTCAAGAGGCCCATATTGTAACCAAAACAAAACACGGCCATTTTTATTTAACTTCGGAATGGAAGCATTCTGTAATATTTTAGTTTCTTCCCGAGCTAACCTATCATCGTGATATTTCTTTTTGCTGGAAAATTTTCATCAAACCAAAGAGAAGCCTCCCAAAAATGAACATCAGAAGAGTCTAAAGTTCCCGATGCCAACTCAGAAGCAGTTCCCCATACAGCACGAGGCTGATTGCCAAAAATTTTTCCTGCTGCCTTAACATCTGCCGGTGGAGAAGACTGCCCCATATAGAGCCACCCTGCGGCAGCGCCATTGCCCATAAAGTCACACACAAAATCATAATCAACCCCAGGAAGAAGATTCACCCCGGGATCAAAAGCCGCAGTCAAGATACTTGTAGGCTGATATTTTCTGTTCCATACTCCTGTCCCAGGAGAAATTGCAACCTCTACCGAACCGTTATGTATCTTTGCGTTTTCATAACTATTGTCTGATCCTTGCATAGCAAAACCATACAATATAGGAAGCGGGTTAGTAAATTGCAGACGAAACCCCCTGACCCCATCTGTAGACTGAACGAAACCAGACGGGGTAGTATTGCGTACCCAGGGACAACCTATAATCGTTCCATCATTAAAGGCTATAACACAAGGAGCAAAATTGTCCACATTAATGGGGTCACTTGTTAGTCCATTAATGGTATTCCCCGATCTTACGCCCGTAAGATGCCGCTGTCTTCCTCCCGGCGGCGCGTCCAACGAACAACGCCTACCAAACGATGCAAAATTAGTTGCTGGAGTACCTGTTGTATTCTGAATAAGTATCCAATACCAAGCCCCTGCCACCAATGTCACAGAAGCAAACGAAAACGTTACCCAAGTTTGAGTGCTTACCGCGTCTACATCTATCGTGTCATTCGCTATAGAGTCTGCTTCGTCTGGTCTTTGTGGATCTGCTCCATCATCAGCAATTATGTCCATTCTCGTAGATGTAGGAGAACCACCCTTGGAGTTATAAAAAATATATACAGATAATGAAGATGTAGTTTGACTAATGGGAGATGTAAAGCCAAAAACGTGAGCATCACCTGACACTCCTTCAACATAGGCAGAGTTGTTGGTAGTGGCCGTATAATTCCCTGAATCGTCCCATTGAACAAAACCACTTAATAAATTGCGAGCCATTACACTTCTCTCACATCTGGTAATTCATAAGTAATTGGGTAAGGAAGAGAAGAAATATTAATAAATGTTGGATCTGAATTTCTTATTCTACGCAACAGCCCCCTTACTAGATTGTCCGCCGCTTTGCCGAAATCAATAAATCGTTCAAGATCATTCTGGTCCCGCCAATACATGTGCTCCAGATCGTTATATTCTAATATGAACTGCCCCCGGCGTATTGTAAAACTTGTTACTGTTATTTGTTCAGACATGTTATATCCTCAATCTATGGTAAAGTCTATTATTGCCGCGAATTTTGTGGGACTTGAAGCGACCGCGCTGCTAACTAAAACGAGCATGCTATTAGCAGGTATTGTGGGATCAGCAAACCCGCCCGTCTGTTCTTCACCATCCGAATCGGCTACCAAGCCTGTTGCGTGGACGTTAGTTCCTCCAGTGAATATGCTTCCTTCTACTCTCCAAAATATTTTAAATGTCACGGTTCCGGTATCGGTTTCCCCATAAATTCGGGAAATAGTAATAGCTGCTTTGGTGTGATAAAACAAGATGTCTTCAGTTGCAGTTGGATCAGATACAGAGATACCCTTGGATTGAGTATCTGGATTCAAGAAAGCCCCATCTAATGTAATCCCATCGGCGGCAATGTCTCTTCCATCTACAGTTCCTCCAACAATAAGCGAGCCAGTGATAGAGAGGTCATCCGAAATCGTGACGCTATCAAAAAAGATCCAACCTCCACTATCAGTAGTAAGAAGAAATCCATTAAGGATGATATCACCCAGTATGGATATTGAGCTATCGAAGATCCATCCACCACTATCGGTGGTAAGTGTGAATCCATTAAGGATGAGATCACCCAGTATTGATACTGAATTATCAAAGATCCAGACACCGCCACTATCTGTGGTCAAGAATTGGCCATTGAGTACTATATCGCCCAGGAATGTTGGAGACTCATTAAATACTACTATTGTGCCAGTTCCAGTTTTTGCGTCCACATCATCCAAGTCTGTGATCACGCCGCCTGCGAATCCGCCTGTTGCTCCTGTTGCTCCTGCCCCTGTTGGTCCTGTTGGTCCTGTTGGTCCATCTGAACCTGTTGAACCTGTTGGACCTGATGCTCCCGATGGTCCTGTTGGTCCTGTTGGTCCTGTTGGTCCTGTTGGTCCCAATCCAGTCGGACCGGTAACTGCTACGCCATCTGTCCCTCGTGGTCCTATTGGACCAGAAACACCTGAAGGTCCAACAGGACCAGTTGCCCCTGTTGGACCTGTTGCCCCTGCCGCTCCTGATGGGACTCCTTCTACGGTGATGGCTTTAGTTTGAGAATTGACAGCTTCCGAAAATCGAGCCGTGACTCCAAAACCAATTGGCAAGAAGAAGCCTGTGAAATTAACCGTGTATACACCTCCTTCAAGAGTGAAAGATTGCCTCCAAGTTCCGTCTTTACGGGCAGTTGTTGTCCCTACTGACTTTCCCGTCGAATCCAAAATTTCAATCTTGACCTGTCCGCCTGGGCTGATGGGAACAGCCAACATGGGGGGGATACCCTGTTTAACAACGGTGCCGAAATTTTGGTTTACGATTGATGGCATATGTTAAGTGTTTTTCTAAATATCTGGCTGATAAGCATGTCGCCTTCTAATAATTCTTCTCTGTTCATGCTTAAAATCCTGCTTTTCTCTTTCTTAAACATAACATTGTAGAGCATGAAGCAGTACATGCCTTCTGTATAGAAGGATGAGATATCTTGTGTGCTGGTGAATTGGGTATGATCTTGATATCGTATAGGCATGCACAATTCTGGGGGTAGAGCTAAATAACCGTTTTGCACATGACTCCATAAATGTTGAGGCCCCAAATCTCCCCACCGAATTTCCTTCTGTTCCATTTTTTTGTTTGCGTCATTCAGAATGCGACTAATTGTCTTGCCTTGCGGCACAGACGCCAATAAGCCCGATGAAGGCTCTTGGGAGTTCCTGTCTTTTGGATAGGTAGCCGCAAAATCAGAAGTTTTCTCCATGATGGGAGATAGATCGTTCATGACTATCAAATCACTATCTAGCCATATGCCGCCATGTTCATACAGTAATTTGTACCGAATGTATTCTGATTTGTAAACCACGTCTGTCATATCAAACCAGTCCTCTCGGAGGTCTGGTAAGTAATCCTTCACGTTATTAGAATTGACAACATGGACGGTAAACGCGCTGCAATGTTTCCGAATGGATTCTTCACAGAGATCTAAGTATTCTGGTCTTGGTGCAGCAGAAACATTATCCCAAAACATCCATATTGTTTGTTTTTGGGATGGAACGCTAATTCGTGCATTTTTCTTAATTCCTACATCCAATACCATATCATTCGGTTTGCAACCCAGGAAGCCCAATATTTCTAATTGTCCTTCTCTAGTGTTAAGTTGGTTTACAGGACAGAGCTTGAAGTTACGATGGTATTGCCGTTGCAGATAGAAAGCGTGGCGATAGTAGTCATCCCAGTATGCTCCGATAGATTCACGTTTAGGCATCAGGTATTTTGGGTACGAGTCATCGTACTCATCATCTTTCCATTTCTCTGGATTCCAACATTTACTTCTGTGATCAGTCCAATGGTTCTTTCCAGCAGTCCATGACGAATAACTCTGTATGGTCGACTCTTTATCCCTTTTTAGACATATAAACTTTGCATCGGGACAAATTTTCAATATCTGTTCTACATAGTTCAGATGATAAAAGGCAACATCTCCAACGACAGAACCCGGATACTGTTGTATTCGGTCTATATGTTTGTCCAGATACTCTTGATCAAATATCCAGGGGCTCACAACAGCTTCGTGGCTAATCGAGAATCCTTTCTGCATATTCAACAGAGTTTGCAGTGACTTTGTTCCGCATCTGCCGGTACCCAATCCGAAAACCAGTTGTTTGATTTTATTCTGTGCATAAGTTCTATTTTCGCGAATGCGTTTTGCATAAGCTGTGGACGTGTAGGGTTCATCACGTTCATTCCAATCATGAGGGGTGTCTAGAAGTTCGTCACAAATCTTCCTACTTTCATGAGGCTTGTCTACATAGTACGCACAAACTGCTAATTGATCCTTGATCAACCGATCATATAGCGGTTTGTTTACAAATAGGGTATCATCGGGATAAGGTATTTTTGCTGCTGCGTTGGCGAACAAATAGGCGACTTGGTAATTCTTCCGGGATGCATAGTGGACGATGATCTCGTATAGTGGTTCTGCTCTGCTGGGACGAAATGAATACGCTTTGAGATACCATTCTAAAGCTTGCTCCCATTGGTCTAATATTCTATACATTTCTCCGGACTGGTACATGGCGTACCAAACTTCTTGATCCCAACCTCCCATTGATGTTCTTCGAACGTACCATGATTTAGCCGCTTTATGATCGCCAATGTCACGATAGCTCTGTGCTAAATAAAATACATTCCTACCATCTTTTGGTTCTAACTCTTTCTTTAGTTCTTTTTCTAGTAAGGCAATATCTCTGTTGAATTTGTTCTTGTGAGAATTGCCATCAGCATGGTGTGTAATTCTGAGGGATTTTAAGTCCTTGTGGGTTTTACATTGATCAGACTGGATATACTCGTGTGTTACACCTATATATTCCCAATCTATATTTCCCCGAACTAATAGTTGTTGAGCATAATCCAGATTGCCGTTATAGCGAATCATATACCCATCTGCATCAAAATTCTTATCAAAGTTAGAATCAAGTGCGACAACCATATCGGCGTCGAGAAGCAGAAGATAGTCTGCCTTATTTTTAGCGGACTGAACTAATTCGGTGCGATTGTGCCCAAAGTGAACCCATGCTTTGTCAGTCAATATGCCAGGAATGTTTTTTAGAGATGATTGGATGATCTCTTTAGTGTCATCGTTTGAACCTGTGTCGATGATAACCCAGTAATCGATAATCTCTTTCACAGAGTCGAGGCACCGTTTGATCACGGCAGACTCATTCTTAACGATCATGCATAAACAAACGCTGCTCATATGGCATTATACAAGATGAACTACCCAAGGATCTTTAGCTCTTGGGTTTCCTCCTTCGTAGAACCAACTTTGCCCCTACCCTTGCAGGAACCAGAGGTCGTGTTCTCCAGAGGCTTAACTTTGGGGCGTCCCGCCCCTAAAAACAACTGTTCCTTCAGCCCTATCTGAAGGATATTCTTTGCAGCATTTATATCTCTATCGTGAACTACATTACACTCATTACACTGCCACTTCCTATCCTTAAGAGTTAAATCTCTCTTAACCCAACCACACTTAGAGCACATCTTACTACTAGGTTCAAATCTGCCTATTCTTACAATGTTAACACCATTCCACTCAGCCTTGTATTCAAGAAATTCATTGAATTTGCTCCAACCACAGTCTGAGATACTCTGGGCCAACTTGTGGTTCCTTAACATACCTGCTACATTTAAATCTTCTAGACATATAGTTTGGTTCTCACTAATAAGTTTGGAAGATACTTTATGTAAAAAGTCTGTTCTCTGATTGGATATTTTCTCGTGTAGTTTCGCTACTCTTAAATTGCCTTTTCTCCTATTACTACTTCCTTTCCGTTTCTTACTTGCTCTACTTTGTAATTTCTTCAACCTAAACAAGTGATTCTTCAAGTACTTAGGGTTCTTGACTTTCTCTCCATCAGAAGTGATTGCAAAGTCTTTAACACCCAAGTCCACACCAACAGAGGTCTCTTCTTGTATTTTGTGTTTCTTGGGTGGTTTCATTCCAGTGTCTACCAAGATACTTATGAAGTATTTAGCTGTTGGAGTTCTACTCACTACTGCTGATTTGATTTCTCCCTCTGCTTCTCTGTCAAGAGCGAACTTAATGTTCTTGAGTTTAGGTATGGAAACTCTTTGGTTCTCCCAATCGACCTTAATGCCTTGAGGGATAGAGAAAGATTGCCTTGAACCATGTTTGTTCTTAAATTTCGGAAATCCCTTTTTCTCTCTAAAGAACTTCACGAATGCCTCATCCATATTCTTGAGAGACATTTGAAGTGATTGGGAATTAACTTCTTTGAGCCATTCTGTCTCTTTGTTCTCCTTTAATATAGGCAAATCAGCACTCAATTCAAATCTACTCAGTTTAGTTTTATCTTTCTGGTATGCTTTGGTTTTCTTTTCAAGTGCATAATTATAGAGCCACCTACAAGAACCAATATGCTTGTTTATAAGCACTTTTTGCTCTTTTGTGGGGTAAATTCTGTACTTGTATACTCTGTAAATAGTCTCCATGTATTATTATACAGAGAACGTTTAGATATTCCTTCTATTATTTAACTTTTTTATTTATTTAGATAAGGGGCAGCCTGTTGCCTCAAACAAGCTGCCCCTTAGAGGCTTTCGAATACATGTGTGTTCTTGTCAACCCAAGTAGATCATGCGGAGCATGAAAGGTAGGGTTGGAGCGACATTGCCCTTGCGGTTTTGTCGCAGGTTGCTTCGCGGACATAACGCCGGTCTGCTAGTTTTAATTTCACTTCTGCTTTAATACATGTTCTGCTTTAGGTCTTTCGAGCAGTTCGCGACCTGCTCTTTTCCATGAGTAATTGTATATCTCTGGCATTAGTAGTCAAGGTAATTTTGGAATTATTTCTCATTCATCTTAATAAGTTCTCGGAGGACCAGTCTGTAAACAAGAGTGTTGGGGATGAATATCGGGCTAGTGAAAATAGGCATGTCGTCACCGGTCAGGAACTTCATGATAGCAGCGGCACAGCCTGAGCTACGACTGATCCCAGCTTCACATTGGCAGATGATAGGGACATCTCTGTACTTCAAAACAAACTCTGCTATGCGTTGGGCATCCTTAGTAGTACATATGCGATATTGTTTCAAGGGTTCATCTAGATCATGAAATTGTACTTCAATTACATCCCGAAAAACCTTCTTGTTCAATATCCCTTCACAATCCGGGTCTGAGATTGAAACAAGGACAGATTGCTTCATGTCCCTCATGCCTTCTACTTCCCTACGACTAGCAACGGTGAGCGATTGAGAATTAGATAGTTCAAAACAAATCATGGTACAAAACATCTTATACTGACATTAGATTGAAAATAGACGATTCCAGATGGGTTTTTGCTTTCTCTCTGTTGTGCATTACATCTTTTTCGTGTACGATAATGAGCTTCCAATGCATCAACCGAAGCAAGTTCTGCTTATACTCATCTTGCAGTCTAGATGCTGCTTGGGCGGCCGTTAGCTTCTTCTGTGACTTGTCGGTAGCGTGCCAGTAGTCACCTTGTACCTCAATCGCAATCTTAGCAGAAGGGAGTGCAAAGTCTAGACGGACTTTTGGAAGATCGGGGTGGGTGAATTGAGCATAGATAGTGTTAGGGTAATCAGTCTCATTCTGCGCGGAGTGTCTTTTGACGGTGAAGCCCATCTCTTCGAGAATTTCATGAGCATTAATTTCTGCGGCAGAAGACATTTAGTCCCACATGAAATGGCGGTGATTGGTAAGCATTGGTCCTTCCCAATCACCGCCAAGGTGTGCATTGTTCACTGATCTTTTTTCATACCTACGCTGTTTCCTATTGAGAACACGACGTTCGCCAGTAGACCGATGATACCCGTCGAAAGGCCGACAGCCAATGACCTTTCTTGTCCATTCCTCTTCGCGGTTATTGCAGTAATCCCACCATTCCTTCGAATAGTAACGCCGACGAAGAACGGATGGCCACCTAGCATCCATGTCAGGATGCAAATGGGCGAACATTTTGTACAAACACGGACGTGACTCACTAAAAAATGCCTTCCGCAAATCCAGCATTTTCTTGAGTTGTCTGTTTTGGTTATGCATGCTTATATCTCCTTGTTAAGACCTTAAAACATACAAAACCTCCATATTTTGTGGGGGTTCACGTTGTTCACCTTTACATTCCGAACCAGCCAGTGAAAATGGACCAATAGTCCACCAAGAACAGTCCACCCAGGGCGTTCAGGATTGCTCCTGAGAATAGCTGAGTGAGAGCATCAAAAACGAGGCTGCCAAACCAATTAAACATCTGTTTCTCCTTGTCCAGCACCGACACGGTGCTCAGTAGTTTCAATCACATGATCGAAGCTTGGGTAATTATACCATACCAATATGGATTGTCAAACCGCAACAGCAAGTTTTTTGGGACCATTGAATCCCACGGCCGATAATTCATCGTAAACCCTGTCTGGGTCTGAAGTTGCGTGTACGAGGTTGCGTGGTTGAATAACCACGTCTTGATGTGCCTTCCGAAAGGATTCTATAAATTCTCTGCATCGGGTTACCGCATTTGCCCCTTCGATCCTTATAAGAACACAACCGCCACTTGTTACATGTTTAATGTTTCTGTCAAAGTGCCATTTACCTTTGTGTTCTTTGTAAAGATCTGAAGCTTCTTTTTTTGTTAGAGTTGTGTATTTCATTTCGGAAATTGTCATGCCGGAATTTTCTAATGCACCAATTATACTGCCAATCATGCGTTTTTGTACGCAATCTGGCTTAATCATCACCAGAGTCGTTTCCATGCTTCTTCCCTCTCAGTGGTTGCCCACAGAAACTACAGATTTGATCTCCGCATTCAGAACAGTTGGTTGGTTTTGACAAACCTCTCCGTATCCACCACGTCTGAAAGATCATGCGACACACGTCCCACAGAGCGATGCCTACAAAGCCTGCCAAAATAGCCCAAAATCCGTTCACTTGCATCCCCTTTGCCAAAACTATCACCTATCATAGATAAAGTGATCAATCTTGTGATGAAGTTTGATAGACAAAACCCGTTCTGTTGACCAGGCTCTTCGTCATCATTCATTTTGTTCTCGCTCGTTTCCTTAAGCAACATACTAAATGATATTATCCAGTTCCTTCAAAAGCTGACGCGCTTTCTTCTTTATTTTGACCGGAATATTGATTTCAACTTTTACAAGAATATCTCCTACCAACATTTGTGATCTTTGGTTTAAACCTGGCAACCCCTTGCCGGGAATACGAAAGATCTGTCCATGTTGGGTGCCAGCAGGAATTCTAAGATCAATAGTGTCTTTGGTTAATGTCGGGATTGTAAGCTTAGCTCCTAAGCATGCTTGTGTTATTTTCAGCGAAGCTCGATATCCCAGATGAGTCCCATCCCTGGTGAAATGTTTGTGCTTTGCAACACTGATGTGGCAATATAAATCTCCACGCGGTATTCCTGGATCATTAAGCCCTCCTTCGCCTCTAAACACTAAAATCTCACCGTTACTCACCCCAGGTGGTATGGTAATAGAAATCGTAATATTCTCTAAGTCGTGTCCACGCCCTTCACAGTGTTTACATGAATCCCGAACAACGACTTTGCGTCCCCTGCATTGTGGGCAAGTAGTAATAAATGTCTGGAACATAGAACATTGATGCTTAACTTTTCCTGTCCCACGACAAGAGGAACAAGTATCTCCTATTCCTCCCAGTCCCTTGCAGTGTCGACAGACATTTTTACGGGTGTAATTAACTTGTTTCCCAATACCCGTTAAAACACTTTCCAGGTTAATAGGGATGCTGATTTTAATATCTTGTCCTTTACGGGATCGGTGGCCCCCGAAAAAGACATTGAAGGCGCTGGATCCACCGAAGAAATCACCATTGCCCATAATGTCATTGATGCTAAAACCACCAGGCCACCATCCTTCACGCTCTGCGGCAGCATGACCGTATCTATCATAAGAGGCTCGCTTAGTCTGATCGCTAAGGACAGAGTATGCTTCCCCTACTTCTTTAAACTTTGCTTCTGATCCTTCGCTTCCGTCAGGATGGAATTTACGTGCTAATTTGCGATATGCTTTTTTGATTTCCTCGGCGGATGCATTCCTGTTGACACCGAGAACTTCATAGTAATCCAGTTTTGCCACTTTTCCCTCCAGGGTATTATACAATGCTTGCTTCTAGTTGCTTTTTTGCTTCTACCGCTCTGTCTTGAGCAAACATGTACCAAAGTTCGTTGGTGGCTTTGTCAAATGAGATACCAAACAATTTCATGCACTTAAGAACTTCAAGTGTAACTGGATCCACTTCTTTGATCTTACCACCCTTAACTTTCTTGATCGCGTCTTTGCATAAGGCTTTTTCTTGGTCTGCCGTGAAAGTGTGCAAAAGTCTCAACCCCTTATAGAAATCATACACTTCCCAGAGGGAACGACCATTGCCGAGTGCTCCATATCGAGTCTTTGACATGTTAGACCTTAGTATTGTCGTGAATTGCTGCCACTGCAAGTTGGTCCACAAATTCATTTTGTGCGTGTCCCGAATGTCCATGTACATGAATGCAATATGGTTTTAATTCCTTTTTCAAACCTAAAATCGCTTGCCACAAATCCTGGTTCAAAACAGGACTCCCATCCGTCTTCAGCCAGCCCTTTTTGGACCAACCATCAACCCATTCATTGATACCGTCGACTAAATATCTACTGTCTGAATGTACCCGGAGGAATTCATCACCAGTCCAGAATTTCTCTTTGCATAGTTTCAAGGCTTCCAGGACAGCCACAAGTTCCATCCTGCTGCTCGTGGCAATCTTTATGAATCCTTGATCCTGATGGATTACTTCACCACCCAACATAACAATGAATGCCCAGCCACCTTTGCCGGGATTTGGCTGGCAGGCTCCATCAGTATAAAGATCATAGACTGTCGTTTTGTCAGTCATTGAGTTCAACTTCCATCAATGCAAATTGTTTCCCGGAGTCTGTGATTGCTACCAAGAATGCTTCAGACTGGATATCTTCCCATTCAGGCATCACATTGATGCTAACACGTTCAACAATAACGAGTCTCTTGATTTCGTGGATTATCTCTCTCTTTGTTCCGTGTCCATATTCATCTTGTGTGCTAAACTCCAACGCACCTGTGATTTGCTTGATGGGCATTTTCAAGTTTGCATTCATTTCATAGATCCCACTCGGACCATGCGCAGTCTGTTGCTATATCCAGCTTATCAGCGAAATGGCCTTTATTGCATTGGAATAAGAACACAAGAGAAGACCGGAGTACTTCGCCTGTAAGATTATGTTTTTTGGATTCCTCCAACAAATCCATAAAACGTCCTATGGCAGCCATTTCTTTTTCTATTTGTTCTTTCGACATTTTATATTCC
>SDBT01016393.1_pt1 | contig 11728 bp, 8 predicted proteins | sample 2277101 | NCBI WGS metagenome assembly SDBT01 (sample SAMN10404973, study PRJNA504765) | marine sediment metagenome | isolation source: marine sediment core GS10_PC15, 103 cmbsf | place: Arctic Ocean: Southern Knipovich Ridge | collected 2010
CCCCATCTCTGTACGGATCTCGCCGGCTGATATTACCTGGGCCTGCAGGTTAATGCCTGTTGTACATAGAAATGAAACCAATACTAACCGAATAAACGATCTGGTAAGGAATCTGGATAGTGCTGGTGTCATATCTGTCGTTAATATCTGATCTATAAATGCCAGGGACTCCTCATCGGCCTGCTGAGCATCCTGTTTGCAGCAGGATTATTGATAAACTCTTCTTTCACCGGATCCCATCGTAGTTTTTGTCCCATCCTGATGGCTATATCAGCCTGGTGGCAAACGGTATCGGACCTTACGGCCGTTTCAACGGGGCACATCACAGGGGAACCGGTCCTGACAGCATCCAGAAAATTCCGCCTGTGGTCATTGCTGCGGGACAGCTGGATCTCATCCGGACCAATGATTGTTTTGAGGAGGGACCTGGGTTCTGCATCGATATAACCACGGGCTACATATATCCAACCTTTATTACCCTCAAACAGTATTCCCATAGAATTGGGAATGTTAAACTGCGGAATTCGTTTCCGGGCGGAAATATGATCGAGGTATACTAGTTTTACGCCATTGGTATAGGTATGCACTGCCTCCCAGGTATGGATAGTATCATACAGCCCTTCTTCAGGGATGCTGCCCCGGCCTTCCACCTCAACCGGTCCGGTCAGATCGGCATCAAGAGCCCATTGTGCAATATCCACATGATGGATGCCATACGCACCGCTGATACATCCCACCGAATGATCATATATCAGGGTGAAATTTCTTGTACATCGTAAATGGGTATATGGGACAAGGGGAGCGGGACCGAGCCAAAGATCATAATCAAGCCAGTCAGGTACGGGCTCTTCAGGTTGAATGCCCACCGGTGTATAACTGGCTGATCCTATGGTGATTTTTTCAAGTGATCCTAATTTCCCGTTTCTTACCAGTTCGCATGTGTAGCGGAATCTTTCATCTGACCGCTGCTGGGTTCCGAGCTGAAAGACAACACCATACCTGTTGATGGCCTGTCTCATGGCCTGGCACTCCCTGAAAAACAGGCTCAGGGGCTTCTCGTAATACATATGTTTTCCCTGCCTGGCAGCCTCCATACCGATCAGTGCATGCCAGTGATCAGGGACTGCAATCAGAACGGCATCAATATCCTTCCGTGCAAGTAAATCCCTGAAATCATTATATGCTGTACACTCCTGGCTGCCGTACCGGTTATTGGCAAACTCAACAGCCAGATCCCGATCTGTCGAATTGACATCACAGATGGCTTTCACACGGATATCATCATATTCAATAAATGACCGCAGGTGGCCGCTGCCCATTTCTCCCACCCCGATGAGGCCGAAATTTATCATATCGTTGGGCAGTGTTCTTCCCGGTGCAGCAAAGACCCGGGCAGGTAAAATAGTTGGAAATACAAGGGCTCCGGCAGTACCAGCCATTGATTTTTTAAGGAATTGTCTCCTGTTCTGCTGGATCTTCATAGATCTTTATTTGTTAGTACCTGCCTGATGTGCACCGGCCATCCTGAGGCAAACATCATTAAAGTATTCAATACTCTGTTTTATCTCCGGCCGTTCCTGGTCCCAGTCCCTCGAGTATTCCAGTCCGAAAAGAGAAGGTTTTACACCACTCTCACCGAGGTGCCGGATGATGGCATCCAGCTCAAGTGCTCCTTTCCCCCAGGCCACATCATGTCCCTCCGGTCCAGTTTTATCCAGGTCATGCATTTGTACCGTTATCAGCCTGTCTCCGAGCAACTTAACTGCACCCAGGGGACTGATCCCCGAACGTGACCAGTAAGCAAGATCCCCGCATGCACCTATCAATGGACTGCGTTCCCGGCAGACCTTCAGCAGATTCTCAGGATTCCAGAATACCGGTGAGATATCCTTTCCATGATTGTGAATGGCCAGTTTGATTTGGTACTTCTCACAATATTCTTCAATCAGATCCAGTGCTTCCGGTGCTGGTTCGGAGATGAAGGTTTCAATGCCCATTTTCCTGCCAAACTCGAATATCTCCCTGCAGGCCTCCTCATCAGAGGGGATATCGTGTATATAATAGCTCACCAGGGTCACGCCGGCCGACAAAAACTTCCTGCGCACAGCAATCAGATCATCCTCGCTCAGGGTATAATCAAAATTACCCCTTATCTCATCACTTACGGGCTGAACATTCAGTCCCCCGAGGTAGAGAAGTCCAATTGAAGCAGCCTTATCAATGGTCTCGAAGAGCGTATTGTTCTTAAAACTGTAAGCGGTAAGTCCCAGTCTCCATCCCAGTTTCTCACGGGCTTCAACGGCCGGTGTCAGTTTATTACTTGGAGTGGCGGGGGCATACAGATCGCCAAGTATGAACTGTATCCCGTCAAGGTAATGCACCAGTACTTTCTCATTCCAGTTGATGTGTGCATTATGACCGAGAGAGGTATAGAATACCCTTCCCCTTCCGTAGTTCCTGACCCAGCTGATGGCTATATCCTTATCTGCTCTCCTTTCGGGAAGGATGCGCCTCTCCATACTCATATCGGTTTTATCGGTGTCAATGGCCAGTAGGATGCGCAGGCGGTCGCGTGTATAGGGTTCTGAAAACTGGAAAACTTCATCGCTCACGTCGAATCCTTTACCTTCAAAGGCACGGTTTATGGGGTGTGAGGATTCATCCATTTTCAGCGTGATCCATTCGTGGGGTTTCCATGGGTGCCCCCCGTTCTCAAAACCGCCCAGCATTTCGCCAAATTCAGGAAACTGGTCATAAACCGGCCACTGGCAGAAAGTGGCCCCGGCCGCATGGATGCCGAAAAAGCCCTTCCCGCTGTACACATATTCCAGAAGATTATTTCTCAGTCCGGGATCTTCAAAAAGCACTCCTACAGTATTGTTGAAACAGATGGCATCGAACTGGTTTAAATATGCTGATTGGAACACCATCGTATCATTGCTGAAATAGGTTTCGTATGCTCCTGTCTTCTCACCCATCAGCTGCAGCATATAGTTCGCATATGGCACGGAAGGATGACCTGCACGGATCTCGCCGTTCCATATATCCATGTTGAAAACCAACAGTTTCCTGGGTTTATCAGGAGAAACTACAGCCACTCCGGGTATAGCATTATTGATTAATTCAATCGCTGAATCCGGCAGGTTTGAATAAAAGGCCCTGGCCTGGCCGGCAGGTTTGAAGGGCTGTGCATTAGTGATATCCGCAATAAGAAACAGGCACAGGAACAGTAATAGCGGAACAATGACGTCCTTCTGTCTCATACAATAAATTATACTTTGCTTAGAGCTCTTTGATATAAATATTGGCAAACTGTATGTGATCGCCGTGATGCTGCAGGGCGATTGAACCCCTTGCAGGGATTCCCGGCAGCTGTGCCTCATTGATGACTGTTTTGCCGTTCAGCTCAACTGTGATTTTGTCATCAATTGCCGTAATGATAAACCGGTTCCATTCACCTGGTTTTTTATCCGCACATAACATGGGCGTGGCAGCTCGGCGAACCTCCTCCGGCATATCCTTGTCAAGCCGGTAACCCCAGATCTCGCCGGAACCTACCGGCCAGTTCCAGATGTTGATCTGGCATTTGGAAGTGCCGCGCAGGTAGATACCGCTGTCGCCTGCATCCAGCACAGAAACAGTTATCTCTTTTCCGTCCTTATCCTTTGCCTGCTCTCCACTGGGCAAAATTACAGGGACCTCTTCGGGGACCGGCTTATCAGGCTGTCGCCAGTCCACAATGAGAATAAAATTACCGTATTCTTTCTCCGTCCATAAATGTTTATCTTCACCTTCGGCGGTGCTTTTTCCATCGTAATCCAATATACAGTCCATGGATTGCCAGTGTCCCTTATTGCCTTCGACCTGTTTCCAGCCACGCGTATCCAGGCCATTATAGAGTGAGAGGAATCCCTGGTCCGGAATGGCTGTTACTTCCCCGGGCGGATTTGTCCCCGGCAGTTCCTTTATCCGGATGTTGCGGAAATAAATTTCACTACCCTCCGATTCCAGGCAGATATAACCCTTTCTCGGATTCGTGTGGTATGCCTTTGTGACCACCTGGCCATTCACTGCAAGCGTGAGCATTCCATCCCGGCTCTCAACCCGGTAGTGATTCCACTCCCCTGCCGGATTATGCCTTTCAGAGGTAGGATACGAACGCATCCAGCCTTTTTCAAGATCTGAGTTTGTCGGGGTCAGTGTCGCTCCCTGTATGGCAAATACATCTCCGTGGTTGCCATCCATGATCTGGATTTCAATGGAGCGGGTAAAGGGTTTTCCCGGCGGTGTAAGGTCGTCTGAGTGAACGAACAATCCCGCATTGCCCCCTTCTTTCATGTGGCGAAATTCCAGTTCCAGGATATAATTTTCATATTGTTTTACAGTACGCATAACCCCTTTGGGGATTCCTGTACATACAATCATCTGGTCCCGTACCGTCCATGTCTCAGGGGCACAATTCACGTTTACCCAGTTATCCAGATCCACGCCGTTAAACAAGGGCACAAATCCTTCCTCTTTTTGTGTCATTGTCCCGGCACTCGTCAGGAAAACACAAAAAATGATCAGAAATAGAAAATGTAAATGTTTCATAGGATTATTTTTATTTCAATTCTGTAACACCAGGCATTGGAACAGGCATATCCGGCAGATCCCCAAATTTCATTTCTCCGGGGGTCAGATCGAGTTTCGACGCATTCATGGCCCAGTCCCATTTCAAGGCTCGTCCCGTATAGGCACTCATTCTTCCCAGAATCGCGGTCATGGTGCTTTCGGCAACCTGCCGTCCTTCATTAAGGGGTTTCCCTTTACGAATGCTATCGATCATTTCGGCATATTGGAGCACGGAGGGATTCGGTTTTTCTCCTTCGAATTTCCATGGATTTGCTCCTTCGATGATCCCGTTCCCACCGTAGAGATAGACCGATCCCTGTGTACCTGCCACACGTTGATCGGAGCGATAGGTAAACCCGTCAATCTGGGTTCCGATATATTGTATCCGCACATCGTTGGGATATTCATATTCCACTGCAAAATGATCGTAACAATCTCCGTATTTCGCTTCGGTTCTCACCTGACGGCCACCAACTCCCATACATTGCACCGGATGGGACCCCAGAATCCAGTTCATTATATCAAGGTTATGAACATGCATTTCTGTTATAAAATCACCTGATTGCCAGGTCCAGAATAACCAGCGGCGAATGTGGTATTCCATATCCGACCATTCCGGTTTCCTGATTTCTTCCTCTTTCCTCCAGTCCCTCATCGCACCACCGGAACGCACGACCTGTCCGCCGGTAAGATCACCAATATCGCCGTTGTGAACTCTTGTGATGGTTTCACGATTGGATAATATCCTGCGCAGCTGCGTGCCGGCAACAATGGCCAGTCCCTTTTCCAAAGCCAGGTCGGAACTTTCGATGACCGAGCGTACACCGACCGGATCCACGGCGATCGGTTTTTCCACAAAAACATGTTTCCCGGCCTCCACTGCAGCACGAAGGTGTTCCGGACGAAAAAATGGCGGCGTTGTAAGGATAACCATGTCCACATCGCATGCAATGACATTTTTATAGGCATCAAAACCGGCAAAAGTCGTCTCCGGAGTAACCTTGTAAATGTCTTTGACGGGCAGGCCGCGTTTTTGCAGGTTAGTTTTTATTGCCTCCGGAGCGGATTTCACGTGGTCCTCGAAAACATCACCTATCGCTACCAGTTCCACTCCCGGTGTGGATTCGGCACAATCGATAATGCCTGCCCTGGTGCCACGGCCACCGCATCCGATCAGTCCGACTTTGATTTTATCCGGACTTTTTCCATATAACATCCCATTTGAGAGCAGCATGGCTGCTGTGCCACCCACTACAGACGTTTTAATAAACCTTCTGCGCGTTTGCTGATTTTTTACGTTGTCAGATTTTTTATTCATTTTTTCTCCTTTAGATTTAATGTTGATTGTTCTCTATTCAGAAAACACCCACCAATTTATAAAAAATTCACATGCCATAGCTTATCTTATCTTCGCATTTGGCATTCATTCACTTCTTTTTCTCATTTTTTTGAATAAATTTATTTACCTGGAAACACTACAAATTTCTATTCATTCGAAATATTTACATATTAAAAACCCTAATTATGAAAAGATTACATTTCCTGGTAATGGTAGTTGCACTTTTTACCATTTCATCGGGTATTGCAGATGCCCAGCTCAATATCAAAAAATTAAAGAGCAAGGCAAAATCCGCCGTTTCCAAAGAAGAAACCAAGGAGCAGGATCCAGCCCAGACACAGGATGTCATGCTTGAAACTGACGCTGCCTCCCAGCAAGCTTCCAGGATTATTTTTGTTATAAAGTCCGGCAGCAATAAAAATGATGGTTCAAAAGAGGCTCCCATGAAGAACATAGATAAAGCCATCGCAAAAGCCGGTCCCGGAGATGAAATACGAATTGCGCAGGGCACATACATGGGCACATTTAATATTGGATACCTGGAGACTGACAAACCAATCAAACTATATGGCAGCTGGGATGACCAGTTCAGTAAGCAGGATATTGTTAACCATCCCACTGTATTTCAGCCGGATAATGAAAGTGGAGGAAAGTCAAGGAAAGCCCTTCTGAAGTTTACAAAAGAGGTAGGCGGAACCGTGATTGATGGAATAGTATGGGACATGGGAGAAAGAAATATTTACGATGTTAAGGATGGTATCGTTGAAGGCGTGGATGGTGGAAGGATGAGATATTCGTCAGAACCTTCCCCACCTAAGAACAGTACGGTTGAAGAGCCTGCGATATCTATTGCAAGTGCCGCCAAAGGGGGAGATGTGACCATACAGAATTGTGCTTTTGTGAATTGTGCCCAATTTGCCATCCAGGCAGGTCACAGATCTGGTTCATTTAAAGTATTGAATAATGTCTTTGTGGCAAGCAGGATGGCGGCCATTGAAATTTATGGTACCTGTGCCGGAAGCAACCAGCAGAGAGATATGATTGCCTGTGGTGATGTCGAGATAGCCCATAACATAATCCTCTTTACCTGGAGCAGGCTGAAGGATTTCCTCGATATGGGATATGGCGTAAGAATGATGACCAAATGCACCTATAATATTCATCATAATATTATTGGGGCCAGTATTATGGGGGGAATTGACAACAGCCGGTTCTGCAAGGACGAATATATTAAGATTGATAACAATATTATGTTTGGTAACAAGGGGGGTGACCTGTATTACACACCGGCCAGTAACACCAAGCTGCAGCTTACGGTAGATCAATTTGAAGACCTGGAATTCGAATCTGTTTCAGGCAATTTCGGGGAAGCACCTGAAATAGGGGTAAATCAGGCCTACATGAAGGGTTTCTTCATTGCAAGGTATAAGGAGACCACCAATTATGATCCCAATTCCATTGAAAATCAGTGGGCAAGGGCCCTGGGGATGAACCAGCAGGGTACCATGAGTTCCAATGTAAGCATGTTTATGAATAAATACCCCTGGAAGGAATCCCTCATTCTATTTGGAGCTTCTTCAGAGGCAGGGGCACAGCAGCCACATAAATAATTATTCATATTCTCAATCATTGGTAGCCGATAAAAAGTAAATTGCATACTTTTAATTTGAAACTTCAATCATGGAATTTACTTATACTCGTACCTGGTCCCTGCTGTTGGCGGGGATCCTTTTCTTCTTCCCTGCAACCAACGGACAGGAGTCACTGACGCTGAATGAAAGGGGGTATTTCAGTATGGATGGCCTGGATGTCACTGTTTTCAGTGATTTTTATCCTGAAGGGCACCAGTCAGGTGTGACCATCATCCAGCACGGCAACAGGGTTGCTGCCAATGGGGATCTCCGGCTTGAAGCTTCACCCGGACAATGGTCGCCAGTTCCGGCCGGGGCGGCCACGGAGATCGATGAAACAGGGAACAGGATAAGCAAGATGCTTTGGTATCCGGACTCCTCTAAAAACAGAAGCGGCTTTAACCCGATCATATACCCCGATCTGCATTTTACCTATCAAATTCATGTAACGGCTGCCGGTGGCAGTTCCTTCAGGGTGAGGGTGGACCTTGACGAGCCCCTTTCGGAGGAATGGCTGGGCAAGGTGGGATTTAACCTCGAATTGTTCCCGGGGGATCTGTTCGGTAAGACTTATCTCATGGATGAGCGGCCAGGGATATTCCCTACACAACCCGCGGGCCCCATGACGGTTCACAATGATGAATTCCTGACTGAAGCGATGGATAAGGGATACGAACTGGTGATAGCCCCGGAAGAGCCGGCTCAGCGCATCGTCATTACCTCAACCGGGCAGCCCCTGGAGCTGCGTGACGGCAGGTCAAATCATAACAATGGATGGTTCATTGTACGAAGTACGGTTCCGGCAAATGTTACAAAAGGAGCCATCGAATGGATCGTTACACCCCATGTAGTACCCGGATGGAAATATTCACCGGTAGTCCAGGTATCACAGCTTGGCTATCATCCCGGACAGAGGAAAATTGCTGTGGTTGAGCTTGACAGGCAGGATAGCCTTTTACAGGAGTTCAGGTTGTTCAGGGTGGAAAGCTCAGGCAAGGTTCCGGTTGAGACAGGAGAATCACATCCATGGGGGAATTTTCTCCGTTACAGGTATGCCACACTCGACTTTTCGGAGGTAGATATCCCCGGCATTTACGAATTATCCTATGGGGAAACACGTTCGCATCCTTTCCGGATAGCGGAGGATGTTTTCAAGCGAAACACCTGGCAGCCTACCCTTGAGTATTACCTCCCGGTACAGATGTGCCATATGCGGGTGAATGAAAAGTACAGGGTATGGCATGGAGTCTGTCACCTGGATGATGCGCTTATGGCCCCTGTTAACCATAACCACTTCGACGGATATATACAGGGGACTTCCACATTATGCGATTATCATCCCGGCGAACCGGTGCCGGGTTTGAATTCAGGTGGGTGGCATGATGCAGGTGATTATGATCTTCGTGTTGAATCACAGGCCGGGACCGTTCGCCTGCTGGCAATGATGATAGAGGAATTCGGACTGGATTACGATGCCACGTTAATAGACCAGGAAAACAAAGTTGTTGAGATCCACCATCCTGACGGCAAGCCGGATGCACTTCAGCAGATTGAGCATGGACTAGCTGCGATCCTTGGCGGCTACAGGTCCCTGGGAATGCATTACCGCGGAATTATCTGTCCCACGCTCCGCCAGTATGTGATGCTGGGAGATGCAGCCTCCATGACCGACAACCTTCAGTATGATCCTGTTTTGAAAGAAGGGGAACTGGAAGCCCGCAGGTCCGGAGTGAATGACGACAGGTGGGTGTTCACCCAGGAAAATCCGCGAAGGCAACTTGGTGTTGCTGCTGCACTGGCCAACGCTGCGAGGGTGCTCAGGGATTATAATCCCGAATTATCGGATGAGGCTCTTACCACGGCAAGGGCATTATTGGAAAGTGCAAAGGGAAGCCGGGTCGGTGTATCCCCCAGGGTACAGGCGCTATCAGAGCTGATCCTTACCACCGGTGATCCTGACCTGGTTAGTCAACTGCTGTCTATGAAGAAGGAGATCATAGAAAATATCGATGATTGCGGATGGGCCCTTGGGCGTGTGATACACATGGTTGAAGTTCCGTCCTTCCAGAAAGACATTGCCGATGCCGTCGCAGCCTACCAGCAGGATCTGAAACAGCAGCAAGCTTCTGACTCTCCCTATGGTGTACCCTACAAGCCCAGGATATGGGGAGCAGGTTGGAATATCCAGCGCTTCGGGGTGGAACAGTATTTTTTCCACAAAGGCTGGCCTGATCTCGCGCCGACCTATCACTTCGAAAATGCATTACATTTTATCCTGGGTGTGCATCCAGGGATAAACAACTCCTCTTTCGCTTCCGGCGTAGGAGCAAATTCAGTAACAACCGCTTACGGAGTGAACCGTGCCGACTGGTCATTCATCCCGGGCGGTGTTGCCTCCGGCACGGCACTCATAAGGCCCGACCTGCCGGAAATGAAAATATGGCCGTTTTTCTGGCAACAAACAGAATACGTGATGGGAGGGGGAGCTACCAACTTTATGTTCCTTGTGCTGGCTGTGGATTCACTTTTTGAATGATCTCTGGTTGTCGGGAAAGATCAGTACCCTTCCGGTTTTATAAAACCTGGCGTAAATTCAGAAACCAGTTTTGCGAATTGGATGAGGTCAGGTTCGCTCCAGTAGGGACCGACAACCTGTACACCCATTGGCAATCCGTCTTTGCCAATACCAAGCGGGATATTTATTCCCGGGTGTCCGCTGGCGTTAAAACAGGTCAGATAGGGCCAGGCATAATCAAGATAAACGAACTTTTTACCATCATAGTGGATTGGAGCACCAGTTTTGCCGCGCTTATAGGCAGGACCATAGCTCATGGGACAGATCAACAGGTCGAATCTTTCGAAAAATTGTTCCCATTCATCGACGATACCCGCCCTGATGCCCATACTCTCGGAGTAATAGATGAAACTGTCTTTAAATCCTTTATTCATCTCTTTTTTATACTTATTGTAACCATTTAACAAACCTTTTCTCATCTGCATTTTCAGTATTGCAATCATGCTGGAGGAGCTGTTCGGCAAAATTCCTGATCAGAGATTTTGTCTCATCACTTGTTTCGTAACCGGGCCATCCGTCTACCCAGGCTACCTTATAATCACCAAGTGACTTCCCAAAGGTATTTTTCCATTCAATCCTGGGTACGGTCCTGTCGCCATTATATGGCCCCCGGATGATCTCCCAGACGAGTTCCATATCTTTCGGGGACCTTGCCATAGGGCCCGCTGTCGCCATGTGAAAAACGAATCCTCTGGCACCTTTCGGTATACAAATATTGCCATGCCCGGGTACTGTACTTTCCGTTGGCTTCATCCCATACAAACCGCACCAATTGGATGGATTACGGATAGAGCCACCGAAATCCCCACCAAGCTCAATGGGGGTCATGCCGGTTGCCAGGGCAGCGGAGGATCCGCCACTGCTTCCACCGGGTGAATACTCGGGATTGTATGGATTTTTACATTCAGGATAAATATCCCCGCTAACCTGGTAGTCGGTAAGGTTTTTAGGGACATTTGTTTTACCCATGATCACGGCACCTGCCTTTCGCAACCTGTCGACGATTACTGCATCTTCCGGGGCTGTCCAGTCCTTGAACATTTTAAAATTTACCGTCGTTTTCGTCCCCTTCAGCCAGTACTGCTCCTTTATAGTCATGGGCACCCCGTGAAGCGGTCCCCTGTACTGTCCCTGTCTGGCTTCTTCATCGCATTGTGCAGCTTCCTTCAGCGCTCCCTCTTCAAGCAGGATGATAACCGCATCCAATGCCGGATTGTGTTTTTTAATCTGCTCAAGATGGTCCTTAACTATTTCTGTAGATGTCGCCTGTCCACTGCTGATCAGGTCAGCCAGTTCTATTGCTGATTTGTAAATAAATTTACCCATAGTTTATTACCCTTCAGAGTTTTAATGAATATTACTATAGTTCCAAAATCCCTTTGGATTTTTACTTATACCGCTTTTAAATATAATATTTTATCCATTGTTTTGTTTTCTCTTATCATGTTTTTGATTTTCCGGGGTATCTTATTTTCATCGTTTCCAGCATCCTTAGTGCGTGCAATTACCTGTTCATGGTCAATTTCCGCAAATTTTTCTTCCAAAGACATATCCCCATCCAGTATAACT
>SDBT01016394.1_pt1 | contig 11728 bp, 6 predicted proteins | sample 2277101 | NCBI WGS metagenome assembly SDBT01 (sample SAMN10404973, study PRJNA504765) | marine sediment metagenome | isolation source: marine sediment core GS10_PC15, 103 cmbsf | place: Arctic Ocean: Southern Knipovich Ridge | collected 2010
CCGTTCGTCCCGGGCAGCTTTATGCTGTCCGAGCCGCTGTCGAATTCCAGGCCCTGAAACTTGAAGTAACGTATCGTATTTCTCAGCTCAACCAGGTTATACTGGTTATAGGCCGGCTCATAGATCACCGGCCTGGGCTCGCCGTCGGCGGCCTTGACCGTCACCCACTCCTTCTCCGGCGTGCCGGGGTCGTCGCCGATCTTCCCGTACACCTTGAAGTGGCCGTAACGCCCCGTCCCGTTGCCACCTACGCTATGCACTATCAACGTGTCGCCGTATCCCAGTGCTCCAATCGCACTTTGAAGACTCGCACCCGGATAGGCATGATACGTTGTCCCCTCGACCGCCGTCCACGACAACACCGCCACACAAATACCGCACCACACAAACCATCTCATGGCATACTCCTATCTATGGCCTGGACCGCAAAAACTCTCGACCTATCGCCGTCGTTGTCCCCTGGGATAGCATCGCCTCGGCCGCAGCCGCACACTTCTGCCGCACCACCGACGCACAAGACATGGCTAAAAAAAAGCCTCCTGCCCCTTCCACCATCTATCTTATCGCAACCGACCGCCCCACGTCAACCACCCCCCACCCGAGGTGGCGATAACTCACTCCGCCCCTGGCTCCCCCCCACCATCTAGCCTATACTCGAACCAGTCCCGCGTCCGGCGCCGCCCCCTTTCAGCGGCGCCAAGTACAAGGAGCAAGTAGTGCGCAAAATCAAAAACCTGTCCCTGTTCGCCCTTGTCGCCGTCTTTGTCGGATGCTTTGGACCCTACACCGGACCCGCCCTGACCTACCCCTTCGCCAACTTCCACGTCATCGAAGACGGCCTGGCCTATCGGTCGGCCCAGCCCGACGAAAACCTGCTGCGAGACATCATCAATGAATTTGCCATCAAGACCGTCATCAACCTCCGCGGCCGGCACCCCGACCGAGATTGGTGGATCACCGAAGCCCAACTCTGCGATCAACTCGGCGTAGAGCTGATCAGTATCCCCCTAAGCGCCAACCACCTTCCCACACCGGTCGTATTGCTCAGCCTCTACGAAGCCTTAACCACTGCCGAACACCCCATCTTGATCCACTGCCAGGCCGGGTCCGACCGCGCCGGTGCCGCCGCCGCCATTTGGCGAATGAGCGTCCTGCAACAGAACCGCCAACAGGCAAAGCAGGAACTCTCACTTGCTTACGGCCACATTGCCCTCGTCACCCCGGCCATGGACTACTTGGTTGGCATCTTCCAGCCCGACCCCGACTGGATACTTAATGACTACGACCCCTACCCGCTTGCAGACTGATCGCCCAGCCACGACCAGCCTTGGCGCCCGGCCAACCTGAACCATTCGAGCTCCATCAAGCCTAACACGCCCCACCACCGCCACAGCGCAAGGAAAAAGGGCTGCGGCAAATCACCACAGCCCCTCAATCCTTCGAATTCGCTGCCATGCCAGCCACTAACACCAGGCTGACACAGGCATGTCGGCCTAACTACAGGCTCAGACGCCCAGTGTTCCCAACAGCGCCGAACCCAGACCCAATACAGCCGCACCGATCAACAGCTCCGTGCAGCCAATCGCAGCCAACATAACGCCGCCACCTAGGCCAACAAGGCCTGTCCACTTCCACATGCGATTCATCCTTGTTCTCCTTTTTGAACCTATACCGGCTACCGCACCGCAGCCGGAACACATTAACAACCAGCTACAATTAGCGGAGCATTGTGGGTACCCGCCGCTGGCCAGTCAAGACAATTTCTTCAATATTTTTCGCCCAAAATCGCCACCCCATCCTCAACCCACCCCCCGAAACTGCCGCTCGTAAAGCGTCTTATACAGCCCACAGCTTTCCACCAGCCTGTCATGACGTCCTTCCGCCACAATCCGGCCCTCATCCATCACCACGATCCGGTCCGCCCGCGCTATGGTGCTGAAACGGTGAGATATCAAAAACGTCGTCCGCCCACGCATGATCTCATCCAACGCCTCCTGAATCTTCATCTCCGATTCCGAGTCCACCTGGCTGGTGGCCTCGTCGAATATCAGAATCGCCGGATCCCGTAAGATCGCTCGAGCAATCGCCAGACGCTGACGCTGACCGCCGCTCAGCGTATTGAACGAGATCATCGCATCGTAACCCGTCCCCCTCTGACCGTTCTCGTCGCTGTACAACTGCTGCACGAAATCGTCAGCATGAGCCGTCCGCGACGCCGCCAGCACCTCCTCCAAACTCGCCTTCGGATGACCGTACGCAATATTCTCCCGCACCGTGTCCGTAAAAATCACCGTATCCTGCGTCACCAGACCGATCTGCCGCCGCAGAGATTCCAGCGACGCCTTCGAGATGTCCACCCCGTCAAAAAGAACCGATCCCCGCTGCGGCTCGTAAAAACGCATCAGCAGGTGACACAGCGTGGTCTTGCCCGCCCCATTCGGTCCTACTATCGCCGTGATCTGCCCGGCGGGAATCGTCAAGTTAATATCCTGCAAAACCGGCGTCTCTGGTCGCGACGCATAGTTGAACGACACGTTCCGAAACTCGATGGTCTTGCTCAACCGCCCCAGCGAGACCCGTCGCTGACCGGCATCGGCCGGCTCCTCCGGCTCCGTGTCAATCACCGCAAACAACCGCTGGGCCGCCGCGTCGGCCGCCTGCAAATGGTTGTTAACGTTCGCCAACTTGCGAATCGGATCGAACATCGCCCCCAGACACGCCACCGACCCCAAAAACAGTTCCGGCGACAACTCCGTGTAGAATACCATATACCCGCCGTAAAGCACGAACGAGCCCACCGCTACAATCCCCAAAAACTCCAGCGACGGCGAAGTGGCCGCCTCCGTCCGAACTATCTTTAACTGCTGTCGTAAAATACGCCGGTGCTGCCGAAAGAACCGCACCCGCTCGCGACGCTCCATGTGATAGGCCTTGACGATGCGAATACCTGCGATTTTTTCGTCCAGCAAATTTATCAGCAGACCCCATGCCGCCAACGCTTTGCGCTCAGCACGACGAATACGTCTGCCGAACGCCACAATCAGCACCGCCGCAATAGGCGTCGCCATCAGGACCGCCAGCAGCAAATGCCAGTCCAGATAAAGCGTCAGTACAAGTACGCCCGCCGCCTTCAACGGCTCACGCACCGTCTTGACCAGCAGCGTACGGATCCCCTTGCGGATTACCTCCGAATCCCGCGCGAAACGAGACATCGTGTCACCCGCCTGCTGCTGGCTGAACCAGTCCAGACGCACTCGCAGAACGTTCGCGTACGCCCGCGTGCGAAGGTCGAGCATCGCCCGCTCACACACCAGCCCGATCAAATATTCGTGGGTAAACCGACTCACCCCCCCCGCCAACGCCATAAACGCCAACGCCCCCATCACCAGTCCCAACATCCGCAGCCTGCTGGCCGGATCACGCCCGCCGGGTATCACCCCCGCCAGCTTCAACATCGCCCTCTGCTCAAAGCCCAGCCCCCGTGGTACGAACCGCCCCAATCTCGACGGCTCGCCACCCAACGCCACCGCCACCGCAGCTTCAGCCCCCTCCGGCAGGCGACAGATCAGACGATACAAATCAAATTGGATACCTTCTTCACCGTTTACCGACCGGATCCGGTCAAACTCCCCCAGCCCTGCCAGCGCAGAACTATCTTTCACACTTACCACCCGGATATACTCAATCTCCGGCTCGTCCGCCGGAAACCGACACCCCAGCCGATGTGCCGCCACCGTGCGGTACAAACTGTCCGCCAGCGACTCGTGCTTGCCCACCAGCACCTTCAAAAACGGCACAATCGATGAGACGCTCAGCGTGTAAAAAATACTCACCCCCAGCGCCGCCACCAAACCGAAGATCAAATACCGCCGATGCGGCCAGACAAACGCCAGACCCCGAAAATAATGACGCAGCCAGCCGTCCGGCTTCTTCTTGTTCTTGCTCATCCGAATCCTTAGTGATGCATCTGGCAAACCGGCAAATTGCATTATGTTACCGGCCCGCCCGCCCCTTGTCATTGCCCTAAAGACCCGACGCCCCCAACCTGCCGAAAAGCCCCACGACAACACCCCCAAAACACCACCCACACCCCTGCGAACTAGTCCAAATACCCGCAAATACCCGCCGCCTGACTGCCCCGCCCCCCCGTTTCCGCCGTCTCCGCGGGCAGGTCGCCGGCCCGCAGCTACACCCCCCACCAGCCTGTGATTTTTCTGGCCGCACGCCCCTAGCAGCCCTAGCCACAAGGGTTTACGCGCCACTCCAAAAATCTTCGTTTATTTGGTTGACTGCCCCTAGATGTTGGGGTATTAAACCAAATGCCCGCTACATATGCGGTGTGACTGCCCCCTGCCACGCAGGTCGCTTCGGCGTGGCAAAGGGCAACCAGGTCGGGGAAGCGGGGCAACGGATGAGAGTTCGTGGTTTTCAGGGCCAAGTAAGATTTTGCTGGTGCGGTTGCCGTTTCCAGCACCGATAGAGGCCGTTGCAGCTCCAGGCGATTCTAGCCTGACGCCGATGCTGCGGCGGCAGGAGTCATAATGGCTATGCTGACCGGTACGGATGCACGACAGGTGCCCGCCAGGGATGGCGCTGACACACCCAGCCTGACCGAAAACGCCCTTCGCGTGCTACGGGCCCGCTATCTTAAGAAGGACGAGCGAGGGCAGTACACGGAGACGCCGGGGCAGCTCTTCCGGCGGGTGGCAAGAACCATAGCCCAGGTCGAGCTGCTCTATGACGGCGATGAGCAGCGCTGTCGGCAGTGGGAAGAGACCTTCTACGAGCTGATGACCACCAGCACGTTCATGCCCAACAGCCCGACACTGATGAACGCCGGGCGTGAGATGGGCATGCTGAGCGCCTGCTTCGTTCTTCCGGTTAAGGACAGCATTGACGAAATCTTCGATGCAATAAAGCACACCGCCCTGATCCAAAAGGCCGGCGGGGGCACGGGCTTTGCCTTCGACGAGCTGCGCCCGACGGGCGACTACATCCGCAGCAGCGGTGGAACCACCAGCGGACCGATCAGTTTCTGGCGGGCGTTCAGCGAAGCGACGAATGCCATTCAGCAGGGGGCGTTTCGCCGCGGCGCGAACATGGGCATGATGTACGTGTATCATCCCGACATCCTTAAATTCCTACATGCCAAGCAGGATTTGTCGGCCTTCACCAACTACAACATCTCGGTAAAGGTCACCGACGACTGGATGGAGCAGCTCCTCAAGGAGCCGGATGCAGCCCACGTGGTGGTCAACCCGCGCACGGGCCGGCAATATCTGTTGCCCAAAGATCTGGATATCGCCGAGTACAACATCAGGTCGCTCATTCCGTTGGACCAAGGCGAGCAGCCGCAGGCCGGAGAGGTCTACAGCAAGCGAGACGTTTGGGACATCATCGTTCGCAACGCCTGGCAGACGGGCGAGCCGGGTGTGGTCTTCATGGACCGCATCAACCGCGACAATCCCACCCCGCACGTGGGGCGGATCGAGGCCACCAACCCCTGCGGCGAGCAGCCTTTGCTGCCGTATGAAGCCTGCAACCTGGGCAGCGTGAACCTGGGGCTGTTCGTTACCAATCCGTGTTGCCCGGACGCCGACGTCGATTGGGACCGGCTTGGAAAGACCGTGCACCAGGCGGTCCGCTTTCTGGATAACGTAATTGACGTCAATCGATATCCGCTGCCGCAGATAGAGCAAATGTGCAAGGCCAACCGCAAGGTGGGTCTGGGACTGATGGGCTTTGCCGATGCATTGTTCAAGCTGCAGGTGCCCTACAACAGCGAAGAGGCTTTGGCGTGGGCCAAACGGTTCATGAAGTTTCTCAACGACGAAGCCCACATGTGCTCCGAGCAACTGGCCGGCGAGCGAGGCTGCTTTCCCAACTGGAGCGGCAGCACCTGGCAGAGCCAGCATGGCCGACCGATGCGCAACGCCGCGGTCACCACCGTTGCCCCGACCGGCACCATAAGCATCATCGCCAACTGCTCTGGCGGGATCGAGCCGTTGTTCAGCCTGGTCTTCTATCGCAACGTCCTGAAGGAACAAGATCGAAGTCCAAAGCCCATGGTTGAGGTGAACGACACGTTCGCCGAGGTAGCCACTAAAGAGGGTTTCTATAGCGAGGGTCTGACGGAGCAAATTGCCAAGGATGGCACCCTCGCTTTTATTGACGGCATCCCTGAACAGGTACGCCGGGTATTCGTTTGCGCCCATGACATCGAGCCGGAGTGGCACATACGTATGCAGGCCGCTTTTCAGGAACACTGCGACGCGTCAATATCCAAGACCATCAACTTCCCAGGGGACGCGACGGTCGAGGATGTCGACCGGATCTACCGCTCAGCCTACGAGCTGGATTGCAAGGGCGTAACCGTCTACCGCGACGGCTGCCGCGAGGCCCAGCCCATGGCCCTGAAGGAAAAACAGGGTGGGCAGGCCACCGAGAGCATCCCCACCGACCCGCCCGACCTCGAGCCCCGCCAACTGCCTGAGATCGTCTCCGGGCTGCGGATCCGGCAGATGACCCCCTTTGGGAACATGCACGTCAAGATCACCGTGGACCCCCACAGCGAACGGGAGCTGGAGGTTTTTGCCCAGCTCGGCAAGGGCGGCGACATAGCGACCAGCGATCTGGAGGCCATTTGCCGCATGATCAGCCTGTGGCTGCGGTCCGGCGGGTCCTTGCGGTATGTGATCCGACAATTGAAAGACATCGGCTCGAGCCTTCAGGTCGCCACCAAAGAAGGCAAAATCATGAGCCTGGGCGACGGGCTGGCCCGGGCCCTGATGAAGTACCAGCGTGCCAAGGAGCACTTTGGTCTGAAGGACCTGCTGTTGGGCAATGTGGACTTGGCTGAGCTTGACGCCCTCCACAAGGGCAAGGGCCCTGCCCGTGGAGGCAACGGCGACGAGGGACCGAAGGGCGCGGCGTCGACCCTGGAGCCCGATCGCAGCTCGTGGCGGCTGGGGTTCAAGCTGAAGTGTCCGGAGTGCACTGGCCAGTTGAGTTTCGAGGAGGGCTGCGCCAAGTGTTATGGGTGCGGATATGCACAGTGCTGAATTTTTTGCTTGAGTCGTGCCGATAACAAAGATAACAATAATTGATATGCACCAAAGAAAGGTAGACCGGCGCGGGATTGGTGGGTATAAGAGATTGGGTCGCCCCTAGGAGTACAGGGCCGTCTATTACAGGGGATTATCATAAGGTTTTAATAGACAGGTGTTTACGCTTGGCTTCTTTCCCCTCCGGAAAGCACCGGGACCGCCTTCGGGCACTCGGTGCTTTCTTTTTGTTTTTCTACCGACGGTGGCCCCGACAGGCTAGAATCACGACGGACGGTGCCAGCCGCCGGTCACGGCGCCGCCAGGGCGGCTCTTGCCAGTGGGTTGCGGACTAAGCTGAGCGGTGAACGAGCGTTATAAAGCCAGCAAGCGCGTGGGAATCGTCGGCGGGATGGGGCCGGCCGCCACCATCCGGCTATATCAGGAGATCACCGCTCGGACCGCTATCTGTAGTGAACAGGACCACTTACGGCTGGTAATCGATAGCGATCCGGCTGTGCCCGACCGCACCGAGGCCCTTTTGGGGGTCGGGCAGTGCCCGGAGGGTCATCTGGTGTCAGCGGCCAGACGGCTGGAGGCTGCGGGGGTGGATCTGATTGCCATAGCCTGCAATACGGCCCACGCCTGGTACCAGGCGGTGGCTGAGGCAGTGGAAGTGCCCGTGCTGAACCTGATCGAGGTGGCGGCAGAGGCGGCGTTGTGCCGACTGGGCGCCGGGGCCAGCGTGGGGCTGCTGGCCACCGACGGCACGTTAGGGGCGGGGTTGTATCAGCGATCTTTGGAGCAACGGCGGCTGGCAGTACTGGTACCGCCGGCGGATGGTCAGCGGGAGGTGATGGAGGCGATAAAGCAGGTCAAGGCCGGTAGGACCGAGGCGGCAGGGTCGGTGTTTTGCCGCCAGGGGCAGGCGCTGGCGGGGCGGGGGGCTGCCGGCGTGGTGATCGGCTGCACCGATATTTCGGTGGTGCTGGCCGACGGCGACCTGTCGGTACCGGTAGTTGATTCGACGGTGGCGCTGGCGGAGCAGATAATTTTGGAGGCTCGGGCCGGATAAGTCGGGTCAACGGGGGGGGAAGGACGAGTCGGCAGGTCCTAGAATGCAGCGTTATGGGGGCTGTCCAGTGGGCAAGACCGGTGATAATTGCTGGTGCGAGCGTTGCAGTCGTGGTTGTCAGGTACCGATAATAAGGATATTCGGCCAGTCGGAGCCTGGGGCTTTGGGCCGATAAAACACGTAATTTACAGAGTTTATGAACATGGCTATAGAAAAGATGCGGACCTTTATGGTAGTTCCGGCGCTGCCGGACGAATTGCAGCCTCTGCGTGACCTGGCGTACAACCTGTGGTGGTCGTGGAACCCGGACGCGTTCAATCTGTTCCGCCGGTTAGATATAGAGTTGTGGGAGACGGTCTCTCGCAACCCGGTTCGGTTTTTGTCGGAAGTTGACCAGCGGCGTCTGGAGCAGGCGGCCAAGGACCGAGCTTTTCTGGCCCACCAAGAGCGGGTGATGGAGTCTCTGGGGACCTACCTGAACAGGCCCAGTTGGTTTGAGCAGAACCAGGGCGAGCTATTGGATCAGGTGGTAGCGTATTTCAGCGCGGAATTCGGTTTGCATGAGTCGCTGCCGATCTATTCGGGGGGTCTGGGGATTCTGGCGGGCGACATACTGAAATCGAGCAGTGATCTTGGCGTGCCATTGGTGGGGGTGGGGCTGTTGTACCGGCAGGGGTATCTGTGGCAGTTTTTGACCAGCGATGGTTGGCAATTGGAAGATTATTTGGATCAGGATTTTCATCAGATGCCCTTGCAACCGATGCGGCGCGAAGACGGCAGCCCTCTACAGTTCGTGCAGCGGGTCAAGGATCAGGACGTGCTGGTGCAGGTGTGGCGCTGCCAGGTTGGTCGGGTGGCCTTGTATTTGTTGGACACGGACCTGCCGGGCAATACAAGCGAGGGTCGTGCGATAACCCAGCGTCTTTACGGCGGCGACAACGAGATGCGGATTCGTCAGGAGATCATCCTGGGTATCGGCGGCATGACGGCGCTGTCGCATTTGGGTATCGCCCCGGCGGTATGCCACATGAACGACGGTCATCCGGCATTTGCGGCGTTGGAGCGGATCCGACGGGTGATGGATGCGAGATGCTTGGACTTTAACCAGGCGCGTCAGGCTATAGTGGCCAGCAACGTTTTCACCACGCACACGCCGGTGGAGGCGGGGATAGACACGTTTTCGGCGGATCTGATCGACGCGTACCTGGGGCAGGACTATGCGCGGCAACTGGGTCTGACACGGCAGCAGTTCCTGAGCTTGGGACGAATTGATCCGGACAACAAGAGAGAACCTTTCTGCATGGCGGTACTGGCGTTGCGTCTGTCGTCGGTATCGAACGCGGTCAGCCAGTTGCACGGGCAAGTGGCCCGGCGGATGTGGGCGCGTGTCTGGCCTGGGGCTCCGGCCAGCGAGGTACCGATTCTGGCCATCACCAACGGGGTCCACGTTCGCAGTTGGCTGTCGATCGACATGGCGGAGCTGTTCGAGCGGTATCTGGGTCCCGGTTGGTCGGCGAACCCTGTGGATAATGAGATATGGCAGCGGGTGACTGAGATTCCCGACGCCGAGCTGTGGCGGACGCACGAGCGGCGTAGGGAGCGGCTGGTGGCGATTGCCCGAGGGCGTCTGCGGCACCAGCTTCGTCGCGCCGGTGCGCCGCCTTCGCAGGTAAAGGCGGCGGATGAAATTCTGGACGCCGAGGCGTTGACCATCGGCTTTGCCCGGCGTTTCGCGTCGTACAAGCGGGCCAACCTGATCCTGCGCAACAAGGAAAGGCTGGCCCGGATCATTACCGACCCGGATCGGCCGGTGCAATTCCTCTTTGCGGGCAAGTCACATCCGCAGGACAACCGGGGCAAGGAGCTGATCAAGGAGATAATAGCCTTTGCCCGCCGCCCGGAGATGAGACGGCACGTGGTGTTCCTGGAAGACTACGACATGAATCTGGGGCGGTACCTGGTGCAGGGCGTGGACGTGTGGCTTAACACACCCAAGCCGTTGCAAGAGGCCAGCGGCACGAGCGGGATGAAGGTGCCGCCCAACGGCGGCCTGAACATGTCGGTTCTGGACGGGTGGTGGCACGAGGGCTGGGACGGCGAGAACGGCTGGGCTGTGGGCGACGGGCGGATCTATGAGGACGAGGACTATCAGAACCAAGTGGAGTCGGAGAGCATATACGATCTGCTGGAGAAAGAAATCGTGCCGATGTTCTACGAGCGCGGCGACGACGGTGTTCCACGTCGGTGGGTGACGCGGATGAAGAACTCGATGCGGAGCCTCAGTCCGGTATTCAGCTCAAACCGCATGGTGGTGGAGTACGTGGAGCAGATGTATGTTCCGTCCGCGCGGCGGTGGATGCGGATGTCGACAGATGAGTTCGCAGCCGCCAAGGAGCTGGCCGGCTGGAAAAGTCGCATGACCGAACAGTGGGGGCAGGTAAAGCTGCTGTCGGTACAGGCTGCCGACGAGGACGAGCTGGCGGTTGGCTCGCGGCTGGAAGTTCAGGCCCGGGTGCACCTGGGTCCGATCGCTCCTGAGGACGTCTCGGTAGAGGTTTATTGCGGGCGGCTGGACCGAGACGGCCAGATTCTGCAAGGGCAAGGCTATCCGATGCGCTGCGACGGTCCGTCCACCAGCGAGGGTACGTATCGGTATCTGGTGGCGGTACCGTGCCAAGCCAGCGGTCAGCATGGCTACGCGGTCCGCGTCATGCCACACCACGGCGATCTGACGCACCGGTACGACTCGGGGCTGATCTGCTGGGGGTAGGGGGCTTAGTTGGCAGGGGCGGTGAGTCGGATTATCTCGTCGGCCAGGCTGCTCCTCAAGCGGTTGAGCAGCTCTACATGCCTTAGGTTTTGCTGGTAGTAGTCGGGCGACCGCACGTCTAGAGGTCTGAAGGAGATTTCGCACGTGGGCTCGATCAGGCTGTCGATCAGGTCGCGAGCAGCGTCGGTATCCTCGGCCACGCGCAAGAGCGTTTCGGCGTAGCGGCGATCGTCACCCCCCTCGCGGATACCCAATAAGACGGCATTGTGGACGATGCGACCGGCAATATATCGCCAGGGTGTGTTACGACCCCACTCCAGAGCCCAGAACAGCAGCCCGTCGGCCCGTGCTTGCATGGGGTGAGCACCGGCGAGGAAACGGGCGTGGGTAAGTGTGGTATCGGGTTTGCAGGTGGCGTAAGCCCACAACCGGCTGGTGCGTTGGCGGGCCTGCTCGGCGAGGACAGGATCGTAGGTGAGGTAGGAAGCGCAGGCCAGATCGCAGTAATCCAACAGCACCTCGCCGTGCCGGTCACGTATCAGGCCGAAGACCTTCAGGCGACCTTGGGCGGCGTCGGCGATGAGTTTGGCGGTGTCGGCATAGCGCGATAGGGTCCATTGGTACTTGGGATTATGAAGGTTCCGCGGCTGATCCATGGGACAGAACGCCAACTGGGGCCACGGCGCCTGGTCGGCATGCTGTGCTACGAGTTTGAGCCATTGCTGGAGCAGCTCCCTGACCGGCGGGCCGACCTTGTCGCGGCTGCCTGAGAAGTAAGTACCCAGGTATTTGAAGATTCTGGTATCGGGTTTTCGGCTGATCTTTCGCTCGGCAACAAGC
>SDBT01016395.1_pt1 | contig 11728 bp, 10 predicted proteins | sample 2277101 | NCBI WGS metagenome assembly SDBT01 (sample SAMN10404973, study PRJNA504765) | marine sediment metagenome | isolation source: marine sediment core GS10_PC15, 103 cmbsf | place: Arctic Ocean: Southern Knipovich Ridge | collected 2010
TCATAGCCCATCCTGGCTTTCAATTCCTTAGTCTTCGCATCTCGTAAGAAGATGATGAGTTCCGAGACCTTCATGATGTCCGAGATGGTCTGGGCGCTGAGTTTCAGGGCCTCTTTGAGATACAGGGCAGTCGGTATCTCCCTGGCTGCCTTGAAGAGAGCAAAGAGATCCTGGGGGGAGAGTTTTTTGTATGCTTCATCGAATCTGTCCCCATACTCCGGGAGATATTTCTTCAGTTCCTTCTCCAGATCGTATTCCCCTCCCGGAACAGGCTCTTCTCGGGAGGCGGTGCGGGCAGCGATCTCCTGGCTGATTTGCTTATTCATTATCTTTCCCAAAACTAGGGCCCCCACCATACCCAGACAGACGAAGATTACAGTAAGTATGATACTCCGATTCCGGATCTCGTTAGCTTTTTCCCGGATACGCGCCGTGGTGAACCCGATGCGCACCGCCCCTACTGGTGCTATCTTCAACTCAGGAACCTTGATGGGAACAATAGTATCATAAAGGGCTTCTCCTCTTCCTATCTGGATCTTCTCCATCTTGCTCGCCAGGGTAATCTTAATGGATTCCTTGAGTAGTCTATCGATTGATTGGAAGGTCTTCTCGCTTAGGGTGGTGCTGCGGCTGCGGGCCATGGTGCGACCCCCCTCATCATAGATGGCAACATAGGCAATATCCGGATCCCTCTTGATTACCTCTTCCACCGCACTCCCCAGGGCGACGTAGTCCTTCTTGAGGAGTTGTTCCACATTGCTTATCGCCAAGATCTCGGAATGGGCCTTTGCCTTGACCCTCAAGTTTAGTTCCATCCCCTGCTGCTCACGTCTGATGATAACTATAGTTACGGCAGTCATGATGGCGAGGATCAGGACCACCACCAGGATGATAAGCTTATCTTCTAATCTCAGAGCAAACTTTTTTGGCATCTTTTCTTACTCTTTTCCTTTCTCCTCGAGAAGCATCTTCACTGTAGAAAGCATCTCAGTAGCCCCGGATTCACCCGGTTTGACCTTCAGCGCTTTCTGGAAACTCTCTTTTGCTTCTTGGTATTTCCTCTTGTTATAGGACTTCATCCCCTGTTTATAGTAGAAGGTATAGAGAACCGGGGAAATTTTCTCAAGTTTCTCCTTACTTGGTCTCAAAGATAGAACCTTTTCATACTCTTTTATGGTTTCTTTCTTCTTGCCTATACTATCATAATGAAGACCCAACCGATAATGGGCATCCAGATGATTGGGATCGATCTCGGTTATCTTTTGATACTCTCTAATGGCCTTCTCCTTCTTTCCCTTCTTTTCATAGGCCCAGGCCAAGTAGAGATGGGCATCTAAAGACCGGGGTTCTATCTTAATTGCCTTCTGAAACTCGCGCAGGGCGGCATCATACTGGCCAAAGTTATAGTAGTTGATTCCCTGATCTATGAGATCTTTGGCTTTGGCGCTTACTACTGGTTTTGGTTTAGTAAGCCCTAATATCTCATTGGTCTCCGCCAGAAGTTTCTTCACCTTTTCTGCCTCTGGTTTAAGGTTTAGGGCTTTCTGAAAGCGCTGGCCGGCTTGGGCATACTCCCCATTATTATAGTGGGTCACTCCTAAATTATAATTGAGAGTAAAGAGAGCGGTTTCCATCTTGGCCTTCTTTTCATGCTCTGGCTTAAGTTCCAGAACCTTCTCATAGGCCAGAATAGCCTCTTCATTTAAGTCGCTATTCACATAGAGATCTCCCAGCTGGTAATAGGCCTCGCTAATCCTGGGATTTATTCTCACTACTTCCTGGAATTCTCTTATGGCCAAGCCGGGATATCTCCTATCCTTATAGCAGAAGGCGAGGTAGTAGTGGGCCTTTAGGTTGTCTGGATTCTCCTCAATGGCTTTCTTAAACTCTCTTAGGGCATCGATGATAAAGCCCTCTTTAAGATGGGCTCTCGCCTTTTCATAGTGGTCGCTGACTACTTCTTTCTTGGCTTGCGGAATTTTTTTCTCTTTTCTTGTCGGGGCGCAGGAAAGAGAGAGGAATAAAGAGATAACCAGTCCCACAATTATTAATCGACGCATAAACTCCTCCTTTTTGGTAAATTCGAAATTCGAATATCGAAAGCCCAATGCGCTTTGCTGGCATTGGAGAGAGTATCAAATTGATTAATATTTAGTCATCATCGGCGGAGAACGCCACCGCCGAATGGCGGGGTCCCGCCACGGGCGGGAAAGTGCGCCGTTCAATTTTAAACTCTGACTAAACAATATCTAATGGATTTAGGATTTCGTGCTTCGGATTTTTGATATTCTGGTAATCTGATACTCTACTTCTTCTCTTCTATCTCTGGTATCCTGGCCTCTTCCAGTTCTGGTATCTCTAGCTTGGCCTCTGGGACATGGATATCCTGCTCCGAAACCTTGACTGTGGAGAGGTCCCTCACCTGCTTCCTGGTCATCCTCGTCGCCTCTCCCGGACTGGTGATGACGTAGGGGGTAATGAGGACCATGAGCTCTATATTCTCTCTCACCTTCGATGTCCTGCGGAAGAGGTATTTGAGCACCGGGATGTCTCCCAGCCAGGGGACCTTCGCGACACTCTCTGTCACCCGTTTCTCGATCATTCCCCCGATTATCATGGTATGGCCGCTCTTCACCAGGGCATTCGATTCCACTACGCGCTTATCGAATATAGGCAGGTCCAGGGCAGAGTCGTCGAAATGCTTCAATATCTCCTGCTTTACCTCAATGTTAACGAACTTATCCTTATTTATCTTAGGAGTGATCCTGAGGATTACTCCTAAGTCGCGATAACGATAGTCATCCCAGCCGTACTTGATGGGGTACTCCTTGCCCACCTGGATCATGGCCGGCTTATTATTCAGGGTGAGGATCCTGGGGGTGGAGAGGACGTCCACCTTCTTGGTGGATGCCAGGGCCTGAAGGAGGAAGGCGACATCTTTATTGAAGAGAGCGACCTTTCCGAGGCCAGCCTCCGTCCAGTATACGAGAGGATCGAGGACATCAGCTTCACCTACGGGACTTCCAGCAGAGAGGTCATCCCACCGCATGACCCCTTTGAGTTCTGGACGAAGGTTTTCGGCGCCAGTATGGAGTGTCCTCCATACCCAACTGATGCCGAATGCCGTAGTATCATCTAAGGTCACCTCTATTATGGCGGCCTCCAGGAGGACCTGGGGAACCTCGGTATCCAGTTCTTTTATCAGCATCTCTAACATGATGAAGTTCCGGGGGTCATCAGTAGTAATAATCAGGGAGTTGGTCCTTGGTTCGGGAATCGCGAAGGTCTTCCCTTTAAAGGTTACGCTCTTCGTAGCCTCTATGGCCTTGGACAGCTCCTCCCTCCCCCAGAGAGTGCTGATGCTAACCGATTTGGGGGATTTCTTCGTCACGGCGCCGCCCAGGACATTATTCAAGACCTTGGCTAATTCTTCAGCATCGGCGTACTGGAGGGCAAATATCCGGGTCAGATCGGCCTTTACTGCCAAGGTTGTCTGGAACTCATCTATGGTCATAATTCTTATGATATTCCTCACCTTCTTATACCACAGGCCCTGCATCTCCAGGATGGTGTCCATGGCGGTCATTACCGGAACGTCCTTCAGGGTTATGGTCACCGTCCCCTTTGTCACCTCAGCGCTGGCCACGATATTGTAGCCGCTCATCTCTGCCAAGAAGTTCAATACCGCGGACATAGGGGCATCGGTAAAGGAGAGGCTGATTAATCTCTCCTCAGAAAGGAGGGCCTGCTCCTCCTCCTCAGGAGGAACCTTCTTCTCTGCCTCCGGAGGAGCCTTTTCCTCGGGTGGAGCCTCGACCTTAGCCACCAGGACCTCTGGCTTATAGAACTCTAAGTATAACTTATTCCCTTCTTTGGCTACCTCATGCTTCACCCACCTATCGAGGTCTATCACAATCCTGGTGATCTCTGTGGGGAGGACCTGGTACTGACTGGACCTGATTCTCTTCACCGCTCCTTTCTTCACCCGAAATCTTCTCCGGGGAAGATCGTTCACCGAGTTCAGGATGTCAACGTAGAGCATCTTTGGCTTATATACCTTACCGATGATATAGTCTGCCGGTTGGGTGGTATGGATGATTATTCTCACTTTCTCCGGTAAATCTAGCACCTCAATATTCTGAACAGCGTTGGTTGGCCTGGCGGGAGTCGGAACCACAGGTTCCACAACCGGGATAACCTCCTCTGGTGAATAGGCTGCTTCTTCCACAGGTGGGTAGACCTCTTCCTCTTGGGCAAGGAGAATACCTCCTACCATTCCCAGGATTAAAACGATCATTAAACCGCCCATTATCCATCTTCTCATCTCTTCCTCCTTAAGAAGTTCTGGTAGCGCACCTCTGGGCTAATAGAGTGTCCAGATTCTATCTTTTTTATACTCATTTCAATCATTCCTTTTATTTGTCGGTTTTTTTTCCTCTTAAGAGCTTTTTTTAGGACAGAGAGGGATTCCTTACCCCCAATCTCTCCCAGGGCCCAGGCTGCATTATAGCGAACATAGGAATTTTTATCTTTCTTTAGAATCTCACTTAGATAAGGGGCTGCCTCCTGGTCACCAAACTCTCCCAGAGCCTTTGCTGCCACCGCTCGTACCCCGGGATCTTTATCCCTTAATAAAGACAGGAGGAGTTTCTGGTTATTCATTTTCTTTGGGATTTCTATACGGGGGGAATTAACATTTACTATTTTCCGCTCGATATTTATTTCCAACTCGCTGTTCGTTCCCTCCTTAACATCCATTTCCAGTTGAAAAATTACCCGGGAACCCTCCTCACCCGGAATAGCCTTTCTCTCTTCAATAATAATGGTAGTATCCTCATCCTGGGCCAGAAGAGGAGCGGTTAGAAATAGCATACTTAAGATGAGTATGAGTCTATTCTTCAAAATCGATGTATATCTCATTATTCCTGTGGGTTACCTGATATTCTGTCCAACGATTTAGGATGACCGTTATTCTTGTCTCAGCAACAGGAAAACACCTGTGCTGAATGACCTTAATCGTTCTGAGGCATCCTTTATTTATTGGGATGGTCCCGGGAGCGACAGCATTTATGGTATGGGGAATATTAATGACAATGCTCGGTGGCCGACTTCTTTCGGATACCTTATACCCCCTCTCGCCAGAGAGGGCGATGGTCACCCTCATTTGCCCCCCGACCATCTCAGCCTGCACTCCGCTCACCACATCCGTAGAGTGAATAACCTTGGCTCCTTTGGGAAGTGGAGTGGGCCTTACTCCCAATTCCTCTTTAATCTCTTCTTCCCTTTTGCGTCTTTCTTTTTCCTTTTGCCTGGCCCGTTGCTCTTCCAGAGCTTTACGGGCTGCTTCCGCGGTTACAATAATCTCTGGGGGGGCTACTTCTCTCTTCTGAATCTTTTTCTGAGCAGCTACCTCCCGAGCAATCCTTCGCGCCTCCTCTGCTCGAGCCCTTTCTTCTTTTTCTTCCCTGCTCACCTGCTCACTTTCCCACCTGCTCACTTTCTCTATAGTCTCTGCGGTTGCAATCTTCTCTGGAACCTCTATCTGGACCGAAGGAGCCTTCTTCTCTTCTTTCGCCCATTCAGGAGGGGTGGCTCCCGGAGGAGCAAAGGTAACAAATGCCTTTCTTATCTCCGGGTCCTCTTTTAAGGCTGGAGCAACCTCGATGAGGTTCACCACTTCTGAGTAATCCCCAACCCTTTTCACCAGGGGAAGGAGAGTAAGGATGTCCTTCTTCCAGGCTCGCTCTTTCTTAGTCAAAGCAAGAGAAGGAATGATAAGAAAGAGAGTTAGGGCAATGGTTAGAAAAAGAATGGTTATTCTTTTCATTCCATCCCCCTCTTCCTCAAGAGTTTCTGGATGGCCTGATAGGTCTCCGGGGTCCTTCCCCAGGGAACCTTTCTCCAGATATTGACCTTATCTCCTCTTGTTCTGATATTGACATATTTGATTTCATCCCCAATATAAGCCCAGCCATTGGCGCTATCTATACGCTCCACCGGGATTTTCTTTCCAGCGACAAGAATGGTTACTTTTGGTAGGGTTACCAAGGTCCTGACCTCTGCCAGAGAAAGTACCTTACTAACCGGGGTGGCCTCCTTCACCTCAATGGTGATGGGCTCTGCCTTATCATAGGCCAGCTCCACCTTTGCCACTCCATTCTGGAACTGAGAGGCGGGGATGGAAGAAGGGCTCAAGGAACCCTTTCCGTTAACAGTGAGCAGGGCCCCTCTTCCCTTCTGGCCATAGTCAGTGATGATATTTCCAAAGGAGTCGCAGGCAGTAATTGTGGCCTGGAACTTCTTTCCCGCAGTGGCCGTGGGTGTGGTAGAGAGAAGGAAGTGATCCAGAGAAGCGGGCTTTATGGTCAAGAGGGGGCTCTCTCCCTTAGCCTCTCCCATCTCCTCCTTACAAGAGAGAGTGATGGTCTGGGCTTTATTATAAGAGACGTTTACCCGGGCAACACCATTTATAAATTGAGTGGCCGCTACCCTATTGGGTAGAACCTTTCCTTCTCCAGAGGTGGCGATAACCACCCCTTTCCCTGAGGTAGTATAATCGGGAATGGTATTCCGGTAGGCATCCTGAGCGCTGATCCATAGGTCAAAGGACTCCCCGGCCACGGCCTCCTTTGGCGCGGTCAGGACAAAGTGGTCTAATTCTGCGGGAAGGACAGTGATCCTCTCGCTTCTTCCCGAAGCCCTTCCCTCATTCTCCTTACAGATGAGGAGAATATGCTGGGCCTTATCATAGGTGAGCAGGATCTCTGCCCGGCCAGCTTCAAACTGTGCGGGAAGGACCCTATCGGGTGAGATTTTTCCCACCCCGTCGGTAGTGATCTCTATCCCCTTACCACTTAAGGCATAATCGGTAATTACATTGCCAAAGGCATCCTGAGCAGTGATGGTAAGGGTAAACTTCTCCCCAGCAATGGCCTCTTTCGGGCCTTCCAGGACAAAATAATCCAGAGCTGCTGGGGATATCATTACTTCTCCTCCTGCCCAACTATGAACAGAAAGAATCAAGATAACAAACAGAATTTCCATTAATCCTATCTTCTTCATCATTTTCGTTTTCATTAATTTCTCCTTTTCTATTTCTGAGCGTAGCGAGGAAAGAGACAACTTGCTTGGCTCATTTCTGAGCGATAGCGAAGAAACAAGGTTCTTGAGCGTTAGCGAAAGGCGTCCTTATTCTAATCTAAAGGGCGGGATGCTTCCCCCTTAAAATACTATCCTGGTCTCCTTCCCTCAGCCTTCTTTTTTGGAGACTGCTCCTCTTTTTCCTCTCTGCGCTCATCTTCCCCGGCCTCTTTTTCCAAGTCTTTTATTATCTCTTCCTTCTCGTCTTTTTCAGGTTTCTCCTCTTCTTCTATGGCTTCTTCTACTAATTCTACTGCCTCCTGGGCCAGATTCTTTGCCTCAAGCGCCAGATTCCTTGCTATAGTATAGTCCTTGGTGAGATATGCTTCCTGAGCCTCCGTTAACTTCTTTTTAGCCTCATCTCTTTTCTCTGTGGCCTCCGAGGTATCTGCTGCCGTACCCACGGCATCGACGATGCTGGAGTCGGCCTTACTTATCGCCCGTTTTGCAGAAGCAATAGCATTCCTCGCCTCCTCTTCTGTAGCTTCTTTCCTCTCCTTGCTCGGCAAGAAGGTAATCATGCCCTTCTCTCCCAGGCTCACCCTGGCCAGGCTGATGACCTGGGGTTTCTCCCAGCCCTGGGCCATAAGGGTCGCGCTCTGGTTCTTGAAATCAATGGCCACTACCTTTACTTCACTGGTCCCGATTGTTTGGCCAACCACTACCGGATAGGCCTTGCCTTCTGGATCCTGGATGAAAGCCACGATCCTGCCCGTTTCCTTCCAAATCCCTTTCAAGGCAAAGCCCCCGGTTCCCGCTCTCCCCTCCTCTTCAAGCGGAACCATTCTGGACTGTAGGAAGAGGTTTTTGGTCAGGATATCCTGATAGTCAATGAAGGGGGATATCTTTTGTGACTCCTTGAGTTCAGCGATGGCCTCTTTTTCAATCTCTTCTTTGCTCTTCAGGGGCTTCTTTCCTCTGACAATCACTTCCTGGCTGGGAGGAGGGGGGGGCCCTCTCAGGTAACCGATGAGGAGGAAGATCCCCAGACAGAGGGCAGCGACTCCCAATCCCCAAACGAGCATAGTCTCCTTTCTCTCCTTGAGACTCGTAAAAACCTTTTTAATATCTACTGCCATTTTTTTTCCTTACTCCGTTCGCAGATATCAGATTTCAGAAGTCAGATATCAGTTTGTTTTGTAGTAAGTTATTGCTGATTTCATCCGCAATCTGAAAACTGAAATCTGAAAACTGACATCTAGTTACTGTTCGCTGGTTACTGGTTACTTCGCTACTCAGTCCTTATAAACAAAGGTGACCAAGCGAAGGCTGACGCTCAGGTTCCCCTCTGCATCAGAGGATATGTTCATACCCTGAACATCGAGTAGTCGCTCCGACTTCTCAATATTGTAGAGAAACTTAACCAGCTGCGAAAGGTTACACTTCAGACTTAGGGATATAGGCTTGATCTTATAATATTCCTTTGGTGCAAGAGCCCCGGGACCAAAGGATAGAATAGTTGCTCCAGAATCCTTTCCCCTCTTGTAGACATCCTTCAATAATTTAGGTAATCCCTCCTCTTTGGGTAGCCTTCCCTTGGCGAACTTAAGCCTTACCTGGGCCTCGAAGTAATCCCTCTCTAACTTCTCCTCCATCCTGGCCGCTCTCTGGGCCTCCTTGAGCTTAGCCTCCATCTTGGCCAGTTTCTCATTGACCTTCTTCCACCTCTGGGATAAAGGCATATAGAGGAAGTAGTAGCCCGCTGCTAAGATAACGATCACTCCCATGAAGATGAGTAACTTTCTATCCCGGGGATTAAGCTTCATTTATTCCCCCTCTTTACATTGAACATTGAGCATTGAACATTTTACATTTTTCATTAATTTTTCTGCTCACCTGCCCACCTGCTCTCTTCTCTTACTCTGCGGGCTTTGCGGCCTCTTTGCGACCTCTGCGGTTGCAATCTTCTTTACTACCTTCTTAATCTTCCATTTCATGGGGAAGCTCACCGCTTCACCTTCCTTTGGCGTGGACACGCTCCCCAGATTAATCTCTTCAAAGTAGGGCGACTTCCTGAGCCTCACCATGAGGTTGGAGACCGCCTCTACGGAACTTGCCTGAGCAGAGATACTGGCGCTATCCTTTGCTGGTAAGGAGAGGCTCTGGATCCAGACAGAGGAAGGAAAGACCCTGGTCATCTCCAATAGGACATCGAGCCATCTGGCTTTCTCAGTAAGTAATCCAGTAATGACCTTCATCCTCTTTTCCACTGCTGTCTTCTCTCTTTTGAGCTTCTCCACCTTAGGAATGATATCCTTTATCTTTTCCAATTCTGCCTTAATATAGGCCAACCTGGTCTCTCTTTGCTGGAGCCTCTGCAGGAAGAGAAGGCCGCTGAAAAGAATAATCGCCATCCCCAGACCGGCAGCAATCATAAGGTTTCTCTTCCTGGCCTGGATGAGTGCCTTCTCCTTTACAATCTGGGGAAGAAGGCTTATCTTTATCTCGCCTAATTCAACGGCCCTTAAAGCCAACCCCACTGCCACACTGAAAGAGGGCAGTATCTCCTTCAACTTGAAGGTGGTGGGATCATACTTAATCCGGGATAGGGGATCAGCGATCTCAACCGGGACCCGCAGCTTCTGGGACAGGAATTGATCTAAGTTCTTGAGTCGGGCACTTCCTCCAGAAAGAATGACCTTGGTGATCGCTGCCCCCTCTGGTTGAGAGCGGTAATAGTTCAGGGAACGCCGGATCTCAGCAAATAGGTTCTCCAGTATGGGAGAGAGGGCACTGGCTACCTGAGAAGTGGGGTTGGGAGCGGGAGGAACTTCTGGTGGTTTTTCTGGAGAGGGGGGTACCTCAGGTGGTTTTTCTGGTGAAGGTGGAATCTCGGGTGGTTTCTCTGGAGAGGGGGGTACCTCAGGTGGTTTTTCTGGTGAAGGTGGAATCTCGGGGGGCACAGCCTCAGGTGGTCTTTCCGGAGCAGGAAGAACTTCAGGCGGTTTCTCTGGAAGTCTCTCAGGTAACTTGAAGAGGGCATCCCCCTCCTCCCTCTTCAACCTTTCTGCCTCGCTAAAAGGTACCCCAAGTTTAGTCTGAATGGCCTCTGTCAGGTCATTCCCGGCAACCGGCGCACTCCTGGTGAACTCCAGCACTCCATCCCGATTGATACTGATGTCTGTGGTCGTGGCCCCGATGTCAATGAGGGCTACTACTTCCGCCTCCTTAGAGGGCTTTTTGAACCTCAGAGCATTATATAGAGCAAGGGAGGAGATGTCTATGACCTCACATTTAAGTCCTGCATTCTCAACTAAGGCCAGATGGTCATCAATGAGTTCCCGCTTCATGGCCGCTAAGATGACCTTTACCTCCTCCCCTTCCTTTCCGGGCAGGGCCTGATAATCCATGCCCACCTTATCCAGGGGGAAGGGGATCTGGTTCTGGGCCTCGAACTTAATCACCTGGTCAAGCCGCGCCCTGGCCCCAGCAGGAAGTTTGCGATGCCTTATAATTACTGACTGACCAGGGACAGCGATGACCACATCCTTGGTCTTTATCTCGTTCTCTTCTAATAATTTCTTTATCCCCTCAATGACCTTGGCTCGCTTCTCCTTATTCTCTACAGTGGGGTCGAGATGGAGCTCCACCATCCCGACGTTGGCCAGTTCCACCTCCTCTTTGGTTACTTTCAATAGAATGGCCTTTACGGAACTGGTTCCGATGTCCAGACCAAGAACCGCCTTGGTTTTACCTAAAGTCTTGAATAGAGAAATTTTCTTCAAATCTTTACCTGCTTTTCTTTCTCAATAGATTAAATTCTTCCACTGTAAGATGGACTCTTTTAATTTGTGTTCGAAGTAGTCCTGGAGCAAGTTCTTTATGATCTGGTATCACTAAAATGGGATAGCCTTCTTTATCGTTGTTTAATACCATATGGCTACCTTCTCGCCGCGCCACATAGTAACCGATCTTCTTAAAGACCTTTACCGCTTCCCGCCCTGAAATATTGCTTAAGATTCCCATCTATGTTCCAGTAATTGAAACCGGAACATCGACATAAATAGGATGCCTTTCTTCTGCTGGAATCCTGCGATGTTTTTTCTTGACTACTTTGAGATAGCCGGAGATAGCCTCCTGAATATTTTTCAAAACCTTTTTCTTAGTCTTCCCTTGAGACATACAGCCAGGCAACATGGGACATTCTGCAATATACCCTTCATATTCAAAATCGTATTCTAATTCTACTCGAAATTTCATTTAACAGTTACCTCCTCTCATAATTCTTGGATATTTTTTCTTTTCATCTTACCATGGAACTGGTCCCGATGTCCAGGCCAAGGACCGCCTTGGCCTTACCTAAGGTCTTGAATAAAGATATTTTCTTCAAATCTTTTTCCTTTTTAATAGATTACAATAATTTATAGTCAAATGTCAAGACCTGACCCCTTTAGTGCTCCCTCCAGTCATTCAGAACTTCCTGTCCTTATTCCCAATAGCCGCCAGTCATTCTCTATGTCAATAGGATATACGCTTCGTAAGTAAGAAGGATATGGCTTACTGAAAGGCTCTCCACTTTCATCATCTAATTTAAATACGAAGTCAGTCGTCCCTCCAAAATTGATTATCTCTTTTGGTATCTCAATCA
>SDBT01016396.1_pt1 | contig 11727 bp, 9 predicted proteins | sample 2277101 | NCBI WGS metagenome assembly SDBT01 (sample SAMN10404973, study PRJNA504765) | marine sediment metagenome | isolation source: marine sediment core GS10_PC15, 103 cmbsf | place: Arctic Ocean: Southern Knipovich Ridge | collected 2010
GATTAAATCACCATAAAGGATAGCGAATATGGTAAGCACTTCAACAATAACCATGAGCCAGAAAATCTTTCTTATGCTCAAAACATCATTATTTATGCCAAGCACACTTGCATTCATTCACTTACCTCTATCACAGATTAAATCTCGTATTGCCAAAAATGATTGAAGAGTTTTATTTATAGTAAAAAAACTTGGTTCAAGATAACTTATAAACAAAAATACAATAAAGTTAGAAATTTTTAAATCTTTTTTATTACGGGTAATTCTTGAAAAGTTTCCCCCAGGGGCTTTCCCCGAGCCATTTATCTACAATTTTCCGCCCTTTGAGTGCATACCAGAAATGATCGTGATAATATTCACTTGCAAAAATAAACATGTTAACAATTGGTGTGCGAAAAAGCAGTTTCTGGAATACCCTCAGAGGAGATCTCCACAAAAGCATCCCGGTACCGGGACCAAGATTAACTCCAACTTTAAATTTCCAGCGCTCATCAGCCACTTCCGGCATTCCCTCTATATCAATATTACGGGGATCGCCATTACCGAGACCGCATTCAGTTGCATGTGCAATGTAATCTATCTTCATAGGGTCAAATCCCATCATCATTGCAGAAACAGCATCTACAGCTACCTGATCCGCTGATGCAAGAATGACATCTTTCTGATACGGTACAAGTGTACGAGGTCCCGGTCCGCTGCCTGCTGTCGTTCCATCCATGGCACAGAAGATTCCTGAATGAATTTCCTTCTGGATAGAGAGCAGATCAACAAGTGTATCATGAATCCAGGTGTGGGTATAATGGCGATGAACATTCAAAAGCCCGCCAAAAGCGTTCTTCATAGCACCTGTGGTAACCGTATATGAGTGAGTCTTCACTGTTGGCAAGTGCACAATATTTTTCCCAATAAAATAGTCCGGGATATATATTCCATCCGGAAAAATTTTATCCAGTACCAGCATTTTGGTTTTGGGATTAAATTTAATCCATGTCATATCCTTGGATTCGAAATTGTATTTTACAGGAATATCAAATTTTTCAAGCACAGGTCTGAACTTGTTATAACGGTCGCCAAGATCAGCAATGGTAACAACGGTCTTGTTGTGAACATTCACAAGATCGTGAAATCCCATGCTTTTCAGCGCTAAAATCGTTCCTTCGAGCTGCCATGGTGTCGTATTTGCACCCGGAAATAAAAGATGCCAGCTTATGTTGTCTTTCAGAATTGTGGTGGCCGATTTGTCAAGAGCTTCTTCCATACCGGCCAAATCGCATAAACGCTGGTAATCTTCCAGAACAGTTTCAGGCGATGTGCGTAAAACAGCAACTTTTGATTTATTCATTTTTCACTCATAAAAGGTCAACATTATATTAAATATACAAAAAACAGTTTTATCTTCCAATTAATTAAGAAAAACTCTTATATATACAAAAAAATATTGTATAACAGACATATATTTATAATATTATTTTTGTCTGCCGCACAGAAATAATTACCATTTTATTGTAATGAGGATTCAACTATGCTCGATAGAAAGAGAAGTCTGCTCATAGTTACTGATGTACAGGGAAAGCTGGCAAACCTCATGTTTGAAAGAGAAGCTCTTTTTAAAAACATTGGTATTATAATTGATGGTTTCAAAGTCCTCGACATTCCCATTCTCTGGCTTGAGCAGTATCCGGAAGGTCTTGGCTCCACAGTGTATGAGGTTGCTTCTCATCTTAAGGGTTATAAACCTTTATCAAAGAAAACATTTTCTGCACTGAATGATAAAAACATTCTCAATCGTTTTAATGAAATAGTCCGTGACCAGATTCTTATTACAGGAATTGAAACCCATATATGTATCTATCAAACTTCCATGCAATTAATTTCGCTGGGAATTGAAACGCATGTAGTCCAGGATGCTGTATCATCGAGAGCTGAATATAATAAAAAAATCGGTATCGAAAAAATCGCGCGTGCAGGCGGCCATATTACAAGCGTGGAAACAGCATTATTCGAATTACTTGGAATAGCTGAGGGGGAAGCTTTTAAAAAAATACTTGAACTTATCAAGTAAATGCTTTCACAGGGGAAAGCCAGGAATATAGTTTGTTTACATTCCTGACCCATTAAATCCACTCAATTTACTCTGTTTATTCAATCATACACCCGAACTCTCAGCAATAGCGGGTCTTAAAAATGTCCTGACCGCAAGCACAATCACACCGATTGCCAGAAGAAAAAGCAGTATATCTGTTGCCACTAGAAGATACTTCGATTGCCTCAAATAATTGAAGAAAAGAATAACCAGTGAGGCCATGGTCGTTACAATCATGAATACAGCGGGAAGAAGAGCAAAGAAGTATTTCCTGCGCTTCAAGAGAAGCCAGCTTGATACCGCAATTAATCCAAGAGCCGCGAGAAGTTGATTCGCAGTACCGAAAATAGGCCAGAGGGTGTTAAATGCATTTGAATATGCAAGTATCCACATACAAAGCACTGAAAGACCTGAATTGAACCAGTAATATTTAAAAATTGCAGGTGGATTTTTGAATACAATTGACCAGAGTTCTTCGAATAGATACCTGTTAAGCCGTATCGCCGTATCAAGTGTCGTGATGACAAAACCCTCGACTAATAATATGCCGAACACAGTTGCAAGACCAATCGGTATTCTGAGTCCCTCATTAAAAAGATGCCCTGCCGCCAGCGCGAACCCGAGGACGGGATTGGATTCCACACCGGGTTCGGTGGGCCAGACAATTGCTTTATAATCAACATATTTAAGCCCGACACTGAGAGCAATCAATACACATACTGCGAGAACCGATTCAAGAAGCATCGCATTATAACCAACTTTGCGTGCATCACATTCATTCGAAAGCTGTTTTCCCGTAGTTCCACCTGCAACAAGCGAATGAAACCCGGATATAGCGCCGCAGGCAATTGTAATAAACATCATAGGCCAGAGCAGACCAAGATGTTTTACACCGTCCGCAAGATTAAAATACGGTGCAGAAATAGTCATACCGCCAAAACCGCTCAGAAGTATTGAAAATATCATTAGTACAATACCGATATAGAGTATATGAGCATTAATAAAATCCCTCGGCTGCAGAACCATCCATACCGGCCATCCTGCAGCAAACAATACATAAATTGAGATAATGATCATCCAAACATTGGGAGACAGAGTTACAGGTCTAATTATCCCTATGAGGACAGAAACCACACAAATTATTATTGCAAGAGTATGAGCTACCGGGGTTTTGATACCTTTCCTGTAGATAAGCCAACCGAGAAAGGGTGAAAAAAAAGTAATAACAATTACCGACATGGAAGCAATGCCGCCGATTTTCCCCATCACAACACCGTCTACCACTACAGTCTTTAAAAAAGTCTGTCCCTCGATTACTCCTATCTTGTATAGAGGCCAGAGCGAGGTGAGTGAAATAGCGGTTGCGGAAAGAAAAGAAGATGTGACCAGCACTATCATCAGGATGGTAAACACGATAAAAAGGTTGAAACCGGCATTACCGAGTGTCTTGCGTGCGACCTCAGCCATAGATTTCCCCCCCTCGCGCATACTTGTGAAAAGTACGGTGAAGTCATGAATCCCGCCAATGAAAATCCCTCCGAATACAATCCAGAGCCACGCAGGCATGAAACCATAGAGCAAGGCTATGGTCGGCCCGAGAATAGGCCCTGCTCCGGCTATAGATGAAAAGTGGTGGGCAAACACTATGTAACTTTTGGTTGGGACATAATCACGGCCGTCATTGATAATCTGGGCCGGTGTGGGATGATCTGGGTCTTCTCCAATTGCTTTTGCCACATACCTTGCGAAAAAACGGCTGGCAAGAACGAAAGCAAAGACCGGTATAAGAAGGAACAACAATACATTCATTTATTGTTTCCCGTTTATTCTATTGTAAACTTATATCTTTTCAGGAAAAGCAAATATCCTAAAAGTAAATAATCATACATATAATATGATTTATCAATCGCTTAAAGTCAACTTCAATTCATGTAAAATTTCGCCCTCCCTTGACTTATCATACCTATTTTGGTAAATTTTATAGTAATACTTAAACTCTTTAACAAAATTGAATAACTATGGCTCCACGTTTTCACATCGGTCTTATGTTTGTCATATTGGGAATTCTTTTAGTCGTTACAGGTCTTGCTATAATGTATATCCACAAAATCCCGCTGATAGGGCGATTGCCCGGGGATATTAATATTTACGGTAAGGGATGGAGTTTCCATTTCCCCATAATGACAGGTCTGATTATCAGTTTGATTTTAACAATTATCCTTAACTTATTTCTCAGGCGATAATTACCTTTGAACCTTTATGATTATAATCTCCCGAGTGAAATGATCGCTCAGAAACCCGCTGAAACCCGTGATAAAGCAAGACTCATGGTCCTCGATATCGGAAGGAATAGTATAAGCCACAGGATATTTACCGATTTACCTGATTTTCTTAGTCAAGATGATCTTCTCGTTATAAATGATACGAAAGTGTTCCCGGCACGTTTAATCGGGAAAAAAGAAAAAACCGGCAGTGCTGTAGAGATATTCCTTTTGAGAAGCTACGATAACGGAACATGGGATGCATTATCAAGGCCCGCAAAACGCCTTAAAGAAGGATCATTAATTAATTTCGGTAATGGACTCCTACGAGCTGAAGTTATTAACAAGGGATCTAACGGCCATGTTCGTGTAAATTTTGAATCTGAATATGACATTAATACTGCGGTTGATATGCTTGGTAAAACTCCCCTGCCTCCTTATATTAAGAGGGAACCCGACGACTCCGATATTGAGAGATATCAGACAGTCTATGCTCAAAAACGCGGAGCTGTGGCGGCTCCTACAGCGGGTTTGCATTTTACAGATAAAATTTTAAACGAACTGGTATTTCGAGGAGTAGAAAAAGCCACAGTTACCCTTCATGTCGGAATCGGTACGTTCAGACCACTCAGTGTAGACGAAGCAAAGAGTGATAAGCTTCACAGCGAATATTGCAGTGTACCTCAGTCCACAGTTCAAAAAGTTATTGAGTGTCGCATGAAAGGCCGCCGAGTCATCGCAGTCGGAACTACAACGGCACGAGCACTTGAAAGCGCTTCAATCAATGGCGAAATTAAGCCTTATGAGGGGTGGACTGAGGTATTCATAAAACCACCTTATAAATTCAGGTCGGTAGATTCGCTTATAACAAATTTTCACCTGCCAAGTTCCAGTCTTCTCATGATGGTATGCGCTTTTGCCGGAAGAGAAAGAATTTTAAACGCATACAAAGTAGCAATCAAGGAGGGTTACCGGTTTTATTCTTACGGAGATGCCATGCTGATAATCGGGAGTGAACGTTGAAAGTATATGGAATCATCGCTGCAGGAGGGCATGGAAAGCGAATGGGCACAGAAGTACCCAAACAGCTTCTCAAACTCGATGGAGTTACAATAATTGAACATTCGCTCAGGCCGTTCATCCTGTGCCCGGATATAGAGGGTATTGTAATTGTTGCGGCAGATACAATTTTTAAGCATATTAAAAAAATTGTCAAAAATGTTTCTGACGGTGATAAATCACTCACAGTTGTTAAAGGGGGGTCGAAACGCCAGGATTCGGTTTGGAACGGCTTAGAAGCTGTTCCTGATGACACCGATGTAGTAGTCATCCATGATGCTGTGAGGCCATTTATTACTCCCAACCTGATAACAGAATGTGCTCGAACTGCCATGAAAAACGGAGCCGTAACCGTCATGAGACCTCTCAAGGAAACACTCAAAGTTGCGGAAAATAATGTTGTCGTAAAGACCCTTGACCGCTCAACACTATGGATTACTCAAACACCTCAAGCGTTCAGAACAGAACTCATTATTAAGGCTCATAGATTAGCTCTCAAGGAAAACTATACCGGCACAGATGACTCTATGCTTGTTGAACATCTCGGGCATCCTGTTTATATTATCGAGGGAAATGATATGAATATAAAAATTACCACTATGGCAGATTTAAAGATCGCTGGTGTTATTTTATCAATGTTTAAAAAACTGGAGGATCGATGCTGAGGATTGGACATGGCTATGACGCCCACAGGCTGGTAAAAGGAAGAAAACTCATTTTAGGTGGTGTTGAAATACCCTGGGACACAGGTCTTATGGGACATTCTGACGCTGATGTTCTGGCCCATGCTATTGGTCATTCCCTTCTCGGTGCCTTGAGGTTTGGCGATCTTGGAGAAAATTTCCCCGCTGATGATCCTGCACTGAAAGATATCAGTTCCATGGAAATTCTACGGCGCATAACAAAAATGATCAATAAAAGAAACGGTGAAATTCAATCGATAGATTCGACTATTGTTGCCCAGAAACCAAAACTGTCCCCATATAAAGATCAGATGGCAACTAACATTGCAAAAGCTTTGGGAATTTCCAATAATTTTGTATCAGTCAAAGCCACAACAACCGAAGGCATGGGTTTCACTGGTAGTGAAGAGGGAATAGCTGCTCATGCAGTTTGTATTATCGAGGTAATTTCTTGATGAAAATAGCAGTGTTTATGGGTGGATCTTCCGAAGAACGTGAAGTTTCTCTAATGAGTGGCAGAGCTGTCTACGAGGGACTGAAGAAAAAAAACCACGATGTCACCCTGTTCGATGTTGAATGGAAAGGCAATGATACCCTTTCTCCCGCCATTGACGAAGTTTTAAAATACGGCTGTGATATTGTCTTCTCCGTTCTTCATGGGGGTCTTGGAGAAAACGGCGGCATACAGGGTATTCTCGAAGCAGCAGGACTTGTTTATACCGGTTCGGGAATTGCTGCCAGTGCAATCGCAATGAACAAAGATATAACCAAGTCGTTGTTTTCTCATTACAACATTCCTACAGCGCCGTGGTTTTCCGGAACTTCAAATAGTATTGATATTTCACGCATAGAAACTGAAATAGGTTATCCATGTGTAATAAAACCTGTTGACCAGGGATCATCAATCGGACTTTCTATGGTTAAAATCCCGGAAGAAATTCAAACAGCTATTGATAAGTCAACTGCTTACGGTGAAAAAATAATGGTAGAAAAATATACTTCCGGAAAAGAGTTATCTGTCCCTATACTCGGAGATAAAGCATTACCGGTTATTGAAATACGTCCATCACATAAAATCTATGATTACGAATGCAAATATAAACCGGGCATGACCGAATATTTTGTACCTGCCCCAATACCTGACAAATTAACATCGGAGATCAGTTCACTGGCTTTAAAAGCATTCAACATTCTTGGTTTAAGAGATATTGCCCGTATCGATTTTCGATTGGATGAAAATGACCGCCCGCTCTGTTTTGAGGCGAATACGTTACCCGGGATGACTACTACAAGTCTTGTTCCAAAATCAGCTGCAAAAGCAGGTATAGATTTCCCGGAACTTGTAACCATAATGGCTGAACTTGCATACCAACGAAAAGGAAAAAGCTGAATTATGGCAATAAAAGTTTACAATACTTTTACACGTAAAAAAGAGGAGTTTATACCACTAAACGACAAAAATGTGAATTTCTACGTATGCGGACCAACTGTATACGATTATTTTCACATCGGTAATGCCCGACCTCTTATTATGTTTGATGTTTTCAGACGTTATCTCGAGTACCGTGGATATGAAGTTAACTACATAGTTAATATTACCGATATTGATGATAAAATTATTAATAAAGCTGTGAAGGAAAATATTAATTTCAAGGCAGTTGCCCGGAAATATACCGATGCATACTTCGAAAGCTCAAAAAAACTTGGAGTCATGCCGGCAACAGTATATCCTTTCGCCACAGACAATATTGACGGTATGCTTGACCTGATTAAACGCCTTATAGAAAAAGGCCTCGCATATGTTGTCGATGGTGATGTGTTTTACGATATTTCATCTTTCCCCGGATATGGAAAACTTTCCGGACGTGATATCGAACAAATGCAAGCCGGAGCCCGTGTCGATGTAGATACCCGCAAGAAAAACCCTCTCGATTTCGCTCTCTGGAAGGCATCAAAATCCGATGAACCATCGTGGGACAGCCCATGGGGGCCCGGACGTCCCGGATGGCATATAGAATGTTCTGTTATGGCAATGAGGTATGCGGGAGATACTCTCGATATTCACGCTGGAGGACAGGATCTCATTTTCCCACATCATGAAAATGAAGTTGCACAGTCGGAAGGAGCTACCGGCAAACCTTTTGTCAAATACTGGCTTCATAACGGATTTCTGGACATTGAAGGCGAGAAAATGTCGAAATCTCTCGGCAACATTCTGACCGTTAATGATATACTCAAGCAGTATGATCCCATGGCTGTACGGACGTTTTTTCTGCTCAAGCATTACAGGTCTCCCATTGATTTTTCAGAAGCGCTCATAAAAGAGGCGCAGTCAGCATTTGACAGATTAAAGAATGCCTATGGCAAAATAATACGGGTTCTTGAAAAAGCAGGAGAAACTGTCCCTGATAAACTAGAATTCCTTGAACAAAATGACATTAGAAAATGTAGAAAATCCATCGAAGAATCCATGGACGATGGCTTTAACACAGCAAAGGCGATGGGATATTTATTTGGAATAGCAAATATAGTAAACTCCATCGATGAAAGCTCACAGAATGCACCTGTAATGAAAGAAGCAAAAGAGATTTTTGATACCTTCGGAACCGTGGTTTTCGGTCTTGTTTTTGAAACGAAAATCGAAGAAATAATCAATGTAAATAAACTTGATAAATTAATCGAAAAATTAATATATGAATATGAAAGCGAAATCGAAAACCTGATGAGACATTTCAAACGTGAATTCATTGGGTTAAGACTCATCGGAATAAATGTTGATGATTGTATGGATTTACTTATCAAATTACGTGAAAACGCACGAAAAGAGAAAAATTATGCGCTTTCAGACAAAATCAGGGATCGTCTCAAAGAAATAGGGATCGTACTCGAAGACCGGTCTGACGGTACAACATGGAAAACTGAATAAAATCAAAGTTTAAGTATAAAATTATCCAAAAATAAAAAAGGGACGGTATTTACATCGTCCCTTTTTCAGTAATTATCTTCTATTTTTTCTTCATTTTTACCAGTTTTTTCCTCTCAACAGCAAGATACCATTCAGCAAGAAGAGGAGTCGCCACAAAAATTGACGAATAAGTACCGACAACCACCCCAATGAGTATCGCAAACGAAAAATCATGTATCACTGCACCGCCGAACAGGAAAAGCGAAAGAACGGTGAGCAGTGTGGTTAACGAAGTGACAATCGTTCGTCCAAGTGTTTCATTTACCGATATGTTAAGACAGTCAAAGTATTCATCTTTGATTCCCTTGCGAAGTTTTTCTCTTATACGGTCAAATACAACAATTGTATCATTCAGTGAGTATCCGACAATTGTCAGAAGCGCTGCAATAATTGAAAGAGATATCTCCTTGCCCAAGAGTGAGAACAAGCCCACAGTGATAAGAACATCATGAACAATAGCGAACAAAGCACCAATTGAATACTTAAACTCAAACCTTATAGTAATATAAATAACGATCACTATTAGTGAAAACAGAATAGCCCATAAAGCCTGACCTTTTAATTCGACCCCTATACTCGGCCCAACCTGTTCCTCGCGTAAAAGCCAGTTTGTCTTATCTTCAGGAATTCTATCTTCAAATCCGTTAATTAATGCTTGTTTTACTTTCGTTGACGTCTCCTGCATATTTCCAACTTGAACTATCCGAATGAGAACATCCTTATTATCTCTACCAATAAACTTAATCTCACTCGTAGAAAGATCGGTTCCCTCAACATCAACATCGCTCAGAGCATCCCTTATTTCCGCAATTTCTACCGGTTTATCAAAATGCAACTCTATAAGTGAACCACCCAGAAAATCGATAGAATATTTCGGTCCTCCATGAATAGCAAGTGAAACAAGACCGGCAAGAATAACTATACCCGACAGTATAAACGCTCTCCTGCGGTTAGAAATAAACTTAATTTTGGAGTTTACGAAAGGTGCCAGCATACCCATTGATACTTTTGATAAATTAATTTTGTGCGTTAGAATATCAAAGACCACTCTCGTCACAAAAAGCGCCGTGAATACACTGGCAACAATACCAACCATAAGTGTAAGGGCAAAACCCTTGATCGGCCCGGTACCAAAATTGTATAGTATAATTGCTGTAAGGAATGTGGTGATATTTGAATCTAGGATAGTCCACCGTACCCTTGTATAACCATTGTCAACAGCCATGCGCGTAGTATTTCCAAGTCTTAATTCCTCGCGGATACGTTCGAAAATCAGCACATTTGCGTCTACCGCCATACCAATTGTCAAGATTATTCCTGCAATACCCGGTAAAGTGAGTGTGGCTCTGAAATACGCAAGATATGCAAGGATAAATATCATATTAAGAAAAAGAGCAATAATAGCTATAAATCCCGCACCCACGTAATAAGCAATCATAAAGATTACAACAAACAACAATCCAATTAAAAGCGCTGTTTTACTCTTATTGATTGAATCAGCCCCAAGAGATGGTCCAATTGTTCTGTCTTCAATAATTTCAACAGAAGCAGGCAAGGCACCGGCACGTAAGACGATAGCCAGATCCCGAGCATCATCTCTTGAAAAACTGCCGGTAATACGTGACTCGCCCCCAAAGATTTTTTCTATAAATTTTGGAGAGGAATACACGGTATTATCCAGCACTATAGCAAGCCGTTTTCCAACATTTGCTCCTGAAATTCTCGCCCACTCACGTACACCTTCAGAAGTCGTTTCCAGGGTTATTTGCGGTCTTCCGGCATCCATACCCTGTCCCATGACAACACGGGCATCTCTGACCATCTCACCGGTCATTTCACTCATTGCATTTATAAGGAAAAACTCACGTAAATTGTCGGTTCTACTTGTTTCCTCGGGGCCCCACAACATCATTACTCTGGCATCCCTAAGTATCTTCTGGATACCCTCATCATTTAAGTATGCATTGATACGTGGAACATCATCATGTGCAACAAGCATATCAAAACTCGGTTGACCATCACCAAACTGCTGGTATCTAAGTAAATTTGTAAACTTCTTCGATTCATCAACTACTATCTGCTCATCAAAAAGACCGGTATCGGTAGAATCAGTAACCGCGTTTGAATCTTTTGCGCCTGAGAGATAAAAGTCAATTTTATCGGTTATAAACTTTATGTCCTCATCGCTTTTAAGGAGTTTGAATTCAAGACGCGCCGTTTGACCGATAAGGTTTTTTGCACGTTCTACATCGCTCATACCGGGAAGTTCAATAATAATACGATTTGAGCCCTGCCTCTGGACTATAGGCTCAGACAGTCCAAACTGATTCACACGGTTAGCAATAACGGTCATAGCTTTATCTACAGCATCGTTTGCTTCTTCACTATCCATACCGGAAGTATCCACAAGCATTACAAGATGTATACCACCCTGAAGGTCTAGTCCGAGATTTAGTGCTTTGCCCCTGAGCTTTTCAAAATCCCCCGGATCCATCTCAGCCCTTTCTACCCGGGCCTTTGAATAGAATTGAACTGACGGGTAAAGCTGCCACAAGGAAAAAAGGACAAGAATAGCTATAAATGCTATTTTCCAGGTAATTGAATATTTTTCTTTACTACTCGATCTTAATCTTACACTTTTACGGAGCATTTCTATCCTCTTTCATAGTTACTTAT
>SDBT01016397.1_pt1 | contig 11727 bp, 12 predicted proteins | sample 2277101 | NCBI WGS metagenome assembly SDBT01 (sample SAMN10404973, study PRJNA504765) | marine sediment metagenome | isolation source: marine sediment core GS10_PC15, 103 cmbsf | place: Arctic Ocean: Southern Knipovich Ridge | collected 2010
AATTATTTAGTGCAGCAAAAATCCGAATAAATTTAAGTTCTAATTTTAATTATAATACGGAAGATCAGATTAATTTTGTAAGATTAATCATAATGACTCCAAAAGTCAAGTAAAAAATGAACATCTCTAGTGAAACAACAGAATTTGAATCTTATTTGAGGAAAAATCGTATTTAATTAACATAGAATCACTCAACTGCGCAACAAAACTGAATTGTAAAGAGAATAGACTGAATATGGATGTCTTATTACCGGCAACTAATCGAATCATCAAACGGAGTAAATTTTATCAGTTTCGAAAAAAAATTTCTCCATCCTGCTTATCTGGCTTTTATTTTATATCTAACAATATTTGTGGTTGTTAAATATTTAATTCGTGATGTTCCGCTGAACAATGTGCTTCAAAATGTCAGGTATGGCAGGAATAGTGTAAAGATCTTTTTAGCGCCGGAAACAGTAAAAATGACCGGGATGTCAGTTTGTTTGAACGAAGAAGATTATCAAGTTTTTGGGATCCGGATCTGTTTTTGTCGATCCATTCAAACAGTGCACGAAATAAAAAAGTGAATCAGACCGAAATATATTATGCCGATTACCACAGTCAACGAATAGCTGCCGTGATCAGAGATGAACTGCAGAAAGATCTTAAAAACGGCAGGGGAAAAGTAATAAGAAGGGGCTATTCCGTACTTTATGGAAACTCTTCCCGTTTGGGCTCTGTCCTGGTCGAAACCATGTACCTTTCAAACCGTTACGGTGAACAGTTTTTGAAGAATAAAAAAAATCAGGATACAATTGCACTCAGCCTGTATCATTCTATCGAAAAGATTATTAATTTGTCTAAATAGCATTATTAAAGTAGCTGTTCAGCCAAATATTTTTAACTTTCTTATCGGTATCGGTATCGGTATCGGTATCGGTATCGGTATCGCTATCTTCAATCCCGATACCGATCCCGACCCACCCTTGGTCAATGCCCATATTACGTTTATGTTAAAATTTGCCTTGACATTAGAGAATGAAAAGCCTAATATTAACAAATTATTTTAAATTACTCAATCTCGAGGTAGGGACGAAGGGTCCTTCGCCATTACGGCAAACAAAAAACCGGGAGGCAATCTATGATGTCACAAAAGTTATCAAAACAGATCCTTTTATTAATTCTAACCGGACTTTTTTTAACCTTTTTGATGTGCAGCAAAGGCGAAGTTGTGAAAATCAACGATCTGCTGCCGAAAGGAGCAATAGCTGAACTTACTAATGCATATCCTGATTTTAAAGTGACTCTGGTTGCTGAAGCAGATGCTAATGTTTCAGCAAAATTTGGTGAAAAATTTCTTCGCGTAGATGGTATTGCCAAAGATGAAGCGCGGGAGAGAACCGCTAAATATGTAGTGGAATACCTGAAAAATCCTAATAAAGCTGCTGAGGATGCCGCCAAGAGGGAAGCTTATAATAAACTTCCGCCAAAAGAAAGATTGGCGAGTCTGATCGAAAGAATCAAGAAAAATCATCCGGACTTCGAATATAAATGGACCGGCCTGGGACAGGGTAATGTCAAAGTTGAATATGGCGACAATTCTCTGCTTATGTCAGGAATAGAAAATGAAGGCGCAAGAGAAGAATGGGCTCATGCCATCATCCGAATTCAAAAAGAGATAGATAAAACAAGCAAAGGTGATGTTGAAGGAGAGAGGTAGTAATTTGGAAGAAAAAATATTGTCAAAATAGGAACAACAATTTATCTTTTTTCACTTTTCACTTTTCACTTTTCACTTTTCACCGCTCTTCTCATTCATACTTCAGCGCATCGACCGGGTTTGATAATGCGGCCTTGACGCTTTGATAGCTGACGGTAAGTAATGCTATCACTAATGCTACTACACCGGTTAAGGCAAAAATCCACCATGCCATACTTGTTCGATAGGCAAAACTTTGCAGCCAGTTATTCATGGCATAATAAGCTAGCGGCCAGGCTATAAAATTGGCAACCAGCACCCATTTGGTAAATTCTTTTGACATGGATATTACCAGGCTGGTAATTGATGCGCCCAGTACTTTTCTAACTCCGATCTCTTTGGTACGCTGCTCTGCGGTGAATGAGGCCAGTCCGAACAGACCGAGACAGGCGATCAAAATAGCAAGAACGGCAAAGGTTTGCAGCAGGGTTCCCATACGGGATTCCGCCCGGTACATCCGGTCGAAATCTTCATCAACAAACCTATAATCGAAGGGATAATCCGGCACCATTCGCTGCCAGCTCGATTTGACAAAATCCAAAGATTTTTTTATATTCCCGGCCGGAAGCCGAATGACCATATAATTAATACTCCCGGGCCTGACTCTTATTGCCAATGGTTCTATTTCATACCTCACCGATTGAAAATGAAAATTTTTCATCACCCCGATTATAGTTCCGTCAATTCCATTAAAAGAAAACCGTTTGCCGGCAGCCGACTCCACACCCATTATTTTTACCACTTCTTCATTAACCATAAATGCGGTGGAAGTATCGGTAGTGAACTCCCTGGAAAAAGATCGGCCCTCGGCTAGCTCAATACCCATGGTCTCAATATAATCAAATGCGTTACGGTTCTGACTGATAAGGACGTTAAAATCGGGATCCTTGCCGTCCCAATCAGCGCCGCTTGAATTACTGCCGATCATGGTTGGCGGGTGTCCGGTTCCGGTGACATTTACCACCAGGGGATCTCTTTTTAATTCATCTTTGAGCGGGGCATAAAATTCCCGTGTTTTTCCCCGTAAAGGGATGTAAATAAGATGTTCCTTGTTGTAGCCCAGCTTTTTGGACTGCATATAGGTCACCTGTTTGTAAACAAAACCGGTGCTTACAATTAGAAAAATCGACAATGAAAATTGGATGACGACCAGTATTTTCCGGAACATCGCGCTCCCGGCGCCGGCATTTAATGTCCCTTTCAGCACTTTAACCGGTTGAAAAGCGGACAAAAACAGCGCCGGATAACTCCCCGACACTATGCCGGTAAGTAATGTGACACACAACATACCAGTTATGAACTTCCAATTAAGCATAGTCTGCCAGCTCAATTCCTTCCCGGAAATAAGGTTGAATTTTGGCAGCAGCAGTATGGCGATTACAAAAGCAAAACCTACTGAAATAAATGAGAGCAGAATGGATTCTCCGTAGAATTGAATCACCAGGTGTTTTTTTAAGGCTCCGACAACCTTACGTAAACCGACTTCTTTTGCCCGGTTAGCAGATCGTGCTGTGGCTAAATTCATAAAATTGATGCATGCGATCAACAGCACAAAAAGGGCAATTATAACAAAGATATAAACATATTGGATTGCTCCCATGGAATGTCCATAACCAAAATAAGAGTGGAGATGAACAGCGGTAACCGGATTAACCATAAACTGGGTTCTCGGACGTGAGTTAAAACGCTGCAATCCTTCAGGATCATCCTGAAACCTCACCTCAACATGACTGTGACGGACATCGGTAATTTTCTTATTGACATCCGCTATTTTGCTATTCTCATGGAGCTGGACCAAAGTAAGGATAGAATTACTGTCCCAACTGTCATTGTAACTTCCTATATCATGGATAAACTCAAAAGGAACCAGCATCTCAAATTGTAAAGACGAGTTATCGGGAATATTTGCCATCACACCGGTGATGACAAAGGCATACATATTGTTTACGGTAATAGTCTTGCCCATAGGATCGTCGGTGCCAAAATATTTTTCGGCCATATCTGCTGAGATTATCAAAGAATGGGGTTTCTCCAGGACAGTTTCCCGTATACCGGAAATCAGTGGGAATGTCATCATACTCAGAAATGAAGGATCTACAGCCTGGACATCACTTTCAAAAAAAGCCTTCTCCCCATAACGAAGCAGGAGAGTTCCGGGTGAGGTATACCTGGCAGCATCCGAGATCTCGGGAATCTCTGCTTTGATTCCCGGTCCCATAGGATAAGGTGTGACAGTAACATGGTAAATTTCACCGGAATAATTTTGATCCTGTTCAACCCGGTAAAGCTGGTCAGCATTGGAATGGAATCGATCATAACTTAACTCATCCAAAACCCACATCATAATGAGTAGACAACATGCCATACCCAATGCCAGGCCGGTAATATTGATTAAAGAGTAACTTTTATGCCGAAAAATATTACGTAGCGCAACTGTGATATAATTTTTGATCATTTTTTTTATTCCTGTATTTTAATAAAGTAAAACGTGAATGATTTCTGTTTTTTCCTGCCCGACCGCCATTTTTGTGGAGGGCGTGTCCGCCGGCTGGCGGGAGTTTTAACTTTAACTCTGAACCGGGAACTTTTGAATCCTGAACCGGTATAGTAACAAATAAACGTATTTTGTTATAGCTTTGTTACAAAAATTGTAACAATTCTGTTTTCGGGCGATTTTAGTAGTGTTACCAGTTTTTTAATTTATTCATTCAGTTTTTTGTTTTTTATTATATCAGCATTACAATTTAGACATTTGATAATAAGAATTGGTTTACAAAAAAGATTGGCATCGCGAAAAACGCGTTTGATACGAAATTCGTTTTGGCTTGATGCACAGAAGAATCTACGAAAAAATTACTATATCTGATTTGATTGCAGTTGCGTTAGAAATAATTCAGAATAAAGTTTTTTACAATAATTTTCGATTTTATTCGTTTATATATATAGTCAGTTTTTAACGCAGCAAAGCTGCAAGTCAAATGTCAAACGTGAAACGTGAAACGGAAAAGAGTTTTTTCATCTCTGAAGTTTCATTTTTCATAAAATCTATAGATGCAGACAAAAAGAAAAACTTTGCTAAAAAACAAAGTTTTACACTGTAAAAGCATAATAATGTAAAATGAAAGATCAAAATTTGTCAAATTTGACAGATGCCCAGCTTATTGTTGAATATCGGGATGGCGATAACCGGGCGTTCGGACAATTAGTTGCCCGGTATAAAGATCCTTTGTTTAGCTATTTGTTAAGGATGGTGAAGGATTCTAAAACAGCGGAGGATCTGTTTCAGGAAACATTTTTGAAGGTTATTAAAGGCATTTTTAATTATGACGAAAGGGGATGTTTTAATAGCTGGTTATTTGGAATAGCATACCGTTTGATTATCGATTACAGCAGGAAAAACAGCAGGAAAACAGCGATGTTTGAAGAGATGGAAAATGGAAAAGTTGACAAAAATTTTAATATTCAATTTCAGGATATGAACGCCGGACCCGACAAAAAAACCGAGCAGAAAGAACTAAGAGCCATGCTCGATTCAGCATTTCAAAAACTTCCATTTGACCAAAAGCAGGTTTTTTTGTTACGGGAACATTCCGGATTGACGTTTCAAGAGATCGCTGATCTACTGGACAGACCGATAAATACGGTTCTGGCCCAGATGAGATATGCGCTAAATAATTTGAAAAAAATATTAGAAAAAAAATATGCGGGAGAAATTTCAGATGTCTTGCAATAAATTTGATCAATATGGTATTCTTTATCTTTATGATGAGCTTAATCCTGAAAAGCTGCGGTTTTACAGGGATCATTTAAAAAGCTGCGAAAAGTGTAACAATTTAATCGCTGAATTTGAAGGCAGTAAAAATAAATATAGTGATATTCCGGATGTTAGTCCACCTCAAAAACTGCTTTTCCGCATTAATCTTCAGGCTCGAAAAGAAGCTGTTTTAAATCGGATCAGAACAACGGCAGAAAAATTAAAATTTCGACCACGGTTGGTAGCCGCACTGGGATTACCGGTAGCAGCATTGATTATATTACTAACTTTTTATTTGCAATTTGACCCCCTACCGGATCTTTGGCAAAATAAACATCTAACCTGGTCCAATGGAATTGATTCGGCAATTGACTCTCTGAATCTTGAAATTGAGATATTGTATCCAAACTTGTTTCCTACAGATGTAGATTCTGTTTTGTTGAGTTTAGTGAACACTTTAGATGAATATTCAAGTTATGAATCAGATGTTAAAATTATTGAGCAGGATATCGATATTTTGTCCTCAAATTATAATCAATTTAATTACTAAAAAAGGAGAATTATTATGAAACGGTTACTTTTTATTTTTATCCTATTATCCTTTGTTGCTCTCTGCGGCTTTAATACGCTTTATGCCCAAAAGGCTGAAAAAAAACAATCGGAGCAGAAAAAAATAGAACAAGAAAAATTAATAAAAGAACAAAATAAATTAATACAGCGAAGAATCGAAAAACAAACATTAGAAAATATTATGCAAGCCCTTCAAAAAGTACGCCAGGAAGAAATCACTTTAAGAAGAGAATTAGAGAACCTAAAGTTCAAAACCAAAATTGAATTTACGCCTGAATTCGAAGAAAAAGTAATGTTTAGGTTGCAACAACAAGACGCAGCCAGAGCACACGAAATAGAATTGTTAAAATCAACAGAAAAAAACAAATATAGACAAGCATTGGAAGATTACTATATTGCAACTGACAGAATGGATAAGTTAAAAGAAAAAGATCCAATAAGATATGAACAGTTGCAGAAAAAAAGAGAATTAGAGCATAAAAGCCATAGCTTTATTGAAGAATACAGAGCAACATCTGTTCAAAAAGAAAAAAACAAACTTAGAGATGAACTCCGATCGGTTTTAAATGAACTGTTCGACTTAAGAGAACTGGATCGTCAGCAAGAAATTAAAAAATTGACCGCAAAAATTGATGATCTTAAGAAGGTTATGAATGAAAGGAAAAAGAGGAAAAAAGATATTGTAGAAAGGCGTTTGAAACAACTGTTAGGTGAAGAAAGAGAATTGGTATGGTAGGGTTTGTTTAAGCTATAGTTCCCACAGGCTTGTTTTGAAAACGTAGGGGCGAAGGGCCTTCGCCCCTTGCTGTGGTGGATACTATTATGCTTCTCTTCATTCATCCAAATATTTCCGAAATCTAATCTCTAACTCTTTAAATCCCCGCTTTCTTCTCGCCCGGATAATACCATCTGTCACGTCCTGAAATAGGTTGACATTTGTTGATTTATCCACAAAAGTGATCATTTGATTCTTTAATCTTATTTCTTTAATCTTGTCCTCTGTGAAATTCCGTGAAAATTCTGTGGTAAAATATCCCTTTCTTTAATCTTGTGCCCATTGCTCATTATTCATTGTTTTCAATCATTCATATTTTAACGAATTTACCGGATTGGCCAGGGCGGCTTTTACTGACTGGTAGCTAACTGTGAGCATCGCAATAATCAGAGCAAAAATTCCGGAAAGCAGAAAGATGTTAAATCCCGGTTTTGCTTGATATGCAAAATTCTGCAGCCATTCAGTCATGAGTAAATATGCTATCGGCCAGGCAACAATATTAGCTATGATTATCCATGTCATAAATTTTTTGGAAAGCAGCAGCACAATTTTTGTTGTTGATGCCCCAACTACTTTTCTGATGCCTATCTCTTTGGTCTTTTGTTCGGCATTAAAAGATGCCAGACCCAAAAGACCGAGGCAGGCGATCAAAATAGCAAGCAGGGTAAAATATAAGAAAAGAGTACTCAATCGTTCTTCCCCCCGGTATTGACTGTCAAATTCTTCATTTAAAAAGAGATAATCGAAAGTGCCGGTCGGATCAATTTGCCGCCATTTTTTTTCCAGATTTTTTATCGTTCCGGAGATGTCAGTAGGATTTATCCTGATTGAAACCGTACTGAAATATGAAGAATTGTTTTCGATGAAAAGGGGATCGATTTTTTGGTGTAATGATTTGAAATGAAAATCTTTAACCACCCCAATCACAGTTTTATCGGTTTGCTGTCCGTCTAATTCCCTGATTGTTTTGCCGATAGGATTATCCCAGCCAAAGTCCTGAGCAGCAGTTTCGTTAATTATAACCGATTGCCGGGGATCGGTGGCAAAGCCGGGAGAAAAGTTTCTGCCTTTAACTAGTTCAATTTTTAAAGTTTCTAAAAAATTGTTATCGATACTAATTGCCGCCATCAGTTTACTCTCTTCATTGGTATAGCCCTCCGGAACAAATGCGTTATGACGTGCTCCATGGCTTGGGATATGTGAAGAGAAAGCAATATCTAAGATGCCCGGATTTTTTTGCAATTCTGTTTTAATCGATTCGATGGATTCTCTGATAGAATTATCCAAAACCGGCAGAACCACAACATGTTCTTTGTCAAAGCCCGGCTTTTTATTTTTCATATAGTTAATTTGGTTCAAAATAATTAAAGTTCCTGTGATAAGAACGATTGAGATCGTGAACTGGAAGATAACTAAAATATCACGTAATCCGGAGCCTGTTTTTCCGGTTTTTATGTTTCCTCCGAGTATTTCAGCCGGTCTGAATGCCGAAAGAAAGAGAGCGGGATAACTACCGGCTAAAATACCGACAAAAATTGTAATCCCCAATAAACCGGGGATTAGCCATGTCGTTTTTGTATAATCCAGATCAAGATTTATGCCGGCTATTGAACTAAAGTGGGGGAGTGCCAACCGGACAACCAGCAGCGCAATACAAAGTGCCAGGAAACTATAAATAAGAGATTCACCCAAAAATTGACTGATCAATCTACCGCGGTTAGCGCCGAGAACTTTTCGCATGCCAACCTCTTTTGCCCGGTTTGTTGACCGGGCGGTGGTTAGATTCATGAAGTTTATACAGGCTATTAACAGAATGAAAAATGCAATTAAGGCAAAAATATAGATATAAACAATATCGCTAGTGGCTGAAATTTCGCCCTCAGTATTTGACCGCAGGTGAATGTCGGTTAACGGCTGCAGAAAAAAATCTATTGTTCCACCGACAGCCTGTAAAAGTTCACCGACGTTTGCCTCAATGAGCGGCGGAAATTTTTGCTCCAATTGAGTGTAATCTGTATTATCCTTAAGCAAAATGTAGGTATAATTGTTAAAATCTCCCATCCACCGCTCCATTTGTGCGTCATTCCATCGGCGAAATGTTTCAAAAGAGCATAACATATTAAAGTAGAAATGAGAATTATCCGGAATGTTTTTGATGACACCGGTAACAGAAAACTTTTCGCCGTTAGCCAGTTGTAGCTGTTTCCCAATTGGATCTTCGGTTCCGAAGTATTTTAATGCGACATCTTCTGTGACAACAATTGAGTATGCTGCGGCTAATGCAGTTTTGGGATCCCCTTTTAAAAACGGGTATGTGAAAATCTCGAAAACCGAATTGTCGGAAAAAAATATATTCTCTTCAAAAAAAGTTTTGTTCTGATATGCCACTAATGTTCTATAATCAAATCTTCGAAATCTGGCTGCATTTACAACTTCGGGATAATCTTTTTTTAAGATCGGTCCGATGGGCAAATTACTAACTGCAAATTTACCTTTCATAGTGCCGACATTAAACTCGGTTCCTAATCTGAAAATTCTATCCGCATTTTTGTGGTATTTGTCATAACTCAACTCGGTTGTTATATAGGCAATTATTAAAAGAGAGCAGGCCAGTCCCAATGCCAGTCCGGAAATATTAATAAATGTATAACCTTTTTGCCTGAACATTTTACGAAATGTGATGGTCAGATAATTTTTAAACATTATAATGCTCCAATATATTTTTCCGAAAATGAAGGATTTAATCGATACAATTAATTGCAGCCAATACCAGAGTTTGGCCCTGGAATTTCCATAATCGGCAGCTATAGATCTAAATACTTCTTCAAAATCACCGATTGAGGTGTGGTTAAATTCAGAAAAAATCCGCTTTAATAAAAATTGTGCAATTTTTGGCGGTTGGTAATTTTTCATAAATACTTCCTGAAATTCCGATTATTTGTTATTTGAAATATAAACATTTCGCGTTACTTCGCGTTTTTCGCGGTTAAATTTTTTAAGTTCTCCCATTTAAACTGAATTTTGTTAAACCTTGCCAGGCTGTTTCCTGGATCTTTTTTATATCCAACAGCGCCTGCTCGCCAAATTCTGTTAATTCATAAATCCTTTTGCTTCGTCCACCGCGTTCAGTCGTCGGCTCGGCTAAAAAAGAATTCAGAAGTTTTCTTTTCTCCAAACGTTCTAACGGCATATAAATCGCTCCAAACGACCAGTGTTTGTTTGTCACTTTAATAATTTGATCCCGAATCTTAACACTGTAGGCATTTTTTTGAAGTCGAAAAACAGAAAGTAAAATGAGTTCTTCAGCGCGAGTTAACATAAATTCTCCATTATTTTATATATTCCAATAATTGAAACAAATATACGGAAAAAATTAAGTATTTGTTTCAAATTTTGAGAAAAATAGTTATAGATCAGGTTGAAAGGTTCATGGTTCAGGGTTCCCGGTTGAAAAACTTTTATAGTTCAGGCCTGCCTGTCATTTTTAGGTGGGGATTTTTTCAGTTTAACCTTGAACCCGGAACTTTTGAACCCTGAACCTGATCTTTTATATATATCATGCTAGAACAATTCTCATTAATGATACATATAATTAGCATAATTAAGAAATCGATTAATTCTCATAAAACCAAAAAGGTTCCACTTAAATAACGACAAGGCCATCCAGGGAAAAACTCTTAAATTACAAGTAGATAACCTGTTTTATCTTTATGGTTCATGAATTACCGGATTAAACTGAATTTTGGTTTAGCTAACTTTAAAAAAGGAAATAATTGGTTTGGCAAAACAATTGCATCTATCCGGATCAAATATGTAATAGATCTAAAAATAATTAACGGAGGCCACTGAAAAGATTACCATAAGATGTAAAGACTTTACTGTCTATTGATTATTAAGTGAAAAGCATTAACAAAAAGGGGAATTTAATTATGATTGATTTATTTTTTATATCAGCACTAAATCGTCAAGAAACAAATCCAACCGAACTTTCGCCCCACATTGATAAAGATGTAAAAAAGCAAATAGTACAAATTTTTTATGATTGGGTGAGTAAATCCAGGTCCCACGACATCATAAGTATGTTAAGATTGGTTGTCCCTTGCTCTGATTTTGAAAAAATGACAAAAAAATGTAAAGATTCATGGGAATCCGGAAAAGAGTTGTATTATTCTTTTAATTCGGTTGAAGTGGAATATACCGAAAAGAATCCATCAGATGCAATTATATATGGCAACTGGGAGATGTATCAGGGCAACGAAACACCTATTTGTAGAGGTGGATTCTATTCAAGTGCAAAACCTATCGACGGTAATTTTTATGGAGATAAATGGAAGTTAAATGAAATAACATCGAATTTAAATGAAAACTGGTGGAAAGAGTAAAATTATTCTTTGATTTTCTTTTTCTCATATGGGAGAACCGGTCTTTTACGAAAAACAGATCGTGAGATGCTGCTTTGATATTCTTTTGTTTCATAATTGATCCGGTTTTTACCGGTGGACAGATAGCTTAAGACTGCCCTGGTGTGTGCCAGTCCCGCCCTGCAAACCATTTTCATCCAATCGCCGCTGGCGGTTTCGTCCGGAGCTTCGGTAGTTAAGGAAAAATAGGTGATTTTTGGCCCGGTTATTTTTGTATCTGTCAGCTTGCTTCCTTTAAGACTCAGGTATACAAGAATGCCTTTGTGAAAATGTTCCCTGAAATTCTCCAGGTCCTCAATACCGACGACATCCCGCTCGGCGAGGCCGCGGAGCTCTACGAGATCGACGTTATCAGTGGAGGCGGCGACGTGTTGCGTACGCTCTCGGTTACGTCGCACCTAGTGCCATACACCTCCGCCCAGCCCACGACGGACTACGGGCGCCCCCAGGCGTCGCTCGGCTGCAAGGC
>SDBT01016398.1_pt1 | contig 11727 bp, 9 predicted proteins | sample 2277101 | NCBI WGS metagenome assembly SDBT01 (sample SAMN10404973, study PRJNA504765) | marine sediment metagenome | isolation source: marine sediment core GS10_PC15, 103 cmbsf | place: Arctic Ocean: Southern Knipovich Ridge | collected 2010
CGAGTATGCCGTTCAGGCATGGCTTTATACATCATTTCGTTTTTTGTTGGCATATGCCTCTAAATAAGCAAAATTCTCTTTCATTTCTCTTTCACCGATATAATATAATGTTAATACAAAAACAATAGACACAGCAAGTGCTACATGTGGAGATTTATCAAAATTATATATTAGAAGAAGTGACAAGAATACAATTCTGAAAATATTGTTATTGAACAAATTTTTAATATAGTTTGGCAGAGCAACTCTCGATAATGTATATCCATAAAGAAACAAGAATAGTGTTAATATTATAGTAACATATTTGTTGTCCATAATTTTTTTAAAATAATCCATTATTTGTATGTTATATATATTATAGCATATAAAATTTTTGGTAATTATATGAAATCAAATCTATATTATTTATATAGCCATGCCGAATTGCATTCGGTAATTCGGTAATTTGGCAATTCTGTGAGTTGCCGAAGACAAATCGGCTTGTATGAAAAATATAACAGGTTATGATTCTAGTACCATGATATTAATAAAATTATATTATAAAACTATATTGTATCAAATATTTTTTTTCAATTAATAATATAAATTAATAATATAAATGATGTACTCTAAGATTGAGGAGGCTTATCCTCAAGATAAATATATTGATAAATATAGTAAAGAAAATAATAAAAGACATAACATAAATAAATTCAAATCGTCTTCAATAAAATCTGTAGAAAATGAACGGTATAAGTTAGGTGTAATACCCCCTCACGCAATAGACGATGAGCATTTTCCACCAAATATAAATCAGAAATTTTTCAATGCACAAGGAGATATGGAAAATAATCCATATTTATGTAATGTAGCTGAAAGTAGATTAAGAACATTAGATAAGATGTACCAAAACAAGAACATTGTACCTATTAGAGGAACGAAAATATCAGATTTAAATAAAAGACATATTGCTACAAATAATTTATCTATGAATGATTTGTCTATGCTTGATAGTCCATCTATGTCATCCGATATGTCATTTTTACATAAGGGTAGTATTAATAATAAATCCACACATAGACATGATTATTACATAAAAAAATTTATTCAACAGATTGTTGATGATGATATGATGTCTATGACTAGTTCCCAGGATAATGATGTATATGATCATATTAAAAAATGTAAATATTGCAAATCACAAATAAATGAAAAATTGAAGCAACATTACAAAAACAAAAAAAATCCATCAACCAAACCGATATCACAAAATATTATTAATCCAAAAAGTACACCAACTAAAATACTGGGATATAATATCAAGGAGATTATTATAATAATATTGATTGGTTTATGTTCTATATTTATATTTGATCTATTTGTAAACATTGGTAAGAAAATTGGTGGTAATTAGAAAGCCTTGGCTTCGCCAAACTCGTTTCACTCGACATGGCTTCGCCATATTCGCTACGCTCAGTTCACTTTTATTAAGTCCATTTAATTATATTTTATTATATAAAATATAATTAATCTGTCCAAAAATTAAATTCCTTATTTAGTGAACGACGTGAACCGAGCAAATCAAAGTTAAAATTCCTTATTTTGCGAATGAAATGAGCCGAGCGAAGCGAGATTGCCGAAGGCAATTCTGGGAGTATGCCGTTTAGGCATGGCTTGATTATTTTCTCTTATTTTTATTTATCTCTTCTTGTTTTCTTTTCCTATTTTCTTTAATATATTTCCATGATATAAATATGTTTGTATTAGATTTGATAAATGCATATATATAATGTTTTTTTAATCTATGTTTGATATATTCGGTACATTTTTGGGGAGTATAGTTTGGATATTCATTTATGAATAAAGGTACACTAAATATAATATTTGTTTTATTCAAACGAGTATATTCCATTATCATGTCTAAACATAATTCGTATTGTTCATAATATTTTTTCATGACTCTTTTTTTTATCTTCTCTTGAATATTTATAATATTATCTACACTAAACTTTTCTTTTTTCTTTGGTTGATATAATGAATTTATACTTAGTGGTCCACCGGATCTACCGTTATTTTTATTTTTTTGTTTTATATTGAGTAAATTGTATATATTTATATGATCCATCTGCGTAAATTTATATAATATAAAAAGATTATATTATATCAAATATAATCGTGTATTTTGATATGGATATAGAGATATCAACGAATATTGATAATTTAACTGATGATTCAATTGAAGATAATGATAATAATGATAATAATAATGATAATAATGATAATAATAATGATAATAATGATAATAATGATAACAATGATAATAATTATAACAACCATAATAACGTATATGTATACATTGATCCCATGTTTAAAAGTAAAAATGATCAACAAAAGACCTTGTCAGACATACCAATATATAAGCAAAATGAAGGCAAAAAAAAGAAGGTTCTGGTGATGAGTGGAGGGGGTATAAAAGGTTTAGCTCATATTGGTGCTTTACAAGCATTATATGATAATAAATGTTTAGATAATATAGACACATTTGCGGCTACATCTGTTGGAGCATTAGTTATAGGTATGTATATTGTCGGGTATAGTCCGATGGAATTATGGAAGTTTGTTACTTATTTTGATATAAGTAAAATAAAGAAAATAAAAGTTATAAATATAATTACTAAATATGGTTTGGACACTGGTGAAAATATAGAAAAAATTGTCAAAAAACTAATAAATAATAAAGGATTCGATGAAAATATATCACTTTTAAATTTATACAATATAACAAAGAAAAAACTAATATTCACAACTGTTTGTCTTAATACAAAATCAGTGTGTTATTTGTCTCATGATACATATCCAAATTTACCATTACATCAAGCGATTCGAATGTCTATATCTTTACCTATTTATTATACACCAGTTATATATGAAGGAAATTATTATGTTGATGGTGCATGTATGGATAACTATCCAATTCAACTATTTGATGATAGATTAGAAGATGTTATAGGTATATATTTATTAGAATCTAAAAAAAAAACAAATGATATAAATAATTTCGAAGAATGTATATATATGATTGTACAGTGTTTCATGGAAGGTATGAAGATAAATGAAATTAGTGGATATGATAAATATACTATAAAAATAGTATTGGACTCAATATCATCAGTGAACTATGATATATCGAATGAACTAAAAAGTAAGATGTATAAAACAGGATATGATATTACTACTAAATACTTAAAAAGCCATGCCTAACAGAATTGCCTTCGGCAATCTCGCTTCGCTCGGCTCATTTCATTCGCAAAATAAAATAAGGAATTTTAACTTTGATTTGCTCGCCATGCCTAACGGCATGGCGAGTGAAACGAATATGCCGATCAGGCATGGCTTTTTAAGTCCATTTAATTATATTTTATTGTATAAAATATAATTAATAAAAGTGAGCGTAGTGAACTGAGCTAAGCGAATATGGCGAAGCCATGTCGAGCAAATCAAAGTTAAAATTCCTTATTTTATTTTGCGAATGAAATGAGCCGAGCGAAGCGAGATTGCCGAAGGCAATTCTGTGAGTATGACGAAGTCATGTCTTTCGACTCTCCAGTAGCTTTTGGTATTTTCTATCTAATTCATCCTTATCCAATGTATCATTTGTATATGTTAGGGATAATTGGTCCTTTATTCCCTCTGTAATACCATATCCACCGAAATCATCTTTTTTATAATCACCAAACTCCATATTGTTATATTCATTTTGCTTTGCTTTTAATTCTCTTACTCGTTGATTAAAATCTTTTATGTAGTTATCATCTTTAGCATCATGACCATGCGTATATAATGCACCTTTTAATTGTTCAACATCATTTTTCGTAAGGATTTTACTATGGGATTGATTATTTTGTGCGATGGGTGCATAATCCATACAATTCATTGTTTCAGTATCAATATTATCTGATTCTTCATACAGATTATTGTTATTTATCGAACTATAACTACCTCCTATTATCTGATTCCATGGATTTGGATTACCTGTATGTGGAATTAATTTTCCTTTGCTCTTATGCGTAATATCCCATGCTTCATTAAATTGAGACAAATTAAATCTACCATCATCAAAGATCTTATTATGCATATTCTCAATATCATCTTGTTCTCTGGCAATTCTTAAATCATCATAAAATCTATCTGTATGTGAACTATCTAACACATTATTTAAATTTTCTCTATGAAAATTATGCCGTCTATCCATTTCTTTGGATTCCTTTTCAAATATTTTCTTACTTTCTTCCTTGGATAAGTGTGTTACATCAGTTTTTCTAGATGATTCATAATTATCGAATTCTTCTTTTCGCGATAAATGATCATGTAGTGTGTTCATGGAATCGTTGTATATTTTATCATAATCCGCTCTAGTATGAGGATCTGATAGCACATTATATGCTTCTGTTATTAATTCAAAAAAATCTCTATCACCATGTTTTTTTCTATCTGGGTGGTATTTTTTTGCTAATATGCGATATTGTTTTTTAATATCTGATTGGGAGCAATCAGATGATAATTTTAATACATCATATAAATTTACTGTTGTCATATCTTATATGTTATATTGATATATTTTTAAATATTATTTAAACGAATTATTTGTGAATTATTTGTGAATTATTTGTAAATTATTTGTAAATTATTTATATTGTTGTGTAATTATATAATAGTTAAATATGGAAAAGCGATATATTGCATGTATGGTACTTCACGCATTGGGGGATACAATTGGTTATAAGAATTCTGAGTGGGAATTTCAGAATGTAGTGGGAATTGAAAATAGAATAATGGAGAAACTGTATGAATATATTGATTTAGGTGGAATAAATTATGTTCCTGATAAAGATTGGTTGGTATCAGATGATACCATTATGCATATGAAAAATGCTTATGGATTATTAGAAGATTTTACATCTGTAAACGGTTTAAGTAAACATTTAATGAAACATTATATAGATGCATATAATCAATTTTATAAAGAAACATTGGAATTGAGATATCCCGGGAAGGCACTGATGGATGGAATTGAGAGATTGATAAAAGGAGGAAACTGGGATGATATGCCATATAATTTTTACGCGGGTGGTTCTGGTGCATCTATGAGAAATTCTTGTATTGGATTAGCATTTCATGGAAAAGAATCTAGAGAAAAACTTATTCAATATGCAATAGAAACTAGCAGAATCACACATAATTCTGTTATAGGATATTTGGGTGGTATGGTTTCTGCTTTATTTGCGGCGTATGCTATTGAAAATATAGATATAAAAAAATGGCCACATATGTTATTAGAATTATTTAATAATGAGACAATAGATAAAATAATTGCAAGAAGTGGTAGAGATATACAAGAATATAGCGACCAGCATCATATATTTGTAGAAAAATGGAGAAAATATGTCCAAGATAAATTTGATGATCATGGAGAACCAATTGCTCGCAGATCCCATAAAAACTTAATATATCGCGCAAAATACTATGGAGACAATTATACAATGAAAAAAAAAGGAAAATATTTGGGGGAAGTTTATATCGGTGCTGGAGGAGATGATTCTGTTATTATAGCATATGATTGTTTATTGGATTCAAGAGATCGCTGGGAGAAGCTAGTAGTTTATAGCGGACTCCATTCGGGTGATACCGACACAACTTGCTGCATAGCGGCCTCCTGGTATGGAGCAATTTATGGTTTCGGGCAAGTACCTGAAAAAGTAATGAAATATTTGGAATACAAAAAAGAGTTGATCAGATTGGGCAAAGAATTGTATAAGAAATATTATCGGTCGAAGCCCTTACAGGGTATCACCACTAGCAAAAAATAATTTTTATTTATGTTTTAAAACACTAATAAAAATTTTTACTCAACTTTCTTCCATATTTTGCGAATGAAATGAGCCGAGCGAAGCGAGTTTAGCGAAGCTAAGTCGAACGAAGTGAGTTTGGCGAAGCCAAAGCTTTATAAATGATTATCTATGAACTTTCTTAGGTTTTCCATAGTGCGTTCTGAATATGGAAATGGTTTTTGTTTACCATCTTTTGTATATAACAGCACAGTTGGATATCCAGTTATTCTTTTTTCTTTGCAGATTTGTTCATTTGCTTTGTCATCACATTGGATATCAACAACGTCAATGTACTTCATATGAAGTTGAGCGAATTTTTTAAATTTTTTCCATTCTGGCATAAAATTTTTGCAATGTCCACACCAGCTGGCATGATACAAAACAAGTTTACCTGCGATTGGTACAAATTGTTCTTTCGGTTTAAGTTCTGGTGAATCTTGATATGAATTGAACGCATATATAATGATTCCAATAATAACAATTATAAGAGCAATGCAGACAAGAATTCGAATTTTCATATAATATGAGTAGAGAAAAATATTTTTATGAAATATAAAATACTGGATGATTGTGTTATAGATTATTAGTAACTATATATAAATTATTTGAACAATAATATAGATTTATTTTTTTCTTTCCAATAATATATACGAAATGTCACTATTAGCTTCTAGTGAAGGCCGTGATTTATACGATGACAGAAAGTGGTTGTTTACTACAAATCCCAAAGACACGCGGGGTAATTTATTTACTAGAGCAATGGAGAAAGCGGGTGGTAAGGAACTAGGTGATGGTTCCCTTATGCTTGACGTACTTAGAGCGAGTCTCTACGACAATAGGGGGAACATGGCTGATAACGATGTTCACAATGAACCAATTGATTGGCTTGTGGAAACTGCTCATTTCCATAGAGCATTTGACAAGCCAGTTGGTGCCGGTAATAAACTAGGTGCTGTGGGTAGCACAACGGAAATGTATGTAAATGTTGCTGCTGGTGGTTATACTAATCCTCAGCAATTTGTTAAGGATGGTCGTATGATGACAATATTAGGTCGTAGTAGAAAATTTATGATGCTAATGGCTCCTAACCGACGAAACTATATCATGACAGCACCGGGAAGAAATATGGGACGAACAACAATGTCACCAGATCCGGGAGCGTGTACGGGAGGAGATGTATGTACTCCGTGGTTGTTCGATCAGAATGATAATAATAATGCTCTCAGTAGTGTTATCAGACAATATGCTTTGGCAAAGCCAGTAATTGTCCAATCTGATAGACTCTGGAGATCAACAAGCGAATTCCAGACAGTGATGGCAATCTTAGCTTCTAGATGGGCTGTGCTAAATACTGGATCACGACTGAGTGGTGTAGCTAATAATGCTGGTGCTGTTAAAACAAACTTTGATGCCATCTGGGCAACTATTGGTAATCTGCAGATTTATGAAGGTGGTGTTGTCAACATTAATCCTTTAACTTTGGATCAATTAGTGGATCGATTTCTTGGAAATGGAGTCGCCGCAAATGATTGGAATCCAAGGCAAGGATTCCTTGTGAATCTATTCCAGGCTGCTGGGATGGTGACTAAAAATATTGGACCGAATTTAGATCCTATGGCGAACGGTCAACCTACTGCAGGAACTAGAATCCAGGGTCACCCAAACTTTGATCAAGGAGGGCGTGCCATAAATTTTGACAAGGTTAATTACAGTCCACAGGGTGTACTTAAGAAAATGGCTGCTACCAATGTCAATGTGACGTATGCTACATTACAACAAGAAATTGTGCAGCAACTTAAACCAAAAATTAAAGAGTTTATGTTTAAAAATGCTAAGTATGTTGCTGAGATTATTGCTGGAAAGCACGGAGACGGCGATGTAGACCAAGTGCCAATAGTTGATGCTACACCGATTGCAGCTGGTGAGAACAATACTTTAGTAAATAGTGACACAATAAGAGAAGTATATCATAAGCGAATCAGAAAGGCTCTCCACAAGTATATCTTCAACACTGTTAATTGGGATAATAATAATGCAATGACTGTGTATATCGATCCATGGTGGAAGGAAGTATTACACGGATTATCCTCGCTTGTCTACAGTGTATTCAGGAGTGTAATTCAAAAATATTTTGCGTCAGAATACATGGATTTGACTAGTCAATATCAAATTAACCTTTGGAACAAGGTTTATGCCAACTGGGAGAATGTGACACAAGATACACAAAGATTCTATAACAAATATGTGATACTTCTTAAAAGAGTTGGTAATGATTGGGTACCTTATAATGCTCAAAGAAAATTTAATGGTGGATTAACATTGGACGCAGCCGGATTAGCCACTCACAGATTCAATTTGAAGAAACTTATGCCTGGTAGTACTGTCACTCTATTTGAGAGAGATTTACCTGATTTTGTCAAGAGTAAATTTAACGTTAATTCTATACATTATACTTATTATGATGGACGACTCCAAACAGAAAGTACTGCTAATTGGGATGAGAACAATAAAGAGTTTTTCCGAGGATTATATCATAAGATATTAAATACAGTTCCTACAGGAGCCTATCATATGTATACTCATCAAGGAACAAACTTTCATTTTTGCAAAGATATGGCATGTGTAGAACAGCATTTTAAAAATAGACAAAGATTCAGTGTGCTGGAGGACAGATTTGTGAGAAAAAGAATTCTTAGAATTTCTGTTGCCAAATACGTGGATGTACCAAAAAAGGAAATATACGAAGATAGAACATTTATGGATATGATTGATGAGAATATTTGGTTTATTGATGAAGATGGAGAATTTTATATGGAGAAAGATGGTAAAAAGATTCCATACGGAGCAAAGAGTGACGAAGCAAAGAAACTTATGAAATATGGTAACAAATGCTACACTTCTTTACACCAGGGTGATAAGAAAGACTGCAGAAAATATATCTATAAATGTCTTTTGAACGATGATGCGAAAAGTCTGGAGAAATGTATCACATTAGCTAACTTTAAAGATTTCTACAATGTAGCAAAGGAAGAAATCAATAGCATGCATCCAATGGTTGCACTCAAGACTCTTAAACATTTCGGTTTCAAAGTTGAAAATGTGTATGATAGGGTATTGAACACCAACATCGATAAAGTTATTAAAGTTAGTGATTGGATAAATCTTGAGATCAGAAAGAAGTATCCGAGTAACAATAAGTTTGAGGAAATAGTTGCGAAACTGAAGGCAAATAATGAAAATCTTCTTGTCTATCTCGATCTTACTGTCGCATACGTCAACAGCAATCCTGGTATTCTTAATAAGAAAATTAAGGGTAAAACTGAGGAAGCTATTGGTTTAGCTAGGCCAACTCAATATGCAAAGGAGCTAAAACTTCCTATGTATAAACGTCCACCATTGGCTTATAAGATCAAGTATGATACAGAAACCTTTAGACATTATCTAAAGTCGCGCCCCAGGCTTATCGGAGCAATGCCAATAAGGAGAGTTCGTGGAGGAATTCGTTTCCCATTCGGTATGTCACATACTCCTTATGTTAGTGGAATATGGAGAGCTCAGATGGGTGGTGGTAACTACGGGTGGGTTCTCAAACAGACGGGATCATCCAAGAAAAAGATTAATTGTGCTCAGTTCATTTATGAAGTATTTAAGGATCAGATAAACGAACTTAAGAGAAAAGGAGTAGAGATTAGTGATAATGATAAAGAAAAGATCAAGAAACGAATTGATACGATGATGAAACTCCAGAAAGAGTTGCTCAAAAACATACAATATATTGAAGAATATAATGAGTTGATCAATATCTTCCCAGAACAGAAAACAGGAAGTCTAACTCTTCGCAAACTTTATGATTTCGTTGATCGTCAGGGAAAGTTACAGAATAAGTATGTAACATACCAAGAACAGATGGCAAAACTGCTCAGCAAACTTGATGCATATTTGTATAAGGAAATTGGTGCCAAGGAAAGAAAAAAATGGTCTAACGTTCCGTATTAAGTTTTGGCTTCGGCATACTCACTACGTTCGTCTCACCTTCGGTGAACTCGTTTCACTCGTCATGCCTTCGGCATACTCGCTTCGCTCGGCGAACTTTGTTCGCTTTTTTGATTATGTTTGGTGAAGAGCTAAACTCGCTTTTTATTATATTTTAATTTACTAAAATATAATAAAATATAATATAATAAAATAACACAACATAAAGACTATAAAGAATATAAATTATATAAATAAAGAATGTCTAAATATAAAAAGCTTTGACTTCGTCAAACTCGCTTCGCTCGCCATGGCTTCGCCATATTCGCTTCGCTCAGTTCACTCCGTTCACTTTTATTAAATCCATTTAATTCTATTTTATGTAATAAAATAAAATTAATCTGTCTAATCTGATCTTGTATAAAAATTAAATTCCTTATTTAGTGAACGGAGTGAACTGAGCGAAGCGAGTATGCCGCGAGGCATGGCTTTTTAATTATACTAACTTACAACCATTGTGGCAACTTGAAAATAGAAAAAAATCGAATCATTATTAAAAGCGAACAAAGTTCGCCGAGCGAAGCGAGTATGCCGAAGGCATGACGAGTGAAACGAGTTCACCGAAGGTGAGACGAACGTAGTGAGTATGCCGAAGGCATGGCTTTAAACTTGCATATCGTGACTAAAAACCAGTCCACTGATACCGCTAACAATTTTTAAAACATTATACACAATAGCATAAGTCCTCACTTTAACTATATTTTTACAGGAAACACTATTTGCTATAATTAATTTTAATCTCAGATTATCTATTCTGCTCAAATTTGCTATACCTGATGGTTGGTGTTTTTGTGGATATATACTGAAAGAGTATACATTTATTCCTTCTGATGGTGCATTATCATGGTGCTGATATGGTTGAACCCAATTAAAATATTCACTACTTCTTAAACTGAGTCTCTCATGACCATTAAATAATATTGTTTCTTTATCTATTATATTTTTACCAATCAGTTCATCATTCTCATCGCGTTTTAGATTATCCGTATAATTAAAATGATCATTGATTTTCTTGGCGGCTAATAATTGCGACACCCATATTAACTCTTTACACGGTTGTGTAAATCCAATTTTAATAGATTTATGCAATCCATTTATAGTTTTAGTCCCTATGAATTGCAGTTGTTCAATCAAATATTCGTGCCTTGATCTAGAAAATCTTATTCGTTCTTCCCTATCAAAAAAAATGTAATCTACCAACAAAAATGTTTTTTTAAGTTGTATATTTTTTAGTTTTATGCTCTTATTGCGGTGTTTACGGACGCATGTGTTAACCTCTGGCATTGCCTCAAATTTCGATGTTAATCCTTTTATTATATATTCCGTTTGTGATATATCTGTTGGAATCTGAAATTTTTGTTCAGATATTTGTTCTATATACATAGTCTTTGTACATACATCAAAATGCACAAACTTTCCTAGAGCTGTTACATTATTTATTGTCTGTTCGATATATTCATCTGGTTCAAAGTTTACAATACCATCCATAATAATAGTATGTGTTGGTGATATTCTATGTAGTCTATTAAAGTCATTAAATTCAATATTAATTTTGATATGGTTATATGGAAGATTAATTGATGGCAATGCTAAACCTATATGTTGATTAAACCAAAACTGTAATGGCACAAATAGTTTATATGATTTTTTACCATTGGTGAATTTTATTAATTCCTTCACGTTACCCAACATTTTATCTATTTCCCGATGATTATGTTGGATATTTAATTCATGCCATATATTTAAAAAATCACCATATTGTTTATCAATTATTTCGTTACCAAGTTCAATTTCTACATTTTTTATCAGAGCATAACCAATTCTTCTA
>SDBT01016399.1_pt1 | contig 11726 bp, 8 predicted proteins | sample 2277101 | NCBI WGS metagenome assembly SDBT01 (sample SAMN10404973, study PRJNA504765) | marine sediment metagenome | isolation source: marine sediment core GS10_PC15, 103 cmbsf | place: Arctic Ocean: Southern Knipovich Ridge | collected 2010
ATCGAATCAGACAGCCCCAGCGCCCAGAACATCCCGTTAGAGGAAGCTCAATGGTTTTTGGAGAGGATGGCAGAAGCCGGAGTCATTCATTTTCCCAGGGTCCGTAAAATGCCCGAGGAGACAGTAAGCCAGAAAGAGATCTTTCTAGGGGAGTCCCTGCAATCGACCATCGCGATCCCCATGGTCTCCCATGGAGTCATGACCGGTTTTTTAGGCCTTTCCCAGGTCCGGTATGAGAGATCCTGGAAGGATAGTGAGATCACCCTCCTGAACATCGTCAGCCAGAACCTGGCCAACACCCTGAGCCGCGTAAAGTTGGAAAACCGACTCCTCGGCACTACAGCTCAAATGGAATTCTTCCGTCTGCTGGACTGGGCCATTTTGAACCAAACCGGGCCGGTGGCCATAGGAAAAATCTGCGTCGATAACATGGCAGACATCTGCACCGCCGAAAGGATCCACATCGGGTCCCTGGACATCGATAAATTCGAGACAACGATTTTCGCAGCCGGCCCTGGAGTCCCGGACACTCAACCGGAGAATACACGCATCCTGGACCGGTCCAACCTCCTTTACGCTGAAATGTATGATGCCTTCCAGGAAGGGAAGATATACGTTATCAGCGATCTGGGTGAAATTTCAAACCTCCCGGAAGAACTCGCGGCCCTGGAGGCGGAAGGGTTCCGGACCGGCGTCATGATACCGATCAGGGTGGAGGAGGGGGTCGTAGGTTTCATGGAATGCTGGTCCCGGGAACCGCATCCTTTCCCGGAGGTAGAACTGGAAATATTCAGTGAGGCTGCCGACTCCCTCTCCATAGGCATCTACCAGGACATGCTGGCTGAAAGGGTCAGAAGGTACACCACTGATCTCGAATACATGGTTCAGGAACGAACCGAAGAGCTTCAAAAGACAAACGAGGAGCTCGAATCTTTCACCTATTCGGTGACCCATGACCTGAAGGCGCCGCTCAGAGCCCTGCAGGGTTTTTCTAATGCACTATTGGAAGATTACGGGCAGAGGATGGATTCCACAGCGAGGGATTACACTATATTTATCAAGGACTCCGCCCAGAGAATGGACAAGCTCATCCTGGACCTGCTAGCATACAGCAGGCTCGGTAAGTCTGATTTTTTGATCCAGGCGATCGATCTGAGGGAGATCGTCAAGGAAGCCCTTGACCGATTCGCCAAAGACATCATTGAATCAAGGGCTGAGATAGAGCTGGATGTTGCCTCAACGGATGTCAATGTCCATATCTTATCCATGATCCTGGTTGTGGAAAATCTGGTGGCCAACGCCATCAAGTTCATCAAGAAAGGTCAGGTTCCCAAGGTGAAAATCCGATCGGAGATCAGAAGCGGATCCGTGCGCCTATGGGTGGAAGACCAGGGCATCGGCATAGACCCTCAGCACCAGGACAGGATCTTCAAGGTTTTCGAGCGGCTGCACGGCATCGAGACCTACCCTGGTACCGGCATCGGACTTGCCATTGCCAAAAGGGTCATAAGCCGCAACGGCGGTTCCATCGGCGTCGAGTCGCAGGTGGATAAAGGAAGCAGGTTCTGGATTGAGATCCCCCTTGCATGAGAAAATCATGAGGAAAAGTAATTCCACGCCTACCTTGTCTGCGGACAGCCCGGCACCTGCTTGACACAGGCCCACACCCGTCGGTTGACCCCCGACACAAACACTTAAGCTGAGCAGACTCATGACAAACAACGGATTTCAGGCAAAGGATAAAAAACTCCGAATCCTCCTCATCGACGACAATCCGGATGACCGCAACCTCGTTATCAGGGAGCTTAAACGTGAGTTCTCTTCGCCGGAGGTCATCCAGATTTTCGATCCTCGGGGGCTTAGCCTTGCTCTGGGGAGCTGGGACGTAGACATTGTGATCACTGACTTCCAGCTCCGGTGGACTGACGGCCTCAAGGTTCTGAAACAGATAAAGTCGCGGCATGCCGAAACCCCGGTGATCATGTTCACAGGGACAGGTAGCGAGGAGGTCGCAGTCGAAGCACTGAAAACAGGGCTGGATGACTATATCGTCAAATCACCCAGCCATTTCGTCCGCCTTGGCGCGGCGGTGGGGCATGTGCTGGAGCGGGCATGGGAGCGGGAAGAAAGAAAGAGGGCAGAACACAAACTTCAGCAAAGTGAGGACCGTTTCCATCAAATATTCCTCCAGCATAACGATGCCGTGGTTCTCCTCGACATCAAGACCTTCGAGGTTCTGGACGTCAATAAGGCGGCTGTAAAACTATACGGTTATACCGACATCGAGATGATCGGCCAAACACCGTGCCGTTTCATGGATAAAGAGGAAGTGGACAAGCTGCACAAGTTCGCCCGTGCCGGTGTTCCAGGCGATTCCAGACAGTTCACCGATCTCATCCAGCACGACAGGGAGGGGGCGAAGCTCTTTATAACGGCCGTAACCCAGATTCTGGAAGTGGGGCATAAGGGTCTCCTTTACTGCTCATTCCGGGACATCACGAAAAAGCGCCGGATGGAAAGCGCACTTAAAAGGAAAAGCCAACTCGCGACACTGGGGCACCTCGCATCCGGGATGGCCCACGAGATAAACACCCCCCTGGCAGCCATCGCAGGGTGCTCGGAGGAGCTTCTGGAAAGACTCAAAGCGATCCTTCCGGACTCGCTTGACGGCCACAGCGTCTTTGTCGACTACCTGAAGATCATCCACGCGGAGGCTTTCCGGAGCAGCGAGATCATCCAGAGCATGCTCGTATTCACCAGGGAGCGCCCCATGGAGAGGAACGCAATCGACCTGACGAAGCTTATCGAATCGACGGTGCAGATCCTGGGCTCTCAAGCCAGATCCAACGGCACCTATTTTGTGCTCGATATCGAGGACATTCCCGAAATTTCAGGCGACGGCGACAAACTGAAGCAGGTTCTCATCAATATCGCAGTGAACGCTATGGAAGCCATGCCCAACGGCGGGAAAATCACTATTTCCTGCCGGGAGTGCCCGGAAAACGGAGACGCCATCATATGCATCACCGATGAGGGTACCGGCATACCGGAGTCTGAACTGGACAAGGTGTTCCAGCCCTTTTTCACGCTGAAATCCGGCAACAGAGGGACTGGACTGGGGCTCTCCATCGCCGACAGCATCGTTTCCGGGCATGGGGGGAGGATAGAGATCATATCCGGTCCGAAAGCAGGGACAACAGTCACAGTCCGCCTTCCGGGGTGCAACAGACATTCCCCGTAAACGCTGAATCAACATTGATAGGGTCGCAAAAAGTCCATTTGTGACTTTTTGCTCCACGGAAAACGAAAAATGTCATTTTCGCTTTCCTCACAGATCAATGACCTTAATAAACCGTCATTGATCTGGGAGCCCCACCCGGGGCGCGTTGATGACTTTTTGCGAAGTCATCAACATTAATATCAAGGAGACCGCTCAAATGGAAAACACACGTCTGATGATCGTCGAGGACGATCCGGGGCTCTCGCGAATACTCAGCGACGGATTGAGCAGGAGGGGGATGGAGGTGGTCCTCGTCACGAGCGGTGAGGAGGCCATCAGGCAACTTGCGCATCGTTTCCACGTCATGCTGCTGGATCTCAGCCTCCCGGATATGGGAGGACTCGAGGTGTTCGCGAGGATCCTCGAGGAACCCTATGCACCGGAAGTCGTCGTCCTAACCGGGGAGGGCAACGTGGAAAGCGCAGTCGAGACCATGAAACTTGGAGCGTACGATTATCTCCGCAAGCCCATTGCCATGGAGCGGCTGTTCCTGACCCTGACCAAGGCGGCAGAAAAATGCCGGTTGCGCTTCGATAATATTCACCTTAAAAACTTGAAGGTCAAAGCCGATGCCGAGCACGGGGAGATCGTTATCATCTCACCCCGGATGAAGGTGGTCATGTCCCTTGTCAATAGGGTGGCCGCCACCGACGCCTCCGTCCTCATCACGGGTGAAACGGGGACGGGCAAGGACATTGTGGCTATGGCCATTCACCAGAACTCGCCAAGAAACAAAGGTCCTTTCATCGCGATCAACTGCGCTTCCCTCCAGGAATCCACATTGGAAAGCGAGCTTTTCGGGCATGAAAAGGGAGCGTTCACCGACGCCAAAGAAAGAAAACTGGGGTTCTTCGAGATCGCCTCCGGGGGGACCTTCTTCATGGACGAAATCGGCTATATGAGTCTGGCCCTGCAGGCGAAACTCCTTCATGCCCTGGAGAAGGGCACCTTTTTCCGTGTCGGCGGGACACGCCTTGTCCATACAAATACGAGGGTCGTCGCCGCCACCAACGTAGAGCTTGAAAAAAAAATTGAGGAGGGAAGCTTTCGCCGCGACCTGTACTACAGGATCAACATGTTCTCTCTGGAGCTGCCACCGTTGAGGGAACGGAAGGAAGAGATCCTGCCCATCGCCGAAAAGTTCCTGAAGGAAGTGGGAACAGTTAAGCGTCTTTCAGAGGAAAGCAAGCGACTCCTGGTCCACTCCAACACATGGCCCGGGAACATCCGGGAACTCAAGCACGTAGTTCAAAGAGCCGCTCTGTTATCACAAGGAGAGGAAATTTTGCCCGAGGATCTGGGGATGATGAACCATCCCTCCATCGCCTCCTACGGCCAATCGGACCCTCATTCACTCGAAGAGGTGGAAAGGAACCACATCCTGGCCATCCTCAGCCTCGTTGAAGGAAACAAAATGGAGGCATCCCGGATCCTGGGGATCAGCAGCAAAACCCTCCACAGGAAAATCAAAAAATACAGTTCATCTGAGTGAATAGAGTCTACTCCAGATTCCATCCGCCGTCGCTAACGCCATTCGATCAGCTATGGCGGACAAGTAAGTCAAATTCCAGATATTAAAAGCATTAACCCAGAGCGCCGAGATATTTTTTAACCATTTTTACAGAAGTTCGCTTCGCATAGGGAATTCCATTCACCCCCACCTCGGTCCTCCCTCCTTCGGCAAGCTCAGGATGGTGAGCCTGTCGAACCACCCTCTATAGGGGGAGGAAGAATTTGGAACGGAACTATTTGACGGCTCGCGATGACCCGTCTTCGTCCTCCGGACTTCGCGCGCGGCAGGCATGCCAGGTGGGATTCCGGGTACGGGTTTTCACCCCCATCTCAATCTTCCCCCCTCAAGCCGTCTTCGCTAAGGCTTCGCCGCGCCTGTCAGGGGGAAAAAGAGTAAGGAACGGGATTATATGATGCCGGAATGACGAAAAAGGATCATGGATTTCCCTTATCCCCTTCATCCCTGTTAAGTCCAGCCCTTGCCGTTTCTACAGAAGTCACACTCCCAGCTTTTGATTTTGCCCTTTCGCCAAGTCGCCTAGTCGGTTTTTTCCCCGCGTCTAAGATTTTTCTCCCCCTCCCCCACTCTCCCACTCGCCCCCTCCGTTTTTCTCCCCGCCCTTCGCCCTTCGCCCTGCTCTCACCAGCACCCTATCAATGAGGGACATTTTGTCCCTGCCCCGCACCCCTGGAAGTACATTTTGTCCATCACCATCGGCATCCGATTATTTAATTTCGTGCAACCCTTTAAATAATCAGGGATTTTTCAGCACGTCAAACCTGGCACGCTTGATGCTTTGGTAGTCACATTATTGCAATCAAAAGCGCGTTTCGCTAAACCACGGGGAAAAGGCCGAAAACCAATGAATATCCAGATACTCCTCGCTGAGGATAACGATCTGTTCCGCACTATCCTCGCTTCTGAACTGGCTATTGAAGGATATGAGGTGACCCAGGTTGCGGACGGCAATGAAGCGCTTGAGCGTTTACATCACAACCATGATCAGGGCCACCCCTACCAGTTACTGGTGACGGACCTTCGAATGCCCAACGTATCGGGTTTGGAATTGATCCGCTCAATGGGCGAACACGGCCTGGATATCCCTACGGTGATCATGACTGCGGACGTTAACGACGATCTCGTAGCAAAATTCACGGACAGTACCGTTATGGGTTTCCTCCAGAAGCCGTTTTATGTCAGCGAGTTGAGGGCCTTGATAGAGTGCATTCTTCAGATAGGGAGTAACGCCAATGCCAAGCGGGAAAATGAAGATCTTGATAGTGGATGATTCACGCACCGTCCGCCAGCTGCTGCGGCTGCTTATTTCCAGGCATTTCCCCTGCGATATTACCGACGCCGAGGACGGGATTGCCGCTGTGGAGAGCCTGTCCGCAAGACGTTTCGACCTGGTCATTACCGACATCAATATGCCGCGCATGGACGGCCTTTCCCTTGTCAGCAAGATCCGGGAGGAGCTTCGGCTGAAAGTTCCCATTGTCATCGTCACTACGGTAGGCAAGGAGGCCGACCGCGATGCGGGCCTTAAACTGGGGGCTGACTCGTACCTGACCAAGCCGATCAAAGGGACGGATCTGGTGAGTACTGTTTTGTCCCTGACCAAGTGATAGGGTCGCAAAAAGTCCTGACGTGACTTTTTGAGACCCATAATATCTTTGGGGAAAGCGAAAAGTGTCATTTTCGCTTTCCATACAAATCAATGACTTACATTGACGGTCATTGATCTGGGCGCCCCGCCCGGGGCGCATTGATGACTTTTTGCGAAGTCATCAATTGAACCTCAAAGACTGGTTTTAAGTGGAGAGAAAATCACCGTGGGCAGAGTTGTCGAGTTGAGACCGGACAGCCGCCGGCCACCTGACCGATGTGATCCGGTCGACTGGACCGGATCGGTCAGGTTGCTGGGAAGCCGGCTGCAGGCAATCAATAGCGCAGTTGAGCGGGATTTCATCGCCATCGGTAGCCGCTTGCATGAATTTTCAAAGAGATCGGAGGAGATCTCCAGCATGTCCCTTTCGGCAGCGCAGATCATGGCCGGGGACGAAATCAGGGGATCGATCACAGGCGTCAGGAACATGGTGAACCAGATCCACAGCCTCCTCGTTCACGCGGACGAAACATCCGCTGAAAATCTTCATTCACTACACAACATACTCACCTGCCTTGGCAAAGTCCGCAGCAACCTTGCCGACCTTAAGGAAACTGCGAAGACTCTTCGTATGCTCGGGTTGTCCACGAAGATCCAGAGCACGAAAACCGGCAAGGATCTCTGGACCTTCATGCTCCTCGGTGAGGATATTTCCGAGCTATCCGCTGTGATCAACTCAAAGTCGTCTGACCTGGAAGGTAGAGCCGCAAGCCTAATTAATTTCGTGGATGACCTCTTCCTCAGAGTCATGGAAATGAAGGAGAAACAGCAGCAGCAGGCGAGGCGTGTGATCAAAGGCGCCAGCAGCGTACTGGATTCCCTGGAGAAGCTGAGTGGAAAATCGATTCTGGAGGCCCAGCGGATAGCCAAGCGGTCCGAGCGGATATCGGGAAACATCGGCGAAGTGGTGATCTCCATGCAGTACCAGGACATCACCCGCCAGGCCCTGGAGATGGTGCACAAGAATATAGAGAGCATCGGCGAGATTTGCTCGGGTATTGATGAACACGATGCAACCGAGGCCGTTGACCGGGCGATGATCGCCCTGAAGGTCGCGCGGAGGAGCGCGTGGCAGGCCACTTGCCTCAGTGAGACAGGCGGAAAGATCAGGCAGGCCATTGTCAGTCTCATGAACAGTTTGCGGGGTGTGTCGTCGAGCATCGGCGAGATGGCTGAGGTGACCTCCAAGGTCAGCACCGACAGCGCCGCATTCCTCAAGGAGCTCGTAGAGGGAATGTCCTCGGTGACCTGTTTTCTCAATGAGATTGCCCAATCGGGCAATGAGACGTCGGAGGCCATGCGTTCACTGGCTTCTACAGTGGGGGGGATGTCCCTGTTCGTGGGTGATATCGAGCACATCTGCGAGGAGATAGAGCTCATCGCGCTTAACGCCCACGTCAAGGCGGCCCAGGCGGGGAAGGGCGGCGCCGGCATGGGAATTATCGCCGGTTCTATTCAGCGGACTGCCGAGGAGTCCGCCACCCACAGGGGGACGCTGATCGAAAGCCTGGGCAAGGTCGTTGGAACAGCGGAGAGCTTGAGGCATGAGATCGATGAAAAGAGCAGGGGGGAGGAGCGGGAACTGGACCAGTTGGTCAGGGAACTTGGCATGCTGCTGGACGCCCTGCGATACCTGCACGAAAAGGCCATCTCCCTGTTGGACAGGATCGAAAGGGATGGCAGGGATCTGTCTGATGACATATCGGCCTCCATAGGTCAGATCACGATCCAGAACACGGCAACAGATGAAGTGGCCGAGGTGGTAAGCGGCCTTCACCATGTCGCCGCACAGCTTCTGGACAGGGTGCCTTGCACCGCCGCAGACGGTCTGCCTTTCGAATTGGACCTGACCATTGGGTCCCGAATGACTTTGGAGAAAAAAATGGAGCTTCTTATGAACCTGGATCTGGAGGACTACGACGAATGCTTCGAGGATGGCAGCAGCAACGACGGCCAAACCGTAGAGCTTTTCGACCGAACGTTCGATGAAACAGGAAAGAAAAAATGAAGATCGAGGCGAAGAAGGAAAGGGAAAAGATAACGCTCGCTCTGTCGGGCGAACTGACAATCCATCATGGCGAGGAGCTTAAAAAAGCTTTCCTCAACGCCTTCGATGCCGCTCCGGTGGTCAAGGTCGAGATCGGGGAAGCCGAGGACGTGGATCTGTCCTTTGTACAGACGCTCCTTTCAGCGGCGAGGACCGCCGCCGAGGAAGAAAAACTCCTAGTCCTTTCCGGCGACGGGTTGGCGAAATCGTTCAGGGAACTGTACTCGAGAACCGGATTTACCTTGAATGGCGGCACTCTGGCACCGGAAAGCGACTGGGACGGTTTGAAGGACCCTGGGATCACGGAGGTTTCAGATGACGGATAAGAGGATCATGACGGTGGATGATTCGACCAGTGTCCGCATGATGGTTGGATTCACCCTCAAGGAAGCCGGTTATGAAATTCTGGAGGCTGAAGACGGCCAGGACGCCTACGATAAGCTGAACGAGGAGTCCGTCCACATGGTCATCGCGGATGTGAATATGCCCAGGATGAACGGGATCGAGCTGGTCAAGAAACTCCGTTCCCATCCCAGGCATCGATTCACACCCATCATCATGCTCACCACTGAATCCCAGGATTCGAAGAAACAGGAAGGGAGAGAGGCCGGGGCGACGGGGTGGATCGTCAAGCCGTTTCAACCGGATCAGTTGCTGGCCGTCGTCAGGAAGGTGCTGGGGTAATGGAGGGTATTCATCAATCCCTCATCGACACGTTCCGCGAGGAGTCGGTTGAACTCCTCACGGAGTTGGAAGCGGCGCTCCTCGAACTGGAGGAGAAACCGGAGGATATGGAGCTTGTGGACCGCGTTTTCCGTGCACTTCATACCCTCAAGGGCAACGGGGCCATGTTCGGCTTCGATGCCATTTCCACCTTCACCCACGACATCGAGTCCGTCTACGATCTGGTCCGTGAAGGCCGGCTGGCGGTTACGAAAAACCTTATCGACCTGACCTTTTCCTCCAGGGACATTCTCTGGGCCATGCTCCTGAACCGCGAGGATAAGGACAACGCCGTACAGCGTTCCGCCGAGACGCTGACCGGGTCGTTCCGGATCATGGCTGGAGCCCTAACCCAGGGTGCAGGCACTCCATATCCCAAGAAAGCCGGCGTTGATGATGGAAAAGACCAGTCGGCGACGACCAGGAGACGCACCTACCGGATCCGATTCAGACCCATACCGAAAATCTTCGCCACCGGGACGAACATCCCTGCCCTCCTCGACGAGCTGACTACCATGGGTCCGTGCCGAATCATCGCCCAATCCGGGGAGATCCCTTCCCTGAAAGAGCTCATTCCGGAGGAATGCTACCTTTCCTGGGACATCATCCTGACCACTGACCAAGGCACTCAAGCCATCCGGGACGTGTTCATTTTTGTCGAGGACAGGTGCTCACTTCAGATAGACCTTATCGACGAGGAAGGCCAGTACGACGGGAACGAGGATTACAAGAACATCGGCGAGATCCTCATCGAACGCGGCGACCTTTCACCAGAGGACCTCACTCGGATACTGGCTGAGAGGAAGCCGCTCGGTGAGGAACTGGTCGAGAACCGGCTCATCGAGAGCGCGGAGATCGAGTCGGCCCTCGTTGAGCAGCAAGTGGTGCGCGAGGCAAGGGCCAGACGAAATAAAGTGGAGATGGTCTCCAGCATCCGTGTGGCTTCGGAGAAGCTCGATACACTGGTAGATCTTGTGGGCGAACTGGTCACGGTCCAGGCACGCCTCTCCCAGTCGGCCCTCGCCGGGGACGACCCCGAAATGTCTGCTATTGCCGAGCAGATTGAGATGCTCACATGGGAACTGCGCGACAGCGCATTCGCCATCCGTATGATCCCCATCGGTACCACTTTCAGCCGATTTCGTCGCCTTGTCCGCGACTTGTCGGCCGAATCCGGCAAGGAGGTGGAACTCGTCACCGAGGGCGCGGAGATCGAACTGGATAAGACTGTCATGGAGAAACTAACCGATCCGCTGGTCCATCTTATCCGCAACGCCATCGATCACGGTATTGAGGTACCGGAGGTCAGAGAGGCGGCAGGCAAACCCGGACGCGGCGTCATTACCCTATCGGCGAGTCAGTCGGGCGCAGACGTACTGGTCCGGGTAGCGGATGACGGCCGAGGGCTCGACGAGGCGGCCATAAGGGAAAAGGCTGTCCGAAAGGGGCTCATTGCCCATGACGCCGATATCAGCAAGAGAGAGGTTTCCGCACTCATCTTCACACCCGCCTTCTCTACCGCAAACGAGGTCACCAGCGTGTCCGGACGCGGCGTGGGCTTGGACGTGGTCAAAAGATCCGTTGATGCCGTACGTGGCTCCGTTCAGGTCGACAGCGATATCGGCACAGGGACTACCGTGACCATAAGACTGCCGCTGACCCTCGCCATCATTGAGGGGCTCCAGGTAGCTATCGGGGAGGACAGATACATCCTGCCCCTGTCGGCTGTAGAGGAGTGCGTGGAACTCAATGGGAACAGCAGGGCTTTTGCCGACAGAAGAAAAATGGTCGAAGTACGCGGAGAAATCATCCCCTATATCAGGCTCAGAGAATGGTTCCAAATGGATAAGGATGGCAGCGGGGACAGGCCGGATAAGGAAAAGGTCGTAATCACCAACAACGGTCAGCAGCGCGTCGGGTTCGTGGTGGATTCCATCATTGGGGAACACCAGACCGTCATCAAATCCCTGGGAAGAGTTTATAGGCACATCGAGGGAATCTCCGGCGCCACCATTCTCGGAGATGGTTCGGTGGCCCTCATACTCGATGTACCCAGACTGGTGAGGACCCATGACGTTGCCGGAAAGGACCAAGGAACCGACGACAGTGAGGGGAAGGGGGTGGAAGGTTCAAAATAATGAGACAGAGCGCTTGTGGTCCTCAAAGGGGCACCGCAAGGACCGAGGGAACGATTGTATTACTTAGCAGCTAACATTAAGGAGGTTACAGATGTCTATTCACGATCTAAAGGTTGGAACCCGCTTAGGACTTGGATTCGGTACCATTCTGGTCATATTAGCGATCGCCGTTGTGACTACCAGCATATCGCTCAATCGCGTAGTGATGCGTAGCAATCACGTCGCCGATGAGAGCCTGCCCTTCGCCCTGCTGGCGGACAACATGGTGATTCAGACAATACAGGTACAGCAGTTCCTGACCGACGTGGGGGCGACCCGCGAACGGGACGCCTTCGAGGAGGCCGAGGAGGCTTTTGAGA
>SDBT01016400.1_pt1 | contig 11725 bp, 13 predicted proteins | sample 2277101 | NCBI WGS metagenome assembly SDBT01 (sample SAMN10404973, study PRJNA504765) | marine sediment metagenome | isolation source: marine sediment core GS10_PC15, 103 cmbsf | place: Arctic Ocean: Southern Knipovich Ridge | collected 2010
CTCGGCCGTCCCGGACAATCCATCCGGCACAATAAACGGCACTCCTAATCCATCCAGATTAAAACCGTGCTCTGTAGCTAAAACCGTATGGTCGATGGCATTATGCCTTCGACCGACGTATAACGTTGTCGTATCGGTCACAAAAGGTTTTGTATTCAATTCGACCAGCTCATCCACTAATCCCTTGATATACGGAGCTTTTACGTACGTGTTGTTGCCGTCTTCACCGACGTGGACCTTGACAGCGGTGAAATCATTTTCGTTAAAACAATCTGCAAAGCCGCCGGCCTTAAACAGCCTGCGGGCTTTTTCAGAAATTACTTTTGGGCCGTCATCAACAGAAGCTTTAATAATATATACCTTAGAACTCATAAAAACATCCCTTGCAATCAAAGAGACCAGTCTTCCATTTTACTACTTTACTAACATCCAGCTTGGTTTGAAAGCATACTAATTATAGTATTTTTTCACAGGACTGCAAGTATAGCTTAAAAAAGTAAATGTTCGCATAATATTTTTATGCCTATACCTATGAGTACCAGTCCACCGAGAGCTTCGATTCTGTTCTCGAAAAAATGCCCGTATCTCTTGCCGATCAGAACTCCTGCATAGGATAACACAAATGTTATCAGACCTATAATTGTAACCGCCACGGCGATAGAATTGATAATGAGTGAAAGTGTAATGCCGATCGCCAGGGCATCAATACTGGTTGCGATCGACAAAACCAGCAAAACAAAAACATTGGACGGGTCGGGATTGTTCTCGATAGATTTGATTTTGAACGACTCGTAAATCATTTTGCCGCCAACCGCTGCTAAAAGAGCAAAGGCGACCCAATGGTCGTAATCTTGTATGTAATCCTTTAAACTCAGCCCCGCCAGCGAACCTATCAGCGGCATAAAAGCCTGGAAAGCCCCGAAGAAAAGTGCCATTCGCAGCGCGTGCTTTACGTGTAGCTGCCTGTATGCACCTCCGCTGACGATTGAGACCACAAAGGCATCCATTGCCAGCCCGACCGCTATGACTATGATTGTAATTAATTCCATAACACAAATTCTAAGTTAATATTTTGTAGAGCATGAATTTGTAAATTGTCTTCTTGTGATTGGGTGGCAGCCTCAAAGCCGAAGGCTTTGGGGATGGTCAATCTGCCAGAAGCCATCTCCAATCGCCATAAGGCGTCCCCAAGGGACTGCCGCTTGAGGCTGCCACTCTTTCGGACTATTAAATCAAATTTCATAGACTACTAACTGTTATCTACTCGGCTTTAATTATGCCCTTTTCGGTCAGGTTTTCCTTAATCTTCCGGCCGGGCTTGACGACTAAGAATTCGCTTTCATCCCAGTCGCCGTCGACGAACTTCTGCATAAGAGCCGGGTCGCCCTTTAGCTCATCGTAGTTCCAGTTGAGATATTCGGCGCAGCGTTTCGTATAATCCTTACATTCATTCGAGTTGGCAAAACCCCAGTCGATATACGTTGCCCAATTATACTCCTTCATCCACCCTTGCTCCATTTCCATCAGATATTGAGCGTTATCGTCGCCGTATTTTTCCTGATATTCCTTGAGTGTTTTTTCATAGCGTTCTTTGCTGGGCTGCGTGCCGGACTCTATCCAGCCGGCGCTGTACCAGTAAACACCGCGGTGGGAGTCGAAGTATTCCTGATATTTTTCCTTCGAGCCAAGCAGGATCGTAACGCAGTCATGACCCCGCGGCACGACAATCGGAATTTTAGCCGATAGATTGACAATGCCGTTGCTGCAAAGACCATAGCCAAGCAGCGAAGCGTCGTAGGGGCGTCCCTGAATGTCGATGGTGTTATTCAGAGCTTTCTGTACTTCTTCGCGAAGCTTGTCCGGCTCATCGTGCAGGCCCTGCGGCATCAAAACTACATCAACGACATTCTTCGAGCGGGCGGCACAAAAATACGCCTCCCTCTGCATTACCTTACATAAAATAAATTGAAGTCTCATACAAAAGTTATCCGCCGGTTCTATTGCCCGGGACGGAATCGGCCCTTATGGGTTGCACGTTTTGCAGGGTCTTTTCCCTGCTTTTATTGCTTCGTCTTTGCTCTTATAATCTACGAGGTTTTTCTGCGAGATGTTCCGGGCCCAACGGCACTCAGGTTTATGGAAAATATTACTGCTGTTCGATGCAACATATGAGTGCTTGGCCTGTTGTACTTGATCAAGTGTAGTGGTTGATGGTTCAGGGTTTGTTTCTGTTGTCTTGGCTTGTGCTGTCTTTTTCGCCTGCCATGATTTAGTGGCCTGATAGTTACGTATGAACTGATCAATGTGACGGGAAGCAGCATTTTCGATAATACCAGGTAAGTCATTCTCAGAGACGAACCGTATACCATTACGTCCTAAACAGAGTGGGACAATGAAAAGCTGGTCGCTTCCTGTGGCAAGTAGCATCTGCCGGGCCATTACTGTTTCGACACGAACGGCAAATAAATTAACATCCGGCACTTTCAGAAGTTCGACATTGACTATAAGTTTAACGTCAGTTTTTAACCAAGAGGTTTTTCTGGCAGAGGATACGTTTAGATTGGCTTTTTTGAGTTTTTGCTCGAATTGTGTTTTAAGACTGTCCCAGTAATATTCTTTTAGCACAGGAGCATTTTTGGGGTAATCTATAGTTAAAGAAATGGCATCGATATTAGCAAAAGATGGTCCTTGTTGAATCACTAATGCGGCTATAACATGGCTACAGATTAGAAAAGGGACAACTGTAGAAAACATTAGAATTCTTTTGGCATTCATATACTCCCTCTCTTTCTTCGGCTATTCACGGCTGCGGCCAATTATATTGTGCCAAGTGCTTTTTGTACTGAGGTTTTCATCTTCGCAAGACCGGTCTTCGCCACAGCCAGCGGGTCCTGCTTCCAGTAGGTTGGATTGAACAGCTCCAGCGACAGAAAAGCCCGACTGACATTAGCTTGCAGGTCGCGGATTATTTGCGTCAGCGGAGCTATGCCGTCCCCGGGATAGACACGGTCGCGGTCGCCTATCGTCTCTCTCGGTGGGTCGGCAGGATAGTCATTCATGTGAAAGACCTGGATGGCGTGGGCGCTGATTTGTTTCAGGCCGTTGAAATCGGATCCGCCTTTGTAGGTGTGATAGACATCCGGCAGCAGGCATGCTTTCGGGTGGCCGCTCTCAATCACCACAAACATTGCCTGACCTAACCGGTGCAGATTCTTCGAAGAACCCCATATTTCGAGCTGCGGCACGACGCCCATCCGCTCGCCCAGTTCCAGCAGCACGCGATAACGCTCGGCGGCCTTCATCAGGTCGAGTCCCGCCTCCCTGGTGGCGCCGGCCGGAGGCGCGGCGATGCGTTTACCGCCGATCTGGGCCAGCACGTCCATGTCCCGCTTGACTTGTTCGAGACCTTTGGCACGCACGGCGTCATCGTCCACAATCCAGCGGAAAAAGGAAATGGCGCTCTCGACCGTCAGGCCCGAATCGCTGATTTTCCTGCGAATATCCTTGAGATTGCCGCCGTCCCTGACATGACCGTGGATTTTATCAACCCAGGGCTCTATCGCGTTATAGCCTGCCTGAGCGGTAATTTCGATCTCTTTGTCCAGGCTCAGCTTTTGTCCGCGAATTGTGCTGGTGTTGAAACAGTAGCGAAAGGGCACTGCTCGTGCGGAGCCGGCTCTGCTTGCGCCCCCGAATACGATGGTTGTCCTTTTCGTGGTTACATCAACACCGATCACAGCACAGGCGCCGGCTATAAATCGGCGGCGAGAAAGACTGTTTTCGTTCATTGTAATCTCCTGCTATTTTCCGGATTACGCTATAATCGCAAATGCTTCGGTCACGTTCATTCCTTCTTCAATACCGAGTGCTTTGGCTTTTGCGTTTGCTTTTGTGACCTTTCGGTCGCCAAATCGCTCCAGCGTACCTATCGGGTTGTCCGGCGTGCTTTCCACTATTGCTGCGGCAACGCCGTATCCTTCACAGGCGTCGATGTCTATCGCCGGGCAGGCCAGAAAACCTTTCGAGCCGGTCACCAGCAGAATATTAAATCCCGCCCATTTGGTCTGCACGCCTTCGACGAAGCCGTTTGGCGTCTGATATGTTTTCGTGTTAATTTCCATGATTAATTATTCCTTTGTTATTCCCAAAAAGACGGGTATCTGCATTCAAAATGAATCAATCATACGGGCTTGCCGAGCTGCCCGGCAATTTCGGCCAGTTTCTCATCGAGCAGCTCTTTGCTCTTGGCTTCTATATTTAATCGCAGCAGCGGTTCGGTATTACTCGGTCTGCAATTAAACCACCATTCTTTGTACACAATTGTCACGCCGTCCAGGTGGTCGATTTTCCCGTCGCTGTATCTTCTTGCCAGCCCATCCATTTTAGCTTGCTTGTTTTCAACTATGAAGTTCATCTCACCACTGCTGTGGTATCTTCGCAGCGGACTGATTAGCTCGCTTATCGGGATGCTTGCTTCGCTGACAATGTTTATCACGTGCACTAACGTAATCATGCCCGAGTCGGCATAGAAGTTGTCGCGGTAATAGAAATGCCCCGAAAGTTCCCCGCCGAATACCGAGTGCGAATCCCGCAGGGCTTTCTTCATATACGAGTGTCCCACTCTTTCTCTGCGCGGCGTGCCGCCGTGCTTGATGATTTCCTCGACAACAACTCTGCTGCTGCGCAAATCGTAAACAACCGTTGATTTCGGGTCTTTCTCTAAAAAATACGGCGCCATCAAAGCGGTCATCAAGTCGCAGCCGATAGTATCTCCATTCTCATCAATCATCATCAGCCTGTCGGCGTCACCGTCGAAGCATACGCCGAAATCACACTTGTTTTTCTTGACCGCCGCTTTTACTTCAGCCAGATATTTTTCGACCAGCGGATTGGGCTCGTGTTTGAATTTGCCGGTATGCTCGAAATTAAGTTCAATTATTTCTACCGGCAGCTTGCCGAAAATCGCCGGAACCATCTTGCCCGCCATTCCGTTGGAAGCATCGACGGCGATCTTCATTTTCTTTACATTCGACCTGAGAAACTTCAGTACGTGCTTTTTGTATTTAGCGGTCAAATCACGGCTTTCGATCGAGCCGGTAACCTTGCCCTTGGTATGGAGCAGAGCCATTGCGATATGCTCTATATCTTTCAGGCCGGTATCGCCGCCGATTGGCTTGGCGTCCAGGCCGGATATCTTGAATCCGTTATATTTGGCCGGATTATGCGAAGCCGTGACCTGAACGCCGCCGCACGTGCCAAGATGATTGATTGCGAAATACATCTGGGGAGTATCAATCATTCCTATATCGATCACATTCGCGCCTGTGGAGTTCATTCCTTCGATAAGGGCCTTGGCCACCGCTTCGCTGTGCGTTCTCATGTCGCGGCCGACGCACAGCGACTGAGAAGCAGCCTGGCCCCGCTCGTAACCACGAAGAAGCGACCTCAAAAAACGGGCCGTAGCGCAGCCTATTTTCCACGCATCCTCCTCGTTAAGCTGGTCGGGATAAATGCCTCTTATGTCGTATGCCTTGAAAATACCTGGATTCATTGATTATACTCCATTAATTTTGCGGGGATGAATTTTCACCCGCTTGACAATATACAGTCTTAACAAATCGTCCGATATGATACCAGATTACGTTTGGGATGCCAGCAAAAACGGATGAAAGGCGGGATATTCTTAAGCGGCGGTGAAAATCAGGTAGAGACTACCTATTCATGTTTGATGACTTTACTTATTTTTTTGCCCGGCTCGAAACCAGGTCTGGGTTTTCAGACATATCCGTACGAGCATCAGCATTACCGGCACCTCGATCAGCACGCCGACAACCGTCGCCAAAGCGGCGCCGGAGGACAAGCCGAAGAGCATTGTCGAGGTGGCAATGGCGACCTCGAAGTGGTTCGACGCTCCTATCATCGCGGATGGTGCGGCATCGCGATATTCGAGTTTCAGAATTCTGGCCAGCCCGTAGCCGAGCCAGAAGATAAGATTGGTCTGGATGAACAGCGGTATCGCGATCCAGAGGATGGTCAATGGGTTGGATAATATTACTTCGCCCTTGAATGAAAACAGCAGGACCAGTGTCACGAGCAACGCGATGATTGTAACGGGTGTGAGAATGTGCAGGAATTTCTCTTTGAACCAGCGATCCCCTTTGGTTGCTATAATCCACTTTCGCGAGAAGTATCCCGCCACCAGGGGCAGGGCGACGTAGACAGCGATCGACAGTAAGAGCGCCTGCCAGGGGACCGGCAGCTTGCCGACGCCGAGTAAAAAGCCGCCGAGAAGCCCGTAAAGAAACAGCATCGTCAGAGAGTTAATCGCCACCATGACTAATGTATGACCATCGTTGCCCTTGGCAAGATGGCCCCAGACAAGAACCATAGCCGTGCAGGGAGCGATACCGAGGAGGATGCAGCCGGCTAAGTAACTTCTCCAAAGTGGGACCTGGAGCATTTTGATACCGCCAGCTTCAATAACCGTTCCGGCTCCATAGGTTGCTCCGACGGGCAAATCCAGACCGAACGGCATCTTTACCAGGTCAACCGCATCCGGGCCGATAAAGCCGTAAAACAAAGTGCCGAGAAAAAACAGCGATATCGCGTACATCGTGAACGGCTTGACCGCCCAGTTCACGAAGAGAGTCAGACCCACCGGTTTTATGCTTTTGCCTGCTTTGAGCACCTCGGCAAAATCAATCTTGACCATGATCGGATACATCATGAAGAACAGACACACTGCTATCGGAATAGAAACAACAGGCGCATCGCCTACATAGATAGCTATCTTGTCGAGACTCTCGGCGAATCCGGGCGCGACTTTGCCGAGTACGATTCCGCCCGCGATGCACAACACGACCCAGAGCGTCAGATACTTTTCAAAAATATTCAGGCCTTTGCCCTGCTTTTGAGATGAGTTCTGGTCTGCCATACTGATACTCTATCACAAATGAGTTTGTTGGTTGTCTGCCACCCTTCCCTCATCTATCCACAAATTCAATTATCATAATGAACTAAACTATGTTATTCATTTAATCTTTCAGCGCCGTTATATCGATGCTCACGACATAGTCTCCTATTTTTGTTCCTTCCGGCAGGCATTCTTTGACCTGCTCGTAAATCGGGTCCTGGCAATCGATCATCAAGTCGATGTTAGTTGCTTTTTCTGTGATGTTGCCGATTTTCAGACCGGCATTTTGAATCATTTCTTTTGTTTGGTCTACCAGGACCGCTCCGGCGATGCAGCCGACCAAGGCCGCGACGGATTTCAAAATACTTTCGGGTATAGGCTTTTTCAGGGCGAGATCGGAAATACACGCCTTGCCGCCCGGCTTGAGCACACGGGCAATTTCCCGCCAGACCTGCTGCTTATCTGGCGACAAATTAATAACACAGTTCGAGATTACCACATCAACACTACTGTCCGCGGCGGGGAGATGCTCAATTTCGCCCAGACGGAATTCGACGTTGGAAAGTCCCGTCTTTTCCGTGAATTTCGGAATACCGGCCCTGGCCTTACCGACCATTTCCGCCGTCATATCGACGCCGATAGACAGGCCGCTGCTGCCGAGTTTTTTCGCCGCGACAAAGACATCGAACCCGCCTCCGCTGCCGAGGTCCAGCACAACCTGCCCGGGCTTGAGATTTGCGAGAGCGGTTGGATTGCCGCATGACAGGCCCATATTCGCGCCTTCCGGCAGGACTTCAAGGTCCTCGCCCATGTAACCGATCCCTTCTGCAAGTTTATCGGGTGACGATGAACCGCAGCAACCTGAGCCGCCTTGAGCGATTTTCGTATATTCCTGACGGACGGTTTCTCTGATTTTTTCATTCGATTCGGACATCATTAACACCTCAAAGTTTATTTTGATAATTCTTCAAGCAATTTATCCATTTGGCCGGCAGCGCCCTTTCTGACCATCTTGCCGACGTCTATCGCCTGCTGAATATCCGCTTCATCGATTTTCAATTCACAGGCTTTTGCAGTATGGTATTTCACACAAGGATGACAATTCGCAGAAACAGAAGCCCCTACTGCGATCAACTCTTTGATTCCGGCATCAAGCATCTTATTTTGTCCTTCCATGAGAATGTCAAGCGGCACCTATTTCCGTGCCAGACGAAGAGCAGCCTCAGCAACGCGAATCCCCAGTTGTTTGGCCGTCTCAATGCCAAACTCATCCTTGGTAATGTCGTCTTTATAGGCATTCCACAGTGTCGCGCCCTGATGCGCTTTCGGTTTGCCACCGACGATCATGACCTCGTGGCAAAGCATCGCTGTCTGTATCTGTTCGATAACCAATTCCTGGCCTCCGTTACGATACGCACCAACTGACAACACGCCTACCGGTTTATCCGCGAGAAGCAGCTCGGGCGATCGCAGAACGGCGAGCCGCTCCATGAACGCCTTGCACAGCGCACTCATCGAGCGGAAGTAGCTCGGCGAGCCGATAATCAGGCCGTCGGGCACGGGGTCCCGGAGCATCGGCAAAACCATCAGGTCGAAATCATCTTTTGGCAACGCGGCGTCGGTTGGCTTGGCGCCACCCACCCACCCGGAGATCTCCATGTCACCCAGATCCAGCAGTTGGATCTTTATGCGGGGATCAACCGCCTTGGCGGCTTCGAGAGCTACGTTTACGGAAGTAGCCGTCGTTTTGCCCTTTCGTGGACTGCATGAGATGCCCACAATCCTTACATTTTTGTCATTTGCGGCTTTGGTGGGCGTTTGGCCCGTTGAGGCAAGAACAGTCGTCGCAGCTATGCCTGCGGTCAGAAAGTTTCTACGATCCATAATTTTTTCTCCTTCATACTTGGCATTTTCTCATAACAAGATTTGCCGGAAACTATTTCCGACTTTTCAAGACGTTCGACATTATCCCCAAAATGCGCCAAAAAGTGTTCCTGAAATTGTCGCCATTACGATAACCAGTACTACGAATACGATGGTTTTCTGTGTTCCCATTACCGAACGGATAACAAGCATATTCGGCAGACTCAGGGCTGGGCCCTTGCCCATCCCGGCACCGATCAGGCCCTGCAGGATCGGCACTTCCGTCAACGTTGCGAAGTACATGAACGCTCCTGCGACCGACGCGAAGAGGTTTACCGATAACAAGTTGCCGCCGACAGCACTTTCAATCCAGCCGGGAAGTCTTCGAGGCTTAGTATGTTGCCAGGAAGTAAAAGCCGGCAATAATAAGTAAAACTCCAGCTATGGTTCTTATCGTGGTTTCAGTTCTTTTTGCCTTTATCGCCGATTTACCGAAAGAGACACCCAGCATAATCAGAGCCAGCGGCAAGCTGAAACCCACTGCGTAGGCCGCCATTATCCCCATCCCCCACAATGTGTAGCCTTGCAACACCGCCACCCCCAACACGATAAAAATTCCGGGATTACAGGCGAGTGACGCCACGCTTACTCCTCCTCCCATGATCAGCCCAAATGCTGCTGCTCCAAGGAAACCTTTCGGCCGGGCTCCGGTGCCGGCAGTTTTCGTAGGCAGTTTGAATGGTAACAACTTGAGCGCAGCAAGGCCAACAAAGATCGCAATCAGCCCGGCAAAGACCTTCCAGTATTTTCCCATCATGTCCTGAGCTACCTGCCCGACAAAGCCCGCCACAGTGCCAAGAATAACAAGCGCTATGGTTGAGCCAAGCATGAAGAAAAGGGCGGCAAGAAATCTTGTCCGGCGATCCCTGTCCTCCCGCGTGCCCGAATAGCCCACTATCGCACCCAGCAGAGGCAGAGTACAGCAGGCACTTGCGACCGCACTGGCCAGTCCGAGAACAAATGCCAACGGCAGAGCTACGGGCCTGAATCCGACCTGTTCAAAACCGGTCTTGGCCCATTGCATTATCGACTGAATCCATTCCATCTGTTTTTCTTTCCTATTTTGTGGGCTCGCAGGAAACACCTGGGGGACAGCAGGCTGAGGCTGGTCTCGATGCGGTTACGAATGCCTGGACCAGCTTCGTCTCGGTGATCTGGTCCGCCGGAACTCCGCTCACTCCGCAACCCTTTACCATAGCAAGCACACAGGGGACGGACAACTGTTTTGTCAAGTTCGCATAATTAGGTGCGCCCTGCATAAGTCTGAACGCGGAGATGCTGGTTCCACCAGCCTGGATCGTTTTGGCCGCCGCTTCGATTTCCTTAGTGACAGGTTGCATATCCTGCTGGTCCTCAGCGGCAAGGAGGATGAATACCGCATCTGTATCTGATGCTGCATTGTTGAGGGAAGCGAGCGAATCAAGCGGCTTGCCCCACAGACTTGGCGCAGGCTGGTTAGATACTTCTGCTTCTGTTGTGCCGTCCGCTATCGAAGGAGTGTCTATGTAACCTCCGGACTCAGGCTGGATTATGGCAAACGATTGCTGTCCCTGCTCCGTGGCCGAATCTGACTTTCTGATAAATGACCGCGCCAAAACTACTCCGGCTGCAAGCACAATAAGGGTAAATACGACAATCTTCCACCTCTTGACTGCAACATTAGAGCTTGGCGTGCAGCAACTGCCTCCGTCACAGCACGGCTGGAGGTCACTCGCGTTTTCCTGGCTGTTAGCCTGTTCTTTGTCATCGTTCATATTAACATCCTTTCTAAAAAAGAGTAAAATTGAATATTTATCCTGTAATCGTTATGCACACTTCGAAACACTGTCTCTCCCGGTATCTCCAACAGTTAGGGGTCCAACAGAAAACCTGCCGCTATTGCCGTTTTTCAGCAGCGGTCCTGTTTTAGACCACAATAGCAACGTCGAACTGAAAACGACCGTAACACAGCCGGCCTCCTGGAAAATGACTGCCAAAACAGGCGTAAGCATCCCAAAACTTGCAAGCATAAGTCCGATCACGTTGTATATTATGGAAAAGAGAATATTGAGCTTGATACGCAGCAGAACCTTCCTTGACATCTCCATGAAGTTTACAACCCGTGATAGATCATCATTCATCAGAGTTACATCTGCTGTTTCAACAGCCACATCTGTGCCGGCCGCACCCATCGCAATGCCCACATCAGCTAAAGCTAATGCCGGAGCATCGTTGATACCATCGCCAATCATGCCGACAAGATGCCCCTGTTCTTGCAGCTTTTTAACAAATTGCAGTTTTTGTTCCGGAAGAAGCTCGGCCTGGAAATCATCGACCCCGATTTCTTCCGCTACAGCTTTGGCTACCTTGTGATTGTCTCCGGTGAGCATCGTGATTTGTTTAATACCCATAGCTTTCAAAGATGCAATGGCGTGGGGGGTCTCAGGGCGAATCTCGTCGGCAATAGCAATCAAGCCGACCGGTTTGTTATCATTAGCTACAAGAATGGCTGTTCTGCCCTGTTCGGTTTGCTCTGAAACTGCTCGCTCAATATGTTCGGCAATACGGATGCCTTTGTCCTTCAGAAATTTATTCTTACCCACCAATATCTTCTTGCCGTCCAACTCGGCGGTTACGCCCATTGCAATTTCGATCTTGAACTCATGAGGGTCGGGAATCTGAATACCACACTCTTTTGCACGAGTCATAACCGATCTGGCTAATGGATGCTCGGAATACTTTTCGGCTATCGCAGCCAATCGCAGCACATCATCTTCTGAGAAGCTGTCAAATGCGACGATATCGACCACCTTTGGCTTTCCAAGGGTAAATGTACCCGTCTTATCCACAAGGAGCACATCTATTTTGTTGGCTAATTCCAGGAATATCCCTCCTTTGATAAGTACCGCT
>SDBT01016401.1_pt1 | contig 11725 bp, 20 predicted proteins | sample 2277101 | NCBI WGS metagenome assembly SDBT01 (sample SAMN10404973, study PRJNA504765) | marine sediment metagenome | isolation source: marine sediment core GS10_PC15, 103 cmbsf | place: Arctic Ocean: Southern Knipovich Ridge | collected 2010
TTCGTACTCCTCTGCTGTATTTTCATGCTTGAGCCACATATCAGTATCACTACCCGGCTGATTCTCTCTATCCCACTTACGTATTTCCGCCTTGTATTTCTTAATTCGGTTATAGACAGTAGTAGGCCCGTACCTAGCTTTCGCATGACGCAGGACACCTTTTGCCCGCCACTGCCAGTATTCTACTTTCTGTAGCTCACTCACTGACCTGGTTGCGGCTGCTTGCGCTTTCTTAATAGCACCCCTATGCCGTTTCTCTGAGTGATGACCGACGAGGATCGGCTGACCTAAGGGAATACCATCCGTCAGTTCTTTGGAACGCTGATAAGCTGCTTCTCCCCTGGCCTGGGCGCTATCGCTATATCCATCGAGTCGCTCTGCTTTCTGCTCGGCTCGTTCTACTGTCCCTACGTCTTCGTCTCTAATCTCATCTACGAATTCCAAAACAAGATCCTCACGGGCTGGAGTCCAAATTGCACCAGCGAAACCGCCCTTGCCTGGCCTGGAGAATCCATGCCCATTCTTGGAGGCAGGCCCACAGATCCGATCGTAAACAGGTCGATCTAGCCATTCCCCTTCTAGATACAGTCTGAGTTTGTCATCCTCGACACTGTACGTTGCTCTCATTTACTTTCCCCTTTCTCTTCTGTATGATTTCTCTCTCGAATTCCAACCCAACTACGTCAATGAATGTGTCTAACATATCGCTCAGTTCCTCAAGCCTTTCCAATGTTTGCTCATGTGATACGGTTGTGTCGTTGAAAACCATGCGAATTGCCTGCTTTGCTAATTCCTGTTGTTTCATAGACTCATAAACACCCTTTCTATCGGTTCATAATCCGGATCTAAGTCCATGCTCACCTCGTTCCACAATCGGATACAGTCGTCATCGTTATCTTCTGCCCATATCTCCACCAAGTGCTCTAACCGTAATTGAATATGCGGCTCACAGAGTAGATCGTCTTCGACCGCCGCTGCTGCTAAATTAAGGACGTGAACGGTGTCTATGTCATCGAGATAAGTGACGCTCTCGACCTGATCTACAAACCACTGCCAGGTCCTCAACTCACCTTCATACAAACAAGGTAGCGCCTGCATCTCTGCAAAGCTGTACCACGCCTGAAGCCACTCACGGGAGGGGAGGAAGTTGGCACGTTTCGTTATCCCAAAGAAGGCCCTATCCCCCCAATTCATTTTGCCCTCGGATCATCTTCTGTCAAAGCTGATTTGACTCCCTGTCTGGCAAGATCGTCTGGAACATAATCTACCGGCTCATCTTTCTTGACAGGACGATAATAGCTCGTTATCCAACTCAATCCAAATATCCCCTGTGTGAACACAAAGCCAAACTTACGACAGAACTCTGTGTATTTCTTCTTGGCCCGCAACTCCGCCATAGACTGGTACAAAGTCACGTAAGGATGCCACAAATAATTATCATCCCCATCCCACCCCAAAGATTGTGCTTCAAGAAAAGGTTGAGCCCAAAGTCCCTCAATATCATCTAGCCCCGTAAGCTCACCTAACCGCTCTACAAGCATATCAGGATCACTCGGCAATGTCCAATCTACCCACGGTGCATTTACATCTGCCTTCATGTGCATCATCAGTACAGGAAAGGGAAGGCGTAACTCCGACACGGCATTAACCTTGCGGCATATCCCCATCTCCATCACTTCCTGAATCACGTCCCAGGGGTCTCGGTACCCTGCTCCTATTCCCCACAGATCAGCTAAACCAACTGCGGGTAGGCCCTTCCACCGGAATGGTTCAGTACCGGTAGGTTCTGCCAGACCGCCACCACCCATTAACGTCTCTGATATCGAGACTATCTGCTGAGCACGGAGATTCCGTATCTCCGCCAGCACCGGCGCTACCAATGCCGTGAACGGTAACAGGCTCCCATCAGCAGATGGTAGACCCGTTGCGTAAAGACCTCCTGGAACAGTAGCACCACATAATCTATTCTTCAGTATCATCCCCAACCCCTTCCAAGAGGACATCAATGCTGGCTATAGCCCCTGTTAACAATTTCCCCAACCTCTCTTTGACTAGAATCGGAACACCGCGACAATCCCACAAAAGAGCATCCATCTGACACAAATTGCTGTCTATGACCTCCAGCTCTCGTATCACCTTCGCTATCATAACGCCTCCCACAACCTACGCAAATCTTCCTTTGCTGGCTGTAGAATTTCAAAGAACTCAAGACTCCTGCCCATCATGCTACGAATATAATAGACATCTTTCACTAACCGCGCTGCGATGTCTAAGGCTGCCTCTAGAGCCTCTTGATCTTCCAACATCCGATCTGACCGATTTACCTCGGCCTGTTTCTTCCGCTCTCGCTTAACAGCAGCTACAGTCTTTGAATCGCCGTTCAGAATCTCCAACATAACAGAGGAAGACATATTCTCCATCTCCCGAAAGGCAAAGACAGACATACCATCGCGGCCAGACGACCGCTCAAAAACCTGAATAGCCTCTCTAACCTGTTCGGGGGCACTCGCCAACTTCATCAATGTACGACGTTTGGCAATGCCTATACCTACCCGCTCAGCCGCTGCATCTAGCTTTATGCCATGCCTCTCGTAACTCTGAAGAACGTGGAGCAGGTCTAACGTCTCCATCTCTTCTTGTTCGTTAGCGGCTGCGAGTACATCCAGAGCAGCAGGATCATCACAGTTAACGTCTAGAACCTGCGCATCTATCTCTTTCCAACCTAAAGCTTTGGCTGCGGTCAACCGACGAGCACCGGATAAAACGGTCTTCATATCAGTTGCTACCAGAATTGGAACCAACAATCCGTGAAGTCGCATAGAGGCTTGCAGGTCTGTTGTGTTCCGGGTCCGGGATAACGGTTGGCCGGGGTGAAAGTTAAGCTGATTCGTCTTCAGCCTGATGTTCATGCTTCCTCCGATGGGGTACTAAATAGATGAGATTGTGTTCTACGGCTCTCTTGAATATATTGATACACCCAACACAAACGTCTACGTCTCCAATGCGTTCAAACATCCCGTCCTCAGAATTGCGTACATCACAAAGATCACATTGCTTAAAGATTACAGTTGCCATTATTCCTCCCCTCCCAACAACTTCGCAAAGGCCTTCGGTAAAACTTGAGGTAGCCACTTACGAAAATCATCTGTCGTAATCAAGGGACATCCATGATCCCTTGCCAAACGATTTGCTTTCCGCACTGCCTCGAACGCTGTACAGCCTATGAGGTGGCTCAATGCCCGATACAAAGTCCACTCCTGACCCGTTGCCTGTTGCATATCAGGATATATGGCTTTGACTACGAGCCCGACCAACTCTTCTTCCTTTATTGTTACTGTCACTCTCTTAATTATTTCCATCATTCCTCCACTATGGTGAATCTGGTAAGGGCATCCAATGTGTAATATAGCCAAGTGTCACTCTCGCGTCCCATCTGCCGTAATGATCGCTATACCACCAGCGAGCGTCCAGACGGTAGCCCACATAACACATTTCTTTACCCTGATCATATACCAGAACGGAGACGTCTACACCTGGCAGACGGTCTTCTACAGCAATCCACTTAGGTATTGCTCTCAATACAGCTTTAGCATCTTCTGTCATAGAAGTACCATCACCGTATTCCCAATCGCCGTCTGCTATAATCTCTTCTATAAACTCCAGAAAGTTGGCTAGTGTTTCCATCATTCCCTCCCTACAAACTAACGCTCAGATCAATCACTTGATCTGCACACGAGGTAAACGTACCGTCGTGACTGACTACAATCACCTGTTCCAACGGCAGACGGGCTATTATCTCGGCCAACGCCATTCTGGTCTGCGTGTCTAAGCTGGCAGTCGGTTCGTCCAGGCAGATCCACTTCAGATCTGCGGTAAACTTAGCTATTGCTAACCGGATAGCAAGTGCTGCTGCTACTTTCTCACCACCCGACAGGAGCGTAAACGACCGGTCACCAAGTGACAGTTCGTAATCGCCTGCCCAAGATAGTTGCTCACTCTTACCAAAGCTCTGCCATATCTCCTGCGCTATCGCGGCCACTTGTTTAACAGTACCCTCTGCGATGTAGGGACCTGCGTCACGAATCACTGTTCTTATCCGAGATAGGAATGAATGTCTACGAGCGTAGTAATCTTCTTCCGCCCGGGCCTTCACCAACGCTACCTGAACGTCACGGGCACGGATTAATCTGTCGCACTCTACCCGGACAGCCTCTAACGCATCTCTAACCTTATCCACAGCCTCGCTGGCTTCTGATAACGCATAAACAGCAACCTGTATTTCCTCTGTTGTCGGCACGTCAACGACTACACCATCTTTCTCTGTCTGTAAGCCCGTCAACTGCTGACGTAGTTTCTCTGCCCGACCGGGCTCGTAACTGGCCGAGAAGGTCGCTATGGCTATCTCAAGTTTACGCGCCTGCCTCTCAACTTTCCGTTGACGGTGTACCTCAGCATCCCGCTTAATCACCACCCCCACCAAGTTCTGATATTCAGTCTCTAGCCGTGCAACGAGATCGTTCTGTGTATCCCTAGCTACTTCCTTCTCGACAAGACCTTCGCCAAGAGTTATCAATAGCTCAGCCTCACGAAACCGATCTGCGTATATGCTCAACCATTTCCGCGTCCGCTCTAAATAGCTCAAGAGACCATGCCTAATCTCGGCCCTCGCCCTATGCACCTCGTGTAATCTCACCATTCTGTCAGCCCGAATGTACGTCTCACACAAAGGACAGGGACCTTGTTTCTCAGGTAATAGATGTATCGGGACGCTATCTCCCAATTCACCCATTAATTCTCGCTCACGTATGTCAAGTATACCTTGATAACGGCGTATTCGACGTATCTGTGCAGCCGCTTCCCCATACCCCTCGGCTCTAGCAAAAGCTACACTGTAGACATCTCTGTACCGAATACGGGTCCTCTCTTCTGCCTGTATCGTCGCGGCCGACGCTGCTTTCTTTTGAAGAAGGGTAGCATAAACGGTTTCTAGCTCGGGATCTACGCTAAGCCCCTCTAGCTCCTCTCGAAGAGTAGGCATCTTCTCGCCATAGGTCTTCTCGGCCAGGTCTGCGAAAGTCAGGCTAACACCCAAGCTCTCTATCTGACAATCCAGACTAGCAATTCTCTGACTGGCTTGCACCGCTAATGCTTCTCGACGCTGTACCGTAGCAAGTGCTTCACCCTGCTCACGATGAAATTCTACCATCTCGTGTAAGGCCAAAGTTAGATTACAGGCCCGCTCCTGGGCGTTATCCAGGGTCTCTTCGACGTTGTTCTCCGTTCCCACGCCAAGAGCTACCAGATTTATCTCACAGGCTATGATGGCTGCATTGGCATTACCCTGCTTACGATCTAGCAAGGCGACCGGTTCTCTCAACTTCTGATATGCCTGACGATACCGATCGAGGTGGAGAATCTTACCCCAGTAATCTTGCCTGCTCTTAGAAGCTAACTCAAACCCGTCCATAACACTCCCCTGCCGGCCACCAACGGCGTCACGGTAGAGCGCGGAAAGTACCTGGGCCTGATCGAGGCCCAGTGCCTCGCGGATAACGGCGTGGGCGTTCTTAAGACCCTGGGCAACGGACTGAAACTCAGAGAGTACCCACTCCTGCACGTCCACACCACGCTTAGTCGAGCGGGTTACTCGCCAACTCTTACCCTCGTGAGAGAAGTCAACTACAACCGTCGCTTGTTTAGCGCCACGCCGTATAAAGTCCCCCTGCTTAATTGGCAACCAATCAAACAACGCCCAGGCTATACCCTGAAGCACAGAAGTCTTGCCTATCCCATTGGGACCAAGGAGCAAGACCACGCCCGGCGCAAACGTCTTCACAAACTGAGCGTGACAGCGCACATTAGTCAATTCCACTCTCTCTATTCTCACAACGATTGCCTCTCTCTATCGTCCAGAAACGTCGAAATCAAATCCGCCACAGCTAACGGCTCTACTAACGCCAAGGCTATCACTTCCTGAACTTGCTCGGCATAGCCCGGCATTAGCTCTTCAAAGATGTACCTCTCAACGTCGGCCACATCACTCAGATCAACGGTGACGTCCGACAAACCAACCTGACTTGCGACAAGAATCTTACGGGGCTGATTGTCCCCCAACACCTCCTGTATCGCGGCCAGACTAGGTACTCTCTCAGTGAAGGTAAACCGAGTTATGCTACCTCTCAAGTCCTTCTCTAATACCTTCACTTCACCTATACCCTTCACCAAAAGAGTATGAAACGGTCTCGGATCATGATAGTCCGTAATAGGAACAAACTCTCGTGTTTCAGGTGACGTAGTATCGAGAAACCAAACACCACCAGCAGACTGATCTATCATCGTGCGCTCTAAACTACCCGATGAGTAGATCAATCCATCGTTCCACGGGACGTGATAATGACCTACTGCTATGTAGTCTACCTTGCCCTGAAACAACACCCGTAACTCTGCTGCACCCATGACACCAGGAAAGCCGGGCATGATGTCGGTGATGCCCACGTGTAACATGAGCACAGTAGGCTTACTGACTTTTGGCATGGTGTTCGCCAAATCTATGAGTTCATCCCGTATCTGCCAACCGAGATAAGGGACTCCGATGATACGCACTTCATCTAGCTCAAAAAACTGTGCTTTCTCACCGTTCGCGCCCAAGAGGGTAAGTAACCCCTCATCGGCCAACTGATGGAGCCACAGCCCTTCCTTGGAAAAGAGGGCTTTATCGTGGTTGCCCGGTATGGCGACGACATTATCCAACAGGGCAAGACCTTCACGAGCAACAGAATATTCCGACCGCTTAATGTCACGGGCATGAAACAGATCACCAACAAAGAGCACGAGATCTGCCTGGCCCTGAATATATTTGCAGGTTGCGAGAAATGCGTCTCGAAAGTCTTGTTCCCTACAAGCAAGATTGTACTGACGATATGTCAGGTGTGAATCCCCAAAGTGTGCTATTTTCATACATCCTCCTAAGTTAAGACATAACCACTCCTCTATTTACGGCAGCGATTCACAAACCACACCATCTTTGTCTCTGTCCAAACGGTGAACATCACCTTGGCCTAACTGCTTGCAAAAGTTGTAGACTGCCTGAGCCCGAGCCTGAGTGGTGAAGTCTAAACAATTATAAATATCCGCCGAACAACCCCACATAACCGTCGCTGGAGGTGTGTTGACTGGTGAAGTAGACGTAGCCTTGGGCAGCAAAGGGGGTGAAGCTGGGCTAGGGACATTTGTCGCAAATATGGACGGATAAGGGGTATAGGTGGGCATAGGTTCCTGCGCTGGTAAGAAGTCTAGAATCCCTTCGCTCACGTCGCCAACGGCAGGTGTTCTTGTAGGTATCGGCGTATACGCAGGCGATGCCACGCCACAGCCAGCTAAAAGGATCGTCAGTACGAATAGTAATACGCGTTTCATTGTTCGCCTCCTTCGTCATACCTCTGAGCGTTAGCAGATCCCCATCCTCTGTACCACAGAGAGTACAGGGGCTGCGGAGGCACATCAAACACGAAGACCATCTCATAGACAAACTGGGGTTGCAAATCCTCATAAGGACCCATGCGGTTGTACTCATGCTCAGCTGCAAAGTGCGCATCCAAGTCCGCCATATCGTAAAATGGCCCAGAACCATCACGCATCCAAAAAGTATCGAAACCTAATACATAGCCACTTGTCAACTCGCAGTTCACGACATCCATAAACAGAACAATGAACACACCCTTAGGAAATACAACATTACCCCAATAGTCGGTCAAAGAGCTTCTTCGTACCGATCCAGTTGGCAGCCCTGTCATCTTTCTATCATCGAACCCCGTCAAAAACAAAAGCCATTGGGGTGTCGGCGTAAACGTTGGCGTGGGCGTAACGGTTGGGGTAGAAGTTGGCGTAAGAGTATTGGTTGGTGTTGGCGTAATGGTCGGAGTAGACGTGATTGTTGGCGTCGGTGTAACAGTTGGTGTATTAGTTGGCGTATTGATTGGTAATGCAGTTGGGCGCGGCGTGTTGGTTGGCGTAGGCGTTGCTGTAGGCGTGGCCAGAGGATCTACCGGCTTAGAAACGAGCGGCAGATAGGTAAAGTATTCTTCTTGCGCCACTGAGTTTAGGACAGGCGCTATGGCCATAAAACAAATGGCAAGAATAACCAGTATCGCCAATGCAAGAAAAACTAATGAAATATTATGTTTCATCGTAAATACCTCCATGTACTAAGTGACGAATAAGCACGTACACATTTCGTTATTTACACCGCACCACATCAACTGTAATAGTTTGCCCTGGAAGCAGTGTCACAAAGCCTTCATGCGCGCCCCGTGTAAACAAGTGCGTAACAGGGGCGTCTGTAGTATTCTCCAGGACAAGCGTCTCACTAATACCGCACTCAGGGACACGGCGTATAACTAGAATAATCCCTACAAGTAGAACCAAAATAAGTAGAACCAAAATGATGAGTAAACCAAGTTTCTTCATACATACCTCCAAATCATATATAGGTTGTGGTTGAGTACATATATGTAGAATACTGTAATTAACGAAACGGCGGTACGCGTAATGTACTTTGTTCTTAGTAGGTGTTTCTCTACCCACCACAACGCCGCGAGGATTGCCGCGAACAGTACGATCGTTATGGCAAAATGTACCAGCAATCCTATTACAATGCCAATGCTGCTCGTAAACAGTACAGCGATTGGGCTGCTCTCGCGCAAACCAAGATTGAGACCAACCATCGTCAGCAGTACATCCATCGCGCTGTATGCAAATAATGTACCAAGTGACAGTTTCATCAAGGACTCCTCCATTCCCACTGGATTGTACCGATTGACGGTCCCTCCAATACAGTACATCGCCATGCTTCCCAAATTTGCTGCCCGTGAAAATCGAACTTCTCTACCCGCCAACACTTTCGGCCATCGGCCAGTTCATCGGCCTTACCAGCATGATTATCTGAATCTGATAACCAGCTCTGCTCGATGGCTATCAAGGTCTCAACCTTGTCGAAATCCGGCACGGCAGAAACTATCAAAACAGCAACTCCCAGGGCAAGTATCAATGCAACCAACAGAAAATATTTCAGTTTCATTTAACCTCCCGCCGATGTTGGCGTAGGGGTAAGAGTTGGCGTAGACGTGTTTGTCGGCGTTGGAGTAATGGTTGGTGTATTAGTTAATGTAGGTGTGGCGGTTGGTGTATCAGTTGGCAACGCAGTCGGCCTGAAAATCGGCGTTGCTGTTGACGTAGCAAAAGGATCTACTGGCTTAAAAATAGCCGGCAGATAAACAAAGTATTCTGGTGAAGGCTCGTCTTGTGCCGAAGAAAATGACGACGCGGTAATGGACACAAGAAGCACGTAAAGAACAACCAACACTGCCAATACAAATAACAGTAACCTAATGTAGTATTTCATCATTCCTCCACTGGTGGTAATACTTCTGCTAACTGCAAGTAGATCGAGTGATCGAACACCCTAACCCGCATCATTGCCTGATCGGGAAATACCTGGGCCAGTATCACACCAGGTCGTACCATCTGAGACAATGCGACTTGAAGATCACGTAGCTCCGAACATTGGCTTTGAAACAAGGATATTTCTATCGTCTTTCTCATGTCCCCTCCACTGCGTCTATTATATGCATACCCAACTAGCTCCTCTAACAATACTATTGATTTGACGCCTAGATATTGAAAACATCTCCGCCAAGATTTTGTGTGGTGTTCTTTCTTCAGACCATAATCGTCTAATCTCTCTCACTTGCTGCTCTCTCAATTTGGCTGAAGGGTTCTTCTCTCCAGGCATACTGCCCCCTGACGCCCTTCCTTTTTGCCAAGAATCGCGCACGTTGTCAGCCTGTGTCCCCAAAAATAAGTGTTGAGGATTACAACAAGCTGGATTGTCACAGTGGTGACAAACAAACAAACCCACTGGAATTTCTCCGTGTGTTAATTCCCAGGCCACACGGTTAGCACGAAACCACCTTCTGCCTGTATCTACCCCTGCCCAGATCAGGCCATACCCATGCCTGCTACGGTACGCTTTCCACTCCCAACATTCATCAAACCCTACAACATCAACCTTGACCCAGAACCTTTCCTTTAGTGGAACTTTACTTCCCATGCAAAACGCTCCTTTCAAGTATCACCGTTGCCTAGACGGATGGGACGTGTCCCACTTGAAAGGAGCGCTTCACAGCAAATTTTAGATTATTGCACGGCGACAGAAAAACAAAACGCCCCTGTCCGTCTAGGCTCCTACATTATATCACAGAACGCGTCTTTCAACAAACGTGCCGTCTTTGTTGTCAATCAAACTTACCATGTTTTTTCCTCAAGTACTTTCTGCGCACCTCATTCGCACGATGTAAAGCATACTTGTGTACTGCCGATGGCTCCTGACCAGCCATCTCCTTCTCTGCTCTAGCGTACTCTGCGAACCAAACCTTATTCACGTCGCTCATAACTCCTCCTCAAAGAGACATTCCTGTCAACAGCCAATCTCTCAATTCAGAGACCGGCCACTCCACAACCAAATTCCCTATGTCCTTACCCTCTGGCGGCTCTCTATTCTCCCAACGGGGATTTTCTTCCAACAATATCGAGGCTGCCACCTGGCCTGCATCGTCACCATCGAAACAAACAATAACTTTGCTAAAAGACAGGAAATAGTCCTCCCATCCCTTCAGCTTGTTCATCACACCCCGCATAGCTAACACATCTACGCCAGGCACGATAGACCTCACGGTGAGAGCGTCTAACTCTGACTCTGTAAGAACGAGAGTATCATATCCCCGTAGCTGATCTAATCCAAACAATACCGACTTTGCACCCTGTTTGACTCTCAAATACCGAGGCTTGCCCGATACGGTACGGACCGTAACCGACCACAAAGCCGTGTCTTTGTAAACCGGAATAACCAGCCCCTCAGCCAACCAAGAGCCAAACGACAGCTTCACCCAATCTTGCTGCCAGCCAAGGCCGTATTCCTGCCACACCGTAATGCCCCGCTGGCCAAGCCACGCAAGACCACGTTTGCTCTTCGTTATGTTCTGTGCCGCGCGGCACATATGCAGTTCTAATTCCTCTTGCCACTGTAAACTTGGTGGTAACGGTGTCTCGAATCTCAACCTCTTTGTAGCCCAAGTATACCTATCTCCAAAAATAGTAAGAGCCGCTGCTTTAGAATAACCCTGCTCTTGAACGAGAAACGACACGGGATAACTGTGCCAACCACAAGAGAAACAATGTAGATGATCATGGTAGACAGCACAGGACGGACTCTTGTCCTCGTGGCGAGGACAAGCATACCAATCTATCTCATCCGACTTGCTACGGGGTGGTCCCCACAGCCTCTCTACCATCGTCCGCATGTCCACGACTACGCTACCTCTTCTCTATCGACGACGGATTCATCTTCTTTCAGATATCCCTCCAAAAGACCAAACGTAAATGATTTGGCCTTGAGTATGCCGAACCATTTCTCATGTTCAACGCGTATCGCCATGCCTTCTCGAATGTGATCCCCAAATAAGGATGGCCCCTCAGACAAGGTTTCGGCCAAAGATGCCAATCCCTCTCTATCATCCTCCGAATCAATGAAAAACGGCGGTTCAAGCTCCCTGACACACTTTGAGCCAAGTTCGCTGGCTCTCCTCTTAACTGCCCACCAGGGAAGCTCCGTCGTAACCCCATCCTCGTTATTCATCGTTATTCTGTAGATATAAAATTCCTGCGTGCC